>Ga0073906_1003955_pt1 | contig 15711 bp, 12 predicted proteins | sample Inofromicrocosms_FD_65485 | JGI IMG/M metagenome (GOLD analysis project Ga0073906, IMG submission 65485) | Mouse cecum microbial communities from Vienna, Austria - Inoculum for glucosamine and mucus D2O microcosms | ecosystem: Host-associated > Mammals > Digestive system > Large intestine >... | reverse complement strand
GTTGACAAATTCTACCAGAGATACAAAAAGAAATAAGTCTTATTTCTACGGTATAAGAGAAAAGCTGACCAGTAAATGGCCAGCTTTTTTATTTGTCCGGACACTCAGCCGAGGCGTGGCCGTTTGTCTCTAAAGGTTCCTGAGGGGAACTGTCGTATGTATTTTCATATTTCTGTCCCTGTACCTTATTTCGACAAAGGTGTTTTCCGGGATTTCCATACAATATCTGACTGTCCATATATGCGGAGACGGAATCTTTCTCAATGGGGTGAATTCGTCCCTGCGGGCACGTCTTTCCTCTCTGGTCAAAGCCTTGTTTGATTCGATTGTCCTTGTGACTTCAGGAGCGACAGCTTCTGTACGTAATGCCTCCATCGCCGGGTGTCTGCGGGAATCTTTTATACGTACCGTTGTCCTGCCTTCCGTGCTTCCTCCGAATATGTTGACATACAGAAGACTGTCTTTTGAAATATATGCTGACACGGGCGCTTCATCGCTGCCTATGACCTTGTATTCCAGTCTGTACTTTCCGCTTTTTTTGAAATCTGCGATGAAATATCCTCTTGGCGCACCGCAGTTCTGCAGGGCCGACGGTATGCCGTCAGGACCCTTTTCCCCACGCCACCAGGATCCGCAGGCTGCTCCGGCTATGATTTCATGTACAGGAATCTGCCCCTGTCTTTCTATTGAGTGCCTTGATACGCTGTGCGTATGGCCGCCTACAAATATTATTCTGCTGTGGCTGCGGAGCATTGTCGTCAGTGAATCCAAGCCCTTGGACCAGCTCAACGGTATATGCGTCGCGAATACTATCGGCTGCTTTGACGGAGTGTCTTTAAGGACACCTTTGATGAAATCTTTCCCTTTTTGTGTGAATCCGCCTTCATATTCGCTTTTTCCGCTGTGTCTGACATTGTTCATAAGGATGAACCGTATCCCGTTTCTGACGAAAGATGTGTCAGGTGCTCCTACTGTTGCGGTATATGAATAAAGGTCTCGGATTCTGCCTTTTTCTTTGTATACATCCCTGTCGTGGTTGCCGGGGACGCTGAACCACGGGAACGGAAGCGAATCAAGGGTCTGCACTGTAGGGCAGAGCAGACCCGTATTGTCGTTTACGAGATCTCCAAGAAACACTGCGAAATCTATGTCTGTCCTTTTCCTGAGTTCTGAATAGATGGATTTCCTCGCATATTCCAGCTCTGTGCCGTTGTCAACCTGAGGGTCGCCTACAAAGGCTACGCGCAGAGGACCTGCACCGTACAGGCATATTGATGAGAGCAGGATTATTGCTGAAATGGCGATGCTTTTCATAGAATCTGCAGCTTTTCCGGATTGTGGAACTATTCGGCTTTGTAGAGCACGGCTCTGCCGCTTTCGTTGGTGAAGCAATAGTATGCCGTACCGTCAGGTGCGAATTCGATCTGAGGACGGTTTGCGTTGACGTCGGCAATCTGTATGTTTTTCCACTCGTATGTCTCCGCGTCAAGATAATAAAGCAGTGCGCGTTCGTCTTTACGTATTGCAATATACGGCATGTCGTAGCTGTCGAGAGTGATGATGGCTGATCTTGATCCTGCATCGTCTATATTGACGTCGGAAATAGCTCCTCCGATGATTGTCTGCCTGCCTGTAGCCTGCTCATATTTGATTACGGCAGGATTGTAGGTGTCGCTTATGTATTGTCCGCATACGAGCATATAGATGTCACCGTTTGATGCGACGTCAAAGTTTATCGCTCTGAGGTTGATGGCAGGAAGATACTCGCTGCCTGAATTTGATCTGATGATTTTGAGGTCATTTGCAACAGCTTCAATCCCTGGTGTGAATTTGTACAGGTCCACATTATGTGCGTTCTGGTTATATACCATCATATAGCCGACTCCGTTTTTGTATTTGCAGATTGTAGAGTAGCCATAATTGCTGGATGTTCTGCCTGGGGCCGTGATTTCATTTTGCCATGAGCCTGTGTAATGCGCGATGTTCAATGCCCTTCGTGCCAGTCCTCCTGTAGCGGCTCCAAGTATATGGCCGACGTAGATGTCTTTGTCTGAAAGCGGAAGTATGCCTATCGGATATCCGTTTGACCCTGTAGCTTTATAGATGTCTCCTGCATTGCCCACGTATGATGCTGAATTTCCTTCAATCTTCATTACTGAAGTGTTGCCTTTTGATGCGGCTTCGCTGTAGTCCTGGAATGCTACGTACAAGGTTCCTTCCGGTGAGAAGTTCATTGTCGGATGATCTGCTCTGGACTGTGTGAGCGTGGATACGCTTTCAATGGATGTCCCGTTGAACCTGTACAGGTGAGGGAATCTGTCCGCAGTGGTTTTCGTGGAGTCGTTTGTGATGAAATAGGGAAGATTGTCAGTCGGGCTCACTCTCATTATATGGTCATACAAACCGGCCGTCTCGGACTCTGCCGAAAAAGCGAAAGATTTTACGCTTGAGATCGAGCAGTTCACAGAATAGTATGCGTTTGACTTTTCGTTCAGGGACACGATGAAGTCCACAGGTTCGGTAAAGTCGAATGCGGTCTTTCCGCTGACTGCTTCTTCTCCGTTGACTGTGACTGACGCCCCTTCAGTCACCTCAAAACGTGGTATCAGATGTTTGATGTTTTCCTTTGTCACTCCGTATGGGAAGGTGATGCTTATGGATGAAGAATTGATTGTATTGACTGTGAAGTCAGCCCTCAATGCGTCGGCATTGTCTTCGGCATAGAATCCGAATGATGACATTCCGACAGGCAAGACTTGGATTTCAGGCCCTTTGGGCTCACAGGCGAAAAAGCATACGGCTGCAACAGCCAGAAACAGAATCTTTTTCATAACAGTTCGTTTTTAAAATGAGTATTTGGTGATTGTTATATTCCGGTTCAGCGCATCGGGACCTGGAAAACCCAAAGTGACGGACGGATCAGAGGCCTCTGTGATGCTGATATATATTGAATTGTCCTTTTCCAGGTCAATAGGGTTACGCAGAAATTTTATCCTGTATGGCATATTGTAGACACCGGGAAGGAAATTTATTTTCGAGCCGGAAATAAGTTCATAGTCAATTCCTTCTGTCATACCGTCCCCGGGAGATACGCTGACCTCTACAGTCAGCGGGGTCTCCCTTGTGGATGAAGACAGGTGAATCCAGTATTCTCCGGTAAGCTCGGCGTTCTGGTGTATTGATATGGATGATGAATTGACCAGATCAAAACATATAAAAGACGAATCAAATATTACCGGATCGTTTTTATGGCAGGAAGCCAAGGCCAAAACTGCGCTTAAGGTTATAAACAGATATTTTTTCATTGCTGTGTCGAATTTATGGGATTTGACTGCATTGCCTTGTTGGATTCGAGTTCAACAAGAGGAATCGGCAGTATGAATCTGTCGTCAGGGTAGGAGAGAGTACGTACGGATGAATTTGTCTCTCCTCTTTCAAGGCTTTCGTGACGTCTTGTTATGTCAAAAAGACGGTGCCCTTCAAGATAAAGCTCCTTTATGCGTTCGCGCATTATCAGGGCGTCAAGCTCTTCTGCATTGGAGTATGCAAGACTGATTCCGGCTCTGTCCATCCCTGTCGCCCTTGCCTGAAGGGTGATGATGTCGTCCGCAGCGTCTTTAAGGTTGCCTGATCTGCAATTTGCCTCTGCCCGTATGAGATACATTTCAGAAAGTCTCAGAATGAACGGATCATAGTGCTTGTCCCTTTCGGAAACGTCAGTGGTGACTGTATATTTCATACAGTTTCCTCCTGAGTAGCTTGCTCCGTCATCGTAGCTTATCAGCAGTTCGCGTATGTCAGGATAGTCGGAGCTGCTGTCCTGTGAGAAAATGTTTTTCAACTTTTCCGACGGGTAGATGTACGCTGTATGGGCATCGTAGGCATTACCCAGATATGTGCCTGCGTCATAGCCGTTCAGTCTGAGGATGGCTTCTTTTCCGTTGACCGAAGGGTCACAGAACATTTTGAAATATTCTTCCCTCGGCGACAGCTCAATGCCATAGTCTTTGATTACTGAGTCTGAATATATGAATGCGTTTTCATAGTCTCCCATATACAGATATATTCTTGCCATCAGTGCCTTGGCTGCCGGTACGGAAGCATAGTTCACATCTTTTATCCTGTCGTTTTCCCATAATGATATCGCGGTCTCGAGTTCAGAGAGGATGAATCCGTATGTGTCCAGCGCGGAGCTTCTTGAAATCCTGTCGTTCAGGTTGGGAAATCTCCTCAGCACAGCCGTGGCGAGATGTGAGGCATCCGGAGTGTAGGTATATGTCTGTCCGTAGACAAGGGCAAGGTCAAATGTGGCAAGAGCGCGGAGGAAATGCGCATTGGCCATATTGTTTTTTATTTCGGCTGACCTGGCGGGAAAACGCTTCAGCAGCTCCGGACCGTATTCCGTTATTTCACAGGCATTGAGGAGTATCTCGTGCCCGTCTTTCCAGATACGTCCCACGGCATCGCTCTCTTCAGACTCCAGGGATATATAGTTGAACTGTGAAGTCCATAGCTTTGAAGTCGCTGAGAGTTCCGCAAGATCTCCTGTAACTTCAGGATATATGATCATATAATGGTCCTGGAAGGAGTATGTAAGGTTGTAGAGACCTGTTACGGCTGAATTGAGCGCGTCAGGTTCGCTGAAAAATGTGCCTATGTCACTTTTTCCGGTATGCTCTACCTCAAGAAAGTTGCAGGAAGCGGCCATAATGGCCATTATGGCGAATGATATATGCTTTTTCATCAGAATTGACAATTAATGCTTAAGGAAAAAGAACGGATGCGCGGATATCCGGATGAATATGTCTTGTATGAGTTCCTGTCCCTTTTCTGGTCAGGAGTAAGGAAATAGAGGTTGTTTCCTATGAGAGATATGCTCATCCCCTTGATCTTCATTTTTGAAACAGCCTGCTGAGGCAGGTCATACGTCAATGATGCGGATGACAGGTCGAAATATGTCTTGTTGTACAGCTGCCGTGTCGAATACATACCTGATTTCGTGCTGACCTGTGACACCTTAGGTACAGCTGCAGCCTGTCCCGGGGTTTTCCATCTGTCATAGTAGACCTCCACGGCCTGGTTGCCTCCTGTGATGTCGTATCCGTCCGAAAGGAATCTGTTGAGGTAAGTCGGGGCACCCCATCCTCCTATGGAGTATGTTATATTGAATGCGAGTGTCCAGTTTCTGTATGACAGGATGTTGTTGAGACCTCCGTATAACATAGGGGAGACACGTTTGTCTTTGAGTACCACCCTGTTGTTGTCGCTGTAGCTTTTCGTGATGTTGCCGTTCCTGTCATACCACATCGGCGAGCCGTCGCTCGGGTCGACTCCTGCCCATCGGACAAGATACATAGCTCCCTTTTCCGCTCCCTCCTGATATACATACGTGCCGAAGCTTGTGGTCATACCTTCATTGAGTGACAGGATTCTGTTGTTCTGGTGCGATATGTTCAGCTTTGTGGTCCAACGGAACTCCCTTCTGTTGAAATTGTAGAATGTCAGGTCAAGGTCGATTCCTCTGTTTCTCATGCTGCCCATATTCGCATATACTCTGTCTGCCGCTATGCTTCTTGAGACATATATCTTGTTGAGCATATTGAATGTAGTCTCGTTGAAGAATTCAACTTCCGCATCCATAATGTCTTTCAGTTCGATGCGGATTCCTGTGTTGATCTTTTCTGTGGTCTCCCAAGTCAGTCCAGGATTTGGGACAGTTGACAATACCGCTCCGGATGAAATGGAACCGTATGAATACGAAGGGCTTATCACGTATGTTCCGGTGGCGGCAGAAGTATCGATACGTGAGTTGCCCGTATATCCGTATGAGAATTTGAACTTCAGCATCTTTATCAGGCTGCTGTGGAAGAAGTTTTCTTTGTGTATATTCCAGGATGTTCCGACAGACCAGAAGTTGGACCACCTTGCATATTTGCCGAAAGAGGAGTTCCCGTCGCGGCGGAAGTTTGCCGCAAAGTAATATCGTGAGTCATAGGAGTAGGTTCCGCGCACCAGATATGACAGTTCCCTGCTGTTTGAGGTATAGCTGCTGGCGGAGAGGGTTGATTCGTCTCCGTACTGGATTTCCTGCAGCCTGTCATTTGCAAAATCCCTCACTGATGCACCTAAGCTTTTGTTTACCTGGCTCTTCAGCACTATTCCGGCATACGCGCTGATATGGTGCTTCCTGAAATACCTGTCGTAGCTTATCTTGTTGACGTTCTCGATTGTAACGTATGTCGATGCCGTTTTGTTCAATGCTCCGACCGGATTGCCGTAGGTATCTATACCTTTGACAGTATTCTGGGAATTGTAGACTTCCGTCTGGTTGCTCTTGAAGCCGAATGAGAGGTCCGATGATATGTCAAGTCCCTCTATGATGTTGATGTTCAGTTTCAGCTTTGCATTTGTCGACAGTGTCTTGTATATGTTTTTGTCTTCTTCTCTGGTAGGTATGAGGTTGTCATTGAATTTTCTTGTGACCCATTTGCCGTTCTCTATGGTCTTGTAGTGCAGTCTGTAGCTTCCGTTTTCGTAATACGGGTCAATTATAGGGAGAGTCTCAAGGTATGAGTGCGCCAGGTCAAATACATTGTTGATGATATATGCGGCATCAAGGGCGGCGTCAAGATTTATCCTTTTGTTGAAATGGTAGCTGTTCCTGGTGTTGAAGGTAAATCTCTGCGTATCATTGCCTTTGATGCTCATATTCTCCCTGTAGTATGAGAATCCTGTGCGTGTGGACGCTTTGTCCGTACCGTGGGTGAGACCGAGATGGACATTCTGGCTGTCTCCGATTCCAAGATACAGCCTCGACCAGTCTGTGGATGTGGTGGAGTAGCTGTTCATATCGTTGTCCTGGAACGGGAAATTGTCCATAGTATAGCCGGAGTTTGTCCAGGCTTCCTTTGCCACTTCCATATACTGACTGGCGTCCATCACTTTGACCATAGTACTGTAGTCAGGAGCGGAGACGCTGAACTGGACATCGGCGAAAACCTGCAGTGGGGTGTTCCTCTGTCCGCTTTTTGTGGTTATCAGGATTACTCCGTTGGAGCCGTTGGCACCGTATATCGTTGTCTGGTCCGCATCCTTGAGGATCGTTATCGATTCTATTTCATCCGGATTAAGGAAAGACAGCGGGCTGATCGTAGACGGCATTCCTGTCATCATATTGTTGCGGTCTCCTGTGTAGTACGGAGTCCCGTCAATGACCCATAGCGGCTCGTTTGATGCGTTCAGGGATGCGTCACCCCTGATTCTTGTGTCGTAGCGTCCTCTGACAGTTGAAGCGTAGTCGGACCTGTTGCTGACATCCAGTCCCGGAACGAGTCCTTTGAGCATAGTCTCAATCCGTGTCTTTGGCTTGTCTTTTAGTTCGGCCGCATTTACCTGATAGGCTGATCCTACAAGATCCTCACGTTTCTGGCGTGTGCCGTACGCGCCTACGATTATCGAGCCGTCGAGTTCATTGTCCGTTATGAGGGTAACGTTGAGAGTACGCTGGTTTTTGACCCTTATTTCTTGGGTGACCATTCCAAGGTATTGGAATACAAGGGTATATGTCTCGCCCTCAAAAGGAGGTCTGATGGAGTAGCGTCCGTCAAGATCCGTCTGTACTCCTGTAGTGGTCCCTTTGATATAGACCATTACGCCGACAAGAGGTTCACCGGAATCGGCAAATACCCGTCCGGTTACATTGCCTGATTGCGTTTCATCTGAATAATCAGATAAAATCCCCCACCTGCTGGAGATTTCAGCCGCACTCGGCTGAATGGAGGAAAGCGTTGATAGCAGAGTCGCTGCCAGAATGCATTTCAGCACATTAGAATTCATAGGATAGAATAAATTTCAGATACAAATGTATCAATAATTTTATTAAGACAAAACAGTGTCCTGGATGTATCTGATTGATATTTTGATGCTTGTCGGTGTTGTTTGTGTAATGATTTGAAAGCTGTTGGTGCCTATAAAATAACAACTGCTTCCATTCCCGGAAGCAGTTGAAAAAATATGTTCGTTGAAAATTTTTATAAAATTCTGCAGTTTTGTCCGGATTTATTCGATATTCACGAGTCCGAAGTGGTCCGGACGATGAAAATCAGGCTTCTCTACAGGTATAGGATTCCACGACAGGAAGTGTGGTTTCTGAAGAAGATCGCCGCATTTGTAGAAATTGGCCCTTATGCTTCTGCCGTCCAGGGAATTTATGTCGTGGAGAAAAAAGGCCGAGTATGGGATTGCAAGTGCGGCCTCCCAGCTGCACTCTCCGACTTTCTCTTCAAACGGGTTCTCTCCGAGGGAGGTCCACCTCTGTACTGTATCAAGTATTTCCTGTGGAGCGCGCTGGCGTCCCTCTCTCTGCGGGCCGGCACCGATAAGCAGGCGTCCTGCACAGTTGCACTCAATATTGTAGTATATTCCGTCACCGGCAGGCACGGAGAAGAATTCCACGCAGGCATCTTCCCATACCGGTCCGTTGTCGTGTGCCGCGACCGCGCGTATGCTGTCTTCAGTGACCTTGTAGTGCAGGAGGAATGAGTTTTCCGTATGTGCTATCCTGAACGACACGTCAGGTCTGTACGGATATTCTTTCCAGTTGACGTTGTCTATCCTGTTGTACACTATGTTTTCCTTGTCAAGTATTGACGGGATGTCTTTTGCGCGGATATCCCCGGCGCAGATTTTTTTTATGTTCAATTCATTCATTTTATTTCGGATTCTATGAATTCCTGCATTTGTGGCGTATGCTCTTCAACGCTCTGGAGAAGTTTGAACTGGGCTTTTGTGCGGACGAGATTATGCTCCGGATATTTGATCTTGTAGTATGTATCACCGTTTATGTAGTCTGCAAGGAAGCGTACGCATTGCATATATGGGAAGAGAGCTGCCGCATAGGGCAGGTTCTCGATTTCGGCCGGGAGCAGGAATGACCTGGCCGATTCAAGGTAACCTTTGGTGAATGCCTTGAAAATTTCCATATTGAAATTCACGTTTTCAAGATTCGGATCGTCTTCAAGCCCTGTATTGGCTCCTGTGCGCAGAAAGTCGCCGTAGTCCGAGAATATGAAGTTTGGCATTACAGTGTCCAGGTCTATTACACACAGGACATTCCCTTTTTCATCAAACATCATATTGTTGACTTTTGTGTCGCAGTGGCATACCCTTTTGGGGAGCTTGCCCTCACGGTGCAGACGCTCTGCCTTGCACATCGTGTCAGCCCTGCTTTCAATCTCATCAAGAATATTCCTTACTTCACCGACACGTCCGGCAGCATCCGCCTCTACGGCTTCGCGCAGCTGTCTGAGCCTGAATTCCATATTATGGAAATCCGGGATTGTCTCCCCGAGTGTCGTCGGGATGTCGGAGAGCATCGCCTGGAAATTGCCGAATGCCTGTCCTGCATAATATGAATATTCCGGGTTGACAGTCTCGAAGGTCTTGGCATCTGGTATGAATACCATTACGCGCCAATAATTTTCCCCGTCGTACCAGTATGTCTTGCCGTCATCGGTATTGGGGATGAAATTCAGGACTTTCCTGTCTATGTCTGTTTCTCCTTTTTCCTCCAGCTTTTTGCGTATATGCTCCGTAACAGCCTTTATATTGGCCTGGAGCATATCCACATTCTGGAAAATCGTGTGGTTGATTCTTTGCAGGACATAGTCAGGAGCGGTTTCCTCGACTGTGGTGACCTTGTAGGTGTCATTTATAAGTCCGGAACCCAAGGACTTGATGTTTCCTATTGTCCCCTGTATGTCAAAACGGGATGCAATGGATAGAAGGTCTTTCATAATAATATGTGGTTATTGTTTTTTATATGCAGTCCTTTCAGGACAATCCAACAAATTTAATAAAAATCTTTGACGAAGCTCTGCGGCATTGAAAAAATCCAATCTGTAATTATGGTATTAATTACTGGGATTGGTATGAAGTGGGATTGCAGTATCGGTTATATCTTTGCATCCGAAAAATATAATGACTATGAAAACGATTTCAAATACCGAATTCGGAGGAGAACGCCCTCTGTTTGCCTCACACGACCTTCGCATTGAAAACGTGACTGTCCACGCAGGGGAATCTGCTCTGAAGGAATGCGGCAATATAGACGCTGTCAATTGCCGTTTTGAGGGTAAATATCCGTTCTGGCACGTCAAAGGGTTCTCTGTGAGGAATTGCCTGTTTACAGAGGGAGCACGTGCGGCATTGTGGTATTCAAATGACCTTGTGATGTCTGACACGTTGGTGGAGGCTCCTAAGATGTTCCGCGAGATGGACGGGATAAGCCTTGAGAATGTGCAGATTCTGAATGCACAGGAGACTTTGTGGCACTGCCGTAACGTTGAACTGAAAAATGTCAGTGTAGACAACGCGGACTATCTTTTTATGCACGGCGAGAATATACATATCACCGGCTACAGGCACAGTGGAAACTATTCATTCCAGTATTGCCGCAATGTGGAGATACGCAATGCTGTCATCAATTCCAAGGATGCCTTCTGGAATGCTGAGAATGTGACAGTATATGATTCTGAAATCAACGGAGAATATCTTGCCTGGCATTCGCATAATCTGCGTCTTGTCAATTGCAGGATATCAGGGACCCAGCCTCTGTGCTATGCTCACGGTCTGGTTATGGAAAACTGTGTGATGGCAGATGACTGTGACCTGGCATTCGAATGCAGCAGCGTCGAGGCGACAGTCTGCAGTCCTGTCAGGAGTGTCAAGAATCCCAGGACGGGCAGCATCACCGCACAAAGCTACGGTGAAATCATTCTGGATGAAAACATAAAGCACCCCGCTGACTGCAGGATGCTTATATGCGAGATGTAATATTTCTTCTTGCCTTGGGTCAGGACTTCAATCCTGATTCAAGGAATTTTATAAATCCCGGTATGTCAAGGTTGTAGCCGCGTACCGGTGCAAGCTGTTCTCCGTCAGGGGAGAGCAGTACATAGTTCGGCTGTGCGTTAACCCCGAATCTGGTGCGGACTATATATGAGTTTGCCCTTCCTAGTGTCTTCAGGACGTCTCCGCTGTCAGTCGTTACCCAGTCCTCCTGCTCCAGTTTCTGCTTGTCGTCCGTATAGAGGGCGACGATGATGTATTCATTCCTCAGGATTTCAAGCACTCTCGGATCGCTCCATACTCTTGATTCCATTTCACGGCAGTTGACGCAGCCGTGCCCGGTAATGTCTACAAATACCGGCTTTCCTGCGGCCTTTGCCACTGCCAGTCCCTCTTCAAGGTTGAAATATCCGGTAAGACCGAGAGGGAGTTCGAGGTCATATTTTGAATCGGCTTTCCCCTCTGCGGTATGCTGTACGGTATTCTGTCCGATTACGAAATCCTGTGTGGTGATCGGTGGAAGGTATCCTGACAATGCCTTCAAAGGTGCACCGAACATACCAGGAATCATATATACTACAAAGGAGAATACGGCAATCGCCATAGCAAGTCTTTTGACAGACACATGGTCAGCTTTGCTGTCGTTTGCAAACCTGATCTTGCCGAGGATATAGAAGCCGAGAAGCGTGAATACTGTTATCCATATTGCAAGATACACCTCCCTGTCAAGAAGTCCCCAGTGATATGTCTGGTCCGCTACGCTAAGGAATTTGAATCCAAGCGCGACCTCGATAAATCCGAGGACCACTTTTACCGAATTCAGCCATCCTCCGCTCTTCGGCAGGTTTTTCAGAAGTGAAGGGAAGAACGCCAATATCGTAAAAGGCAGCGCGAAGGCGAGCGAGAAAGCCAGCATTGCTATCATCGGCTCCCAGAACTGCCCCTGTGTCGCCTTTATCAGCACGGAACCGACAATCGGACCTGTACAGGAGAATGAGACAAGCACAAGCGTGAGTGACATAAAGAATATTCCGAGCAGTCCGCCCTTGTCGGCTCCCTTGTCGCTTTTGTTGACAAGCTTTGACGGAAGGACAATCTCAAATGCTCCGAAGAAAGATGCCGCAAACACCATAAACACGATGAAGAACAGGATGTTCGGAAGCCAATGGGTCGCGAGCCAGTTGAAAATGTCCGCTGTCACGGCATCACCTCCAACTAACCTTGTAATCAGGATGATGACTGAAATAGGAACAGTATAGAGCAGTACGATGAAAAGCCCGTACATTGAAGCCTTGAATCTTCCTGCCGCAGGGGAGGACGCGCCTTTCATAAAGAATGATACTGTCATAGGTACCATAGGAAATACGCAAGGAGTAAGAAGGGCTGCAAATCCCCAAAGGATTGCCTCTATTATCAAAGCCCAGTTGAATCCTCCTTCCGATGTCTCTTCTGTACCGGAAATGACGGTCTGATGATCTGAGGCAGCTGCTGCATCGGCTGTTTCTTCCACCGGAATATTGAATTCCCAGTATTCCGGAGAGTAGCAGCTCGTGTCTGTACATCCGAGCCAGGTCAGTTCTCCGGCCACAGCGGCATTCTCTGACTTGACGATGATGTCCTGGGCGATCCTGATTGTCTTGAAATAGACCTTGAGGCCTTCATACTCCGTCTTTGTGCCGAGTTCATAGAGCTGTCCGTCAAGTGCGTAGCTGTCAGACGGCTCAAATTCTATTGAGGTAGGATATTGTGCATCCTCCTCTGTACCGTACGTATGGACACCGTCATCTATCTGTCCTGTGAGGATGATGCTGTATTTGTCCTGACCGTTATGTTTTACCTCTGCCGACCATTCTATGGTCTTGATTTGAGCAAACCCTGCCGCACACAGCAGCAGGGTAATCATTGATGTAAGAAATCTTTTCATTTCCACAACGAACTGTTTGTATGTTTTATTTTGCGAAAGCTACTGAACGGGTTTCACGTATCACCGTAATCTTCACCTGGCCAGGATATACCATCTCATCCTGGATCTTCTTTGCAATATCTCCGGACAGTGTCTCGGCATCCTTGTCGCTCACCTGGTCGGCTCCGACAATGACCCTCAGTTCGCGTCCGGCCTGTATTGCGTATGTCTTCGTCACACCCTGATATGACTGTGCGATGTTCTCCATATCCTTGAGCCTCTTGATATATGACTCGATGACCTCACGTCTTGCACCAGGTCTTGCTCCTGAAATGGCGTCTCCGACCATTACGAGAGGGGAGATTATTGATGTCATCTCGATTTCCTCGTGATGGGCTCCGATCGCATTGCATACTTCTGGCTTTTCCTTGTATTTCTCGGCGAGTTTCATACCGAGGATTGCGTGAGGAAGCTCCGGATCCTCATCTGAAACTTTTCCTATATCGTGGAGAAGACCGGCCCTTTTGGCAACTTTCGTGTTCAGACCAAGCTCTGAAGCCATAGTAGCACAGATGTTGGCCACTTCACGTGCGTGCTGCAGAAGGTTCTGGCCGTATGAAGAACGGTATTTCATTCGTCCTATCAGCTTGACGAGCTCGATGTGCATTCCGTGGATTCCGAGGTCTATGCAGGTCCTCTTTCCAGTCTCCATAATTTCATCTTCAAGCTGCTTCTGTACTTTTGCCACTACTTCTTCGATACGTGCCGGATGTATACGTCCGTCCACAACAAGCTGATGCAGGGCAAGTCTTGCAACTTCTCTCCTTACAGGGTCAAACGCTGACAGAAGTATTGCTTCTGGAGTGTCGTCAACTACAATCTCCACTCCTGTAGCAGCCTCGAGAGCCCTGATGTTACGTCCTTCACGTCCGATGATACGTCCTTTGATCTCATCGCTTTCGATGTTGAACACAGTTACGGCGTTTTCAATTGCCGTTTCGGATGCTGTTCTCTGTATAGTGTTGATTACAATCCTTTTGGCTTCTTTGCTGGCTGTCAGTCTCGCTTCGTCCATAACATCATTGATATATGACTGTGCCTGGGTCTTTGCCTCGGCCTTCATGTTTTCGATGAGCTGGTTCTTAGCTTCCTGGGCCGTCATTCCGGCGATGCTTTCTATCTGCTCTATTGCCTGTGCACGGAGCCTGTCGCACTCCTCTGATTTTTTCGATACGGCTTCAACCTGGGATTTCAGGTTCTCGCGTATCGCATCGGCTTCCTTGTGTTTTCTGCCGAGCTCGGAATTCTGCTGGTTGATGCTGTTCTCCTTCTGCTTGATCCTGCTTTCCGCTTCACGCATCTGGTTGTTCTTCTCATTGATATACTGCTCATGCTCGCTTTTCAGCTGCAGGAATTTTTCTTTTGCCTGAAAAATCTTTTCCTGCTTGATTTTCTCCGCTTCAAGCTGGGCCTTCTCAATGATTTCCTCCTTCTGACCGTTCAGAATCATTTTCCGGACTAATATATAAACCGCCAAGGCGATAACCGCGCCTGCAATTGCCGCTAAAATGTAATATAAAATAGTCATGTCCAATAAAATATATAGTTGTTAATAATTCTACGTAAGGTCAAAACATAAAAAGACCAGTCAGCAGAGGAAGCCGACCGGTCAGTTAGACATAATAAAAAAGCCGTTAGCCTGATTGTCAGAAAATCTTATATCAATAAGATTTGAGCTCCGAAATACAGTTCAGACATCCTCCGTCCCGCAAAGCGGAATCCCCATAAGGTAACATAGGTCCGTCATCCCTATTCGAGTAACTCGGTTACTTAATTAGTGTTGATTTCAGCAAATAAAGTAACTAACGGCTCATTTATCAATATTCTCAAGATAGTTCTCTATCTCATTCTGCAATTGTTTGCTCTCTTTTTCAACCTCTTCAAGTCTCTTGCGTACACCTACGTTCTCCACGCCTTCGCTGAGGGCGACTAAGGAAAGTATTTCAATAAGACTCTTGCCCGGGAACTTGTCCTGATAGCCTGCAATTTTGGTATTTACACGCACGGCCGCCTTCCTGATTGCTTCTTCTTGATCTGCCGAGTTCGCTTTCATCGGATATTGTCGATCAGCTATCGTGATTGTGATCTTCTGTTCCATCTGCTAACCCTCCATCAATGAGATGCATTTGTCTATTTCCTTTATCATCTTCTCAACCTTGGACTTCGCTTCGGCGTTGCTCCCGGAATCCCCGAGAAAAGCACTTGTCAGTTTAAGGTTGTCAATCTGTCTCTCTAACTCGATTATCTGCTTCCTGCAGTCTTCAATCTGTGTCCTGCTCTGCTCCAATTCATCTTTAAGAGTGCCGTTTTCGTATTTTACGGACTCATAGGCGGCAATCAGCCTTTCTATATTGTTCTTGATGTTTTCAAGCATAACGAGTCACATTTTGACCACAAGCGCAAAGATAATCATTCTCAACCAATTTTCAAAACAGATTTCATACCTTGTTCGATAGCCTGTTTATTCAAGGCTATAAGGTCATTGTATCTTGCAGGTATACATTTCCCGAGACCTTTTTCTACGTTCTCAAGGCTTACTACCGGCTTCATCGCAAGGAAACCTCCGAGTACGGCCATATTGTACACTTTGGAGTTTCCGACAGATGCTGCGACATCTATCGCATTTATCTGTGCGACAGTGATATCCTTTCTCTCCGGATGTCTTGTTATGCCGCTCGGGTCATAGAGGAGAAGCCCTCCTGGTTTTACCGTGCTCTCGAACTTGTCCATGGACTGCTGGTTGAGTATGATGGCGGTATCGTATTTTGTGACGATAGGTGAGCCTATCTTTTTGTCACTCAGGATTACGCAGACATTTGCCGTGCCTCCGCGCATCTCAGGACCGTACGAAGGCATCCAGGTGACTTCCATATCCTGCATAATGGCTGAATAGGCGAGTA
>Ga0073906_1003948_pt1 | contig 15729 bp, 21 predicted proteins | sample Inofromicrocosms_FD_65485 | JGI IMG/M metagenome (GOLD analysis project Ga0073906, IMG submission 65485) | Mouse cecum microbial communities from Vienna, Austria - Inoculum for glucosamine and mucus D2O microcosms | ecosystem: Host-associated > Mammals > Digestive system > Large intestine >... | reverse complement strand
GGTATTCATTCCTTCTTTCTCGAAGAAGGTGCTCATGTAAAATATATCGAAAAACATTATGGCGAAGGCGATGGAAGTGGCAAACGTATTTTGAACCCAGAAACCATTGTCCATTTGAAAAAAGGTGCTACTTTAGAGATGGAAACTGTCCAAATAAAAGGCGTCGACTCTACGGTAAGAACAACCAATGCGGTTTTAGCAGAAGATAGCAATCTCGTTATCTCAGAACGAATTATGACGCACGGACACCAAACTGCTAAAACAGTTTTCAATGTTGACCTAAACGGAAAAAATTCTTCGACTCATGTGGCTTCTCGTTCCATTGCCAAAGATAACTCTACCCAAGAATTTATCTCCAACGTGAATGGAAATGCCGAATGTTTTGGTCACGTGGAATGTGATGCAATCATTATGGACCATGCCAAAGTAATTTCTACCCCTCAAATTGTTGCAAATTGCATTGATGCTAGTTTAGTGCATGAAGCAGCAATCGGTAAAATAGCAGGAGAGCAACTTATTAAACTAATGAGCCTTGGCCTAACCGAACAAGAAGCAGAAGAACAAATTATTAATGGATTTTTGAAATAATGGCCAAAAGGACGCCATAAACGTACGGCGTCCTTTTGCTGTGTCCTTACTCTTGGCAAAACGTTCGGGACTGTTTTGCCTTGTTGTACAGATCCACTCTTCCACTGGGCATCGGGATTTCTTTATGGAAAATACGACAGCGGTCTGGCCTCTGAACGCAAACAGCATGCACTTTCGTGCACCAGTTCAGCATCCGATAGGGACACTCTTTTTCCATTTTCACAGGAATTCTCCTTTCTTGAAAATTTGAGTTTGCGAGGTATCTCAAAAGATACCTCATTGTATTCCTCATTGGTCGATTTGTCAATTTTCATAAAATCTATTTTTTCCTTTCTTTTTTTCAGAAGTTATCATATAATGTTAGTATCCATTTTCTAATTAGAAAGTCGATGCAAAAATGCTCTTAATTAAAGGAGACGAAACATGAAAAAACTTTTATTCAAAGGATGTGGTACCGCTATCGCCACACCATTTACCAAAGATGGCGTAAATTTTGAGGAGTTTGGAAAACTGATTGAAGACCAAATTCGTGATTCGATCGATGCTCTTATCGTTTGTGGAACAACAGGAGAAGCATCTACGATGACAACAGAAGAAAAAAAGCAAACTATTGCATATGCAGTCAAGAAAGTAGCTGGTCGTGTACCAGTCATTGCTGGTACTGGTGGAAATTGTACCGCTTCTGTAATTGAAATGTCCATATGGGCTGAAAGCATTGGAGTAGACGGTCTTTTGGTCGTTACCCCTTATTACAACAAAACCACACAGGCTGGGCTTGTTGCACACTATGAGGCAATAGCAAATTCGGTTACACTTCCAATCATTCTATACAGTGTACCATCTCGTACTGGCGTTAACATTACACCAGAAACCTGCCTAGCACTTTCTAAAATACCAAATATTGTAGCCATCAAAGAAGCAAGCGGAAACATTTCACAAGTTGCTAAAATTGCTTCTTTGTGTCAAGACGAACTTGCCATTTATTCCGGAAATGATGACCAAGTATTACCTCTTTTATCTTTAGGTGGAGTTGGCGTTATCTCTGTTTTATCCAACCTTTATCCACAATTTGTTCACGATATGGTGATGGATTACTTTGCTGGTAACTTTGAAAAATCTAAAAATGCACAATTAGAAGCATTGGAACTCATTGATGCACTCTTCTGTGAGGTAAATCCAATTCCAGTAAAGGCTGGTCTTAACATGCGTGGCTATGACTTTGGAACACCACGTTTACCACTTGTTCCATTATCTGAAAAAGGAAGCAAAATGTTACAAACTGCTATCTCAAATTTTGAAAAAACACACGCTTAACATAGGAGGATTGCCATGATAAATGTACTAATTAACGGTTGTAATGGACGTATGGGAAAAGAAGTTGCAAAAGTCGTACAAGAACAAGAAGATATGACTGTAATCGCTGGTTTTGACCGTACAGAGTCAGATAATGGCTATTTTACTGTTTTTGCAGATTTTGCAAAATTACCAGTGGATAAAATTGATGTCATTATTGATTTTTCGGTTCCAGAGGCTACTTTTGCTATGTTATCTTTCGCGAAAAAACATCATATTCCAATGGTCATTGCCACCACTGGATTTAGCCAAGAAGAACGTACGCAAATTCAAAAAGAAGCAAAGGAACTTCCAATTTTTCAGTCTGCAAATATGTCTTTCGACATCAACTTAATGGGAAAAATTGTTGCAGAACTTGCCAAAAATTTACCAGATACGGATGTTGAAATTATTGAAGCACATCATAACCAAAAGATTGATGCACCAAGCGGAACTGCTATTTTATTGGCAGATAAAATCAATGCAGAATTGCCAGAAAAATGTGATTATGTGTTTGACCGCCACGCAAACCGTAGCAAAAGAGGAGAACATGAAATTGGTTTTTCTTCTATCCGTGGTGGAAATATTGTTGGTACCCATACCGTTCAATTTATTGGTGGAAATGAAACATTTGAAGTAACACATACCTCATATTCTAGAACGGTTTTTGCAGAAGGTGCTGTGAAGGCTGCTCGCTTCTTAACCAATATGCCAAATGGTTTTTATGATATGAACGATTTATTGAAACACTAACCTTAGAAAAAGACTTTTCTTCGGAAAGGTCTTTTTTGCATTTTATGGTAACTTATGTTATACTATATCTATTAGGTTACGTTGACCTAGCACTCGAAAGGGTGCAAAAATCTTCCACGTATTGTGGAGAAAGGATATGGTTTTCCAATGTTCTACGAACCGCTTCGCCTAATGAAACCATTTGACTCTGTCAAGCAACTACTCAATTACTCCAAGCGCGTAGAAATCCCTGGGAAAGGACTTCCCAACAAACGGTACTACAAGATGGAAAATGGAAACATCTTGTATACCTACAACCCCAAGTTCACCTATTTGACACTGCCCTGGCCGGGGCTGGAGGACTTCTTGAAAGAATATGGTTACAAGGAGTCCAGAAAACTGGAACTTCCGGTTCCCATCCCGGTCGACTGGTATTCAGATTTTACCTTGCTGTATGAGCAAATGAAACTGCAATACTGGGCTGCTGCCTTTGATAAGTGCAAGCAGTCCGCAGAGGCAAGCAATCTCCAGCCGGTCGAAATTCACGAAGAAGTGGTATTCCACGACCTCACGTTCCACGACTACACTTTCCATGAAATGACCACCCGCTCGTTCGTGAAGCCGTCCAATATCACTTGTAAAGGGATGGTGCACGCCTTCCCCATCTGCAATGGAGTTAAAAATGTTGGTACTTTCATTTACTGCGAAACCTTTTTGGTTGTTTGCGACGAATATGGACGTACCTTCCTACTCCAGCAGACAAGTGAGGAAAAGTCCCTCATCCCGGTTGTGAACCGGTTGATTGAGGCGGGCTATACCATTAACCCGACACCGAACGAGTATGTGAACTTCCAGGAAAACTAATCCGCAAAGCAAGAGCTGGCCTCCAATGGGGGCTAGCTCTTTGCTTATTTCTTTCTTGTTTAACCTATCCATTTCCCACTTTTTTTATTTTTTCTCCGTTTTTGCTTGTAATTTTTTCGTGTTTATGTTATGATAGTTAATAGTCAGTTTTATAAAGCATATAGGAGGTGCAAGTTACAATGGCAAAATGTGAAATTTGTGAAAAATCATTAGCACATGGAAATAAAATCAGTATCGCTCGTTCTCACGTAAGTAGAAGAGCTACTAGAACATTCAAGCCAAACCTAAGAACAGTTAAGGCTGTTGTTGATGGAGAAACAAAAAGGATCTCCGTATGTTCAAAATGCCTACGTTCTGGAAAAGTTACAAGAGCTTAATGATGGAAATAAAAATAGATAAAAAGCAACTACATCCGTAGTTGCTTTTTTGTTTTCTTATGTATTCTCTTTCATACCGAATACAAATTTCACAAAACCTCTCAAAAATTTTGGTACTTTTTTCACAACAATTTTCATTTTTTCTCACTCCTTTTCCTTTGGTTAGCAAAATAGCCACATAAGCCCGGTAATGATAACAATTGCTCCAATTAGAAATATCCAACCAGTAAATGGAAGTAATATTACGAGTAACATACCTACACCAAATCCAATTAAGCAGACTCCTAATGTTTTTTTCAGTATATCTAACATCATTCCATTACCTCCTTTTTGTATATTATATTCAGTCTTTTTGTAAACGTGCTTCTTGATTCTTTCGTTTTTTGTAATATAATGGAGGAAAGTAAAGAAATCAAGGAGGACTTATGGCAAAATTTCAAAAACAAAAAAAGCAAAACTTTCCGATGCTTTTCGATATCCTAAAAGCATACTATCCAGAAGCAACTTGTAGCCTAGATTTTGTAGAACCATTTGAATTAGTTGTTGCAGTCATGCTTTCCGCACAGTGTACAGACGAAAGAGTGAATTGTACAACCAAAGATATTTTTCCGCATTACTCTACCCCAGAGGATTTTGCAAAAATTCCATTAAAAACATTAGAAACACTAATCCATCCTTGCGGGTTCTACCAAACAAAAGCAAAGAATATTAAGGCAACTGCCCAAAAGATTGTAGAAGATTTTGACGGAAAAGTACCGGAAGATATGGAAAGTTTGATGACACTTCCTGGCGTTGGGCGCAAAAGTGCCAATGTTATTATGTTGGATGTATTCCATAATCCACAAGGAATTGCAGTTGACACTCATGCAAAGCGCTTATCTTATCGCTTGGGATTATCTTCCGAAACAGACCCAAGTAAAATTGAACAAGATTTATTAAAGGTTTTACCCAATTCCTATCTTTTTGATGTGAACCATCTTCTTGTTTGGCATGGACGTAATTGTTGCACCGCCCGTAGTCCCAAATGTGATACTTGTCCACTTGCTAATCAATGCCCTCGAAATGGAATTTAGCTAAGTTTTTGAATATTATTCTCATTTTTTTGAATACTATAGGATATAGAGGTGATGTTTTTTGACGAACATAAATTGCTCATTGAATTGTGTTTATCAAAAGGAAGGCGTCTGTCATTTGGATCATACAAAAAATATTCAACTTGAACATAATCAAACAGACTGCGCCTACTTTCGTTCCAATTCACAAAAGAAATAAGACACTCACTTACCCAAGCAAGGACAATTCTCATTTTCCGAGAATGTCCTTGCTTTTTTCTGCGACTAGGAATATAATGGGTGGTAGAAATATCAATAGGAGGAGTTTTTATGAAAAAATTTCAAAAAGTGCTCTTGATCGCACTTATTTTTGTTCTTGCTTTTACTACCTTTGCATTTGCAACAGAAGGCGAAAGGCAAATTCAACCAAGGACCTCAGAACCAGTCGTTACATCCGCTAATCCAGATGATGGCATTATGCCAATCAGTGATGAAGTACCAGTAACAACTGGAACAGAAGAAATGCCAGAAATTATCTACAAAGATGTTTTCCGTTTTGACGAAAAAATCGAATTCAATGATTTAGTCGATGGAAATGCCTTTTTATTCGGAAATACTGTTCATGTATCTGGCGAAATCAATGGAAGTGCCTACATTTTTGCCAATGAAGTAGTCATTGAGGAAAATTCATACATTTACCACTCTCTTTATGTTTTTGCTAACAAAATTACCATGAATGGCGTATGTTATGACCTTTATGGTGCTTGTAATGAATTTCAAATGGGAGAAAACAGCTATGTTTATCGTGACTTGAATCTAGGTTGTGCTTCTGTTGAGATCTTAGGATATGTTAATCGTAATGCTAATATTGCAACTGATTCTTTAGTTCTTAATCATCCAAATGGAGCAACTATTTTAGGAGATCTAAATTATACCGCTCCAAGAGAGTTCGTTATTGATGAACAAGCAGTTGCAGGAACCACTACTTTCCGCTTAGAGAAAGAAGATACTGAAAAAGTAGAAACATTTGGGGATATTCTTTATGATAAAGTCTTAGAAGTTATTTTCATTTTTGTTGTATTCTTACTTGCTATGTTACTTGCACCAAAATTTGTAAAACGCTCTGGCGAATATGCTTTTAGCCTAAAATTAGTGCATGCTCTATGGATTGGTGTTGTTGCAACAATTGTATTATTCTTCTTAGACATTACTCTATTATTCCTATTACCAAAACTAGCATTTGTTACCATTCTATTAACTTTTGCAGGAATTATCCTAACTGCTCCTGTATTTGGAATTGCTTTCACATCTGCTATTGCAAACAAGGCTAATATGAACAATTTTGGATTAAAAGTTCTATTAAGTTTAGGACTTTCCGTTGCTATGATACTTCTTGTTTCTATCCCAGGTATTGGATTTATTTTTGGTTCTGCTTACTACATTTTAGGTTTAGGATTTATAGTTCTTTACCTATTTGATGGAGAAAGAAGAAAAGGAAAGAAAGTACCAGAAGAGAAAAAAGAAGAAATTGCAAAACCAGAAGAAACAAAATAACAAAGAAAGGGAACTCAAAATGCTGAGTTCCTTTTTTTGACTTTTTTTCCATTTTATGTTACCATATATTTGATTGGCGCCTTCATGCGCCAGAAAAGGAGGAATTTTTATGGATAAAAGTCACTGCAAAACCTATCTCGCAATGGATCACCGTTTACCTTTCACCGACATTAACCTTCCCCCTTGTACCACTGGCCGGCTTGCAAACCATCTGATGGGCTTAGCGCTGGAACAGGGTGGACATACCAAGGAAATTGGCTTTTCCGCAAACGGAGGAATGTACATGCAAATGACGTTCCCTAAGTCCGAGAGCGGACAACAGTTCTGTGAAAAGGCCAATATACTTATCGAGCGCTGGTTGTCCACCACCCAAACTCCGTCCCCTCTCAGTCGGAATAACCCCGACTGGAAAGCCAATCTGTCCGACACCTTGGAGGTTTATCGGGAGATGCAGGAAAGACTGCAACCTCTCCTCCATTATCTGGACGGCGTCAGCGAAAAAGACGCCATCGATGTGTTGGAAAAGGCTTACGGGCTATGTCCGGAGTTGGAGGAGACCGTTCTTGTGCTTGGCAAGATGGTTCAGGCTTATTTGGCGGCTCAGGAGCCGGTTGAAATCCAGCCCGAATCCTATGGCTGTCAGAAGTAAGACCACACGGCCAAAACGTGCCACCTCGATTGGGGTGGCACATTTTCTTCTTATACTAAAAAAATTATTCTGTGAAGGTTATTTTGAGATAATAAATTTTCCTATTATTTCTATATTTTCAATTCTGTTGATTGCAAGGCATTTCTTTCCTAAATCTTTTATGGAAGCCCCTAAATGATACATCTCCTTATCTTCTATTAGTATAAATCTGTCATGAAATTTATTGATTTTAGCAACTTTTAAGATTGGATACTCCTTGTTACATTTTTTATATCTAATTTCTCAATATTACTTTTATCACTTGTTGATATAACAGCCTCTACATTTCTTTTTCGCTAGCATTTTCAAAACATTATTATGCCTTTTTTATTGTTTCGATTGCTTTTGCATAATCTTTGGATGAAAGTATGGCTGTTCCTGCCACGATCATATTGGCTCCTTTTTCTACTAGCATTGCTACATTATCTAATGTAACTCCTCCGTCTACTTCAAGGTCAATATCAATACCATTTATTTCGCAATATTTTCGCATTTGAGCAATTTTTTCAATGGCAGTCTCTAACATTCTCTGTCCGACCTTTTCCTGGCTCTACAGTCATTATAAGGACCATATGAAGGTATGGCAAGAATTCCGTTATTTTTTCGATCGGTGTATTCGGGCTAATGGCTAGTCCTACACGGCAGTTTCGTTCTTTTACATATTGCAAATATTCAAAAACTTGCTTGTTGTCCTTGCAAGCCTCATAATGGAATGTAATCAAATTTGGTTCATAAATTAAATAACTATCGATATAGCTTTTGACATCTTCCACCATTAAATGCACATCTAATGGCAAATTAGAAATACTATTCAAGTATTCACAATATTCTCGCATTGTGCTACTGGTATCATTGGGTACAAATTTTCCGTCCATGACATCAATGTGGAAATAGTCTGTTTTTGCTGCTTCTAAATCATACAATGTACGAATGGCATTTTCACGTTCTACGTTTAAGAGTGATGTTGCTACTTCTACCATCTTCGTGCCTCCTTTTCTTTCAATTCTTCATATATTTTTTGGTATCTTTCATATCTTCCGCTTCTCTATTTTCCCTTCTTCTACTGCCTGTTTAATTCCACAAATTTTCTCCTTTTGATGTTGGCATCCTTTGTACTCGCATTTCTCACGGTAAGCATCAAACTCCGGAAAATATTGTTCTAATTCCTCACTTGGAATTTCGGAAATGTCAAAGGTAGAAAAGCCCGGTGTATCCGCTAGATATGAATTGGCTCCAATTTTATATAGCATTACACTGGTTGTTGTATTTTTTCCTCTTTGATTTTTCTGGCTAATTTCTCCCTCTTTGGAGGTTTCTTTTTGAAAAATTCCATTGGTTAGTGTAGATTTCCCCACACCTGAATTTCCGGAAAAGGCAGTGGTTTGTCCCTCTAATAATGGAAGCAATTTCTCCATTCCTTTTCCTGTTTTTGCGTCTGTTTCAATGACAGAATAGCCAATTTTTTCATAGGTTTGTTTCACTTGTTGCATTTCTTCTGAATCTGCTAAGTCTATCTTGTTCAAACAAATAACGGGATGAATTCCCACAAATTGAGCAAATATGAGCTGCTTATCTAATAGGATATAGTCTGGCTTTGGTAGTTTCATAGAAACAACACAAATAATCTGGGTTAGGTTCGCCATCTTTGGTCTTTTCAAATACGTTTTTCTTTCTTCTAATCCGTATAATACAGCCTTCCTGTTTTTCTTCGTCTAAGATTTCGATAGTAACCTGGTCCCCTGCTACGAGTAGGTCTTGCTTGAACTTTCCTCTTGCCTGGCAAGAATAGACATGGTCATTTTCCAACTCGACTAAATAGCGATTGGAACCGGTATGAATAATCGTTCCATTTTCCAACTATTTTTTCTCCTTTTGCGAAAAGGGTATTGCCTTACATGGCGGATACCCTTTTTCTTGTTTTAATTAAAATTAAAGATTGGTTGCTTTTCAATGTTTTGTTGTTTACGGTCTTTTAGATTTCCATCTACATATACCGAAACTTGAACATTTCCAACACCAGAAATTTTCAAACTAATATTTTCTTTTGCTGGTGAATATTTTTTATTTTCTACGGTATCTTCGGAACCATCTCCGGATTTTACCACTACTTTCAAAGTTACTTGTGGTTCTGCAGCTGTGCTACCGGTTGTGTTTGTTCCATTGACACTATTGGTATTTGGCTTTGGAGCCGTATAGCCAGTTAAAGATTTTAGGTTAATATTAACGGTTCCATCTACTAATCTTGCAATCTTGTTAATGGTAATGGTAATCTTCGTACCTTCTTCTACTTCGGTTCCAGACTCAATACTTTGTTTTAACACAACACCATTTTCCTTGGTATTATCTTCTGCATAGTCTACATTTACTTCTAGTTTCTTCTCGGTTAAAATTCGTTTTGCATCCGCTTCTGCTTTTCCAACAACAGAGTCTACCATTACTTTTGGAATTCCGGTACCAATGCTAACAATTACTTTTACGGTTTCACCTGCATTGATTTCTGTTTTTTCGTCTGGTTCGACTCGAATAACTTTTCCTTCTTCAATCTTGGTACTCTTTTCCTCTACCTTTTCTGCTTTCAAATTTGCTTCTCTTAGTTTTTCTTCTACTTCTTCAAAAGTTTTTCCGCCTAAAGCAGATGGTACTGTTGTTTTTTCAGTTCCTTTGCTTATGACTACTTTAATTGTGCTTTTTTCTTTAATGCGGTAGTTTTCAATGAATTTTGGCTCTTGGCTAATAACCATTCCCGCTTCATATTCAGAACTAAATTCTTCGCCAGATACTTCATATACAATCTTTTTATCTTCTGCTGTTTGGCGTGCTTGTTCATTGGTCATTCCCACTAAATTTGGAATATATACATCTTTTACCGTATTGGCTTTGGATACAATGGTAACAATGCTGTACGTAATGACTAAGGTTAGCAAAAAGATGAGAATAAAACTCAAAATGATAACTGGTACCTTTGCTTTTGGATGTTCGTCAAAGAACCTTGCCATTTTTCCTTTTTTCTTTCCCTTTTTGTTCATTGCTTCTGGCTTTTCTGCTTCTTCCTCTAAGTGAAGAGTAGAAATGATTTGGGTTGCACCATCTTCTGCTAAGTCTTCTTCTACAAAATCTCCCTCTGGATTTTTTAGGGCTAATGTAAGATCTTTTATCATTTCGGTTGCAGATTGATAACGAAGTCCCACTTCTTTTTGAATGGCTTTCATAATGATACGGTTTACAGCAAATGGAATCGATGGGTTCAATTTCATTGGTTCTACTGGTTTTTCTTGCATATGTTTTAACGCAACCGAAACCGCTGTATCTGCGTCAAATGGCACTCTTCCGGTTAACATTTCATACATCACAATACCAAGGGAGTAAATATCTGATTTTGCATCTGTAAAGCCCCCCCTTGCATGTTCTGGTGAGAAATAGTGGACAGAACCAATGGTGGTTCCAAAAGCAGTAATCGTTGAGTTAGAAACTGCTTTGGCAATTCCAAAATCCGTTACTTTGGCAATTCCATCTTCAGTAATAATGATATTATGTGGTTTTACATCACGGTGTACAATATTATTTTTATGGGCTGTTTCTAAGGCTGATGCAATTTGAATTGCAATATTAACAGACCATTTCCACGGAAGTGCACCATCTTCATTGATAATTTGCTTTAAGGTTTTTCCTTTCACTAATTCCATTACGATATAGTAAATATTGTCTTCATTAGCTACATCATAGATGGATACAATGTTGGATTGGCTAAGGCTTGCTGCTGATTGTGCTTCGGTATTAAAACGGCGGATAAATTCTTCGTCCGTTGTAAATTCGTCTTTTAATACCTTAATGGCAACATAACGATTTAGGACATGGCACTTTGCTTTGTATACCGTTGCCATTCCTCCTACTCCTATTTTTTCTAATATTTCGTATCGATTTCCAATTATTTTTCCTACTAAATCCATACTCAGAACTCTCCTCACTTGATTACGATAACCGTGATATTATCCGGTCCGTCCATTTTTGTTTGCTTCTTCGACTAGCATTTTGGAAGCCTTGTCTGCCTCCTGCTGAGAAGCAATTTCATACAATTTGGCATCTGGTACCATATTGCTAAGTCCATCTGTGCACATGACAATCACATCGTCTTTCAAATAGCCTTTTACATAGACGTCTGGCTCTACCATACTGCTAACACCGAGGGCTTTTGTTATCATATTCTTTTTTGGATGGTGAACTGCTTCTTCTTTGGTAATCTTGCCATCCTCTACTAATTGCTGTACATAACTATGGTCTTTGGTTAATTTGCGAATAAATTCTTTGCGAATACGGTAAATTCTACTATCTCCTACATGTCCAATATATAACTTGTTATTATATATGAAACATAAATCCAAAGTAGTACCCATTCCCTCTAATTCTTTCTCACTTTTTGCTTTTTCAATCACAACCATATTAGCATATTCAATCGCACTTCGGATGAGTGCTAATATGCTTTCTCGGTCATTTTGGCTAGAAGCAAAATTATTTTCAAAATATTCCTTTACGGCTGCTACTGCAAGAGAACTTGCCACTTCTCCTCCATTGTATCCTCCCATTCCGTCGGCTACAATATATAGATTGAGGCTGTCTTCTTCTTTTGCACAGTAGTAACTGTCTTGGTTATTTTCTCTTACTTTCCCAATATCTGATTCGGCAAAAGCCTTCATGCTTCCTCCTATTCTTTTTGGTTCTTTCTACGTAGTTGCCCACAGGCTGCTTCAATATCTGAACCTAATTCTCGACGGATTGTTGCTACAATTCCGTTTTCGTTGAGATAATCTCGAAACTTCATGATGTTTTCATTGGTACTTTTGGTATATGCCCCATTTTCAATTTTGTTGATGGGAATTAGATTTACATGACAGAGCATTCCTTTCAAGAGTTTGACTAATGCTTTGGCATCTTCTAGGTTATCATTATTTTCCTTGGCTAAAGCATATTCAAAAGAAATGCGTTTATTCGTTTTGGCAATGTATGCTCGGCACGCTTTCATCAATTCTTCGATTGGATAGGCATTATTGACTGGCATCATACTGCTTCTTTTTTCATTGGTCGTAGCGTGTAAGGAAATGGACAGGGTGCATTGAAATCCCTCTTCTGCGAAATCATAAATTCTTGGCACAACTCCACTCGTTGATACGCCGATGTGTCTGGCTCCAATATTTAATCCTTTTTGGTTGTTCAAAATGCCAATAGCTTTCATGACATTATCGTAGTTATCAAAAGGCTCTCCAATTCCCATAAATACAATGTTGGAAATCTTAGAACCAGTATCTTGCTCGACTGCTAAAATCTGCTCGACAATTTCCCCTGGCGTTAAATTGCGGATAAAAGGAATTCCAGTTGAAGCACAAAACTTGCACCCCATCTTACATCCAATTTGGGAAGAAACGCAAAGTGTTTTTCCATGATGGTATTCCATCAAAACTGTTTCGATTGCATTTCCATCTAGTACATCAAACAGATACTTTTTGGTTCCATCTGCAGACTCCTGCTTGCGTAAGATTTTGTAATTGCACATTGTATAATTTTCGGCGAGTTTGCTTCGCAACTCCAAAGATAAATTGGTCATATCCTCAAAACTGGTTACTTTGTCTACATAGAGCCATTTGAAAATTTGCTCAGCACGAAATGCTTTTTCTCCAATGGATTTTAATTCTTCCTTTAGTTCCTCTAAATTATAGTCTTTTATATTTTTCATTTTCGCCATTCTTCCTATTTTCTTCCCTTCTTTTATACCACAACCATTGTTTTTTTTCAATAGTTGTAACACAAAAGAAAAATAGCAGTCTTTTAAGGAGAAAATCCATCGAAAGATTTTCTCCTTTTTCTTAGTTATTTAGTTCTTTTAATTCTTCTTCCACATTCTCCCAAGGATACACCGAAACAAGCCAGTAGTTGATGTTTCGTTTTTCACATTCTTCTTTGGAAAGTTCTTTTGTTTCATTAGTTGTCATTGCCCAAGTTGTAAAACACACATTTTCCACACTATTTTCATATGTGGCATCTCTTGTGAGTGAAACATATATGATTTTTACCGTTTCTCCGAATTTTTGTCGTAGCATATTAGCTGCTATATTCGCGGTTCTTCCTGTAACATGATTGCCTTCCACCAACAAAATACATTCATTCTCTTGCAAGTCTGTATTTTGCACATAATCTAATCCAATTTTGGTATCAATCGCATTGGTTTCCGAATTATGTTTTAGTTGAATTGGTAACATATCTACTACATCAAACAAATGCGAAAACTTGATAGCAGGTACACCTCCACCTCGCATAATAGGTGCAATATAGCGGATAGATAAGTGGGCTTCTTCTAAATATTGCTTTACTTCTTGATAAATCTTCTCAATAAATTGGTCTATTCTTTCCCACGAAATTAAATCTAAATCCTTTTCCGTATATTCGTATTTCATTTCTACCCTTTCTGCAATCTCAAAATTGCTTCTCTATTTTTTCTTTTTCTGCATTACATAAATTGTGATAACAATTCCCAAAATAACGGCTATTCCAAATACAATCCCACCAACAATCCACGTATTGTTGGTTCCTGGTTGTGGTTCTTTTGTATTGGCTAATGTATTTTCGGTAATGGCTACTGGTTGATTACTTCTTCCGTGCCATATTTTCCGTGTTGGTTTGTGGTATCACCAGATTTTGTTCTCCCATCTTTCTTCCTCCTAAATCTTTCTTAGTACTTGTTCGACTGCTTCGATGCTTTCCTTTGGTGTGGATGCACCAGCCATAATTCCCACTACATCGCTTGCTTGGAAATCGGCTAAATCTAATTCTTCTACCGTTTCTATCAGGTATGTTTCTTCGCACTCAGCTTTAGCCACTTCGTATAGTTTCTTTGTGTTAGCACTATTTTTTCCACCAATAATAACCATTTTGCCCACTTTTCTTGCCATTTCTTTGGTTTCCTCTTGGCGTAACCTCGTAGAAGCACAAATGGTATTCTCAATGATTAAATCTGGACATTTTTCAAGTAAATGTTGCTCAATCTTCTCAAATTTTTCAAGCGAATAGGTTGTTTGTGAAAGTAGTGCTAATTTCTGAAGACCGCTCTGTTGATAGGCTTGCCATGCTTCTTCGACTGCTTCTGGCTGTTCTAAGATATATCCTTTTTCAACAAGGCTAAAAGTTCCAATGTTTTCTGGATGTTCTTTGCCTCCTGTTAGAATAACAAAAGCACCATTTTGAGAATGTTCTTGGGCTAATTTATGCAAGTGTAGCACCTTTGGACAAGTCAAATCCAAATATGCAATGCCTTTTTCTTTGGCAGTTTCATACACTTTTTGGGCTACTCCGTGGGCACGAAAAATAACGGTCTTTGTGCTATCGGTTACTTCTTCTAAGGTGTCAATCGTTTTCATTCCCCCATTTTCTAAAGTATCTACCACTTGGCGATTATGGACTAGTTCACCTAAACAGTACATACCTTTTTCCTTTGCTACTAATTCTCTTGCTCCTTGCACGGCTCGGTCTACGCCAAAACAAAAGCCAGCATTTTTCCCAATGATAATCTCCATCGATATTTCCTTTTCTTGTTCTTTTAGAGATATTTAATCACACTTTTGGATTTTCTGCAAGGTTATCTTGCTATCCCCAAAAGGTTTGGGTATAATATGGATAAGAAAAACAAAGGAGGAAACAATGACACCACATATTGAAGCAAAAAAAGAGGAAATTGCAGATTTTGTCCTTATGCCAGGCGACCCACTTCGTGCCAAATATATTGCAGATAATTTCTTAGAGGATGTTATTCAAGTTAATTCCATTCGTAATATGATAGCCTTTACCGGCAGTTATAAAGGAAAAAGGATTACGGTTTTCCCTTCTGGAATGGGTATTCCAAGTATGGGAATTTACAGTTATGAACTATTTAAGTTTTATGATGTACAAACCATTCTACGACTTGGTTCTTGCGGAGCACTTACCACAGATTTAGACCTACTCGACACTGTTTTGGTAGAAAGTACCTTTAGTGAAAGCAACTATGCCCTTTCGATGTGCAATGTACAAGAACACGTTGCACAAGCAAGTGTAGAATTGAATAAGAAAATCTTAGAAACCAGTAATAAAATAGATATTCCTGTGGTACTCGGAAATATTTTGACCAATGAATTTTTTGACCTTTATGCAGAAGATATTGAAGAAGTAAAGGCAAGATGTCCACAAGAAATGCACATTATAGCGAGTGAAATGGAAGCATTTGCTTTGTTCTATAACGCAAAATATTTTAACAGAAATGCTGGCTGTATGCTTACCGTAGTCGACTCCAAGAAAACCAGCCAATCCCTTTCCCCAGATGCAAGACAAACTAGCCTAAATGATATGATACGACTTGCCTTGGAAACCAGTTTGAAATATTAGCAATGCCAAAAGCCACCCAACTGTACTGAACCCAAAAAGTTGGACAGTATAAATTAGGCTACTAAGTAGGAATGTTTTCTGAATTGAACAGGAGACATTCCTTTTAGTTTGCTCTTAATTCTTCTGTTATTATAATATT
>Ga0073906_1003947_pt1 | contig 15730 bp, 11 predicted proteins | sample Inofromicrocosms_FD_65485 | JGI IMG/M metagenome (GOLD analysis project Ga0073906, IMG submission 65485) | Mouse cecum microbial communities from Vienna, Austria - Inoculum for glucosamine and mucus D2O microcosms | ecosystem: Host-associated > Mammals > Digestive system > Large intestine >... | reverse complement strand
ATCAGATTTCCGCGGTACGCGTCCACCGCCTGTATCACGGACGGCGTTATGCTCTTCGCCTTCGAAGAGCCGTGCGACTTGATCACCGCTTTTTTCAGCCCCAGAAACACCGATCCGCCGAAGCGCGCGTAATCGAGCATGTATTTGAGTTTGCCGATCTGCTTCTTCGCGCAGAGATAGGAAAGCTTGCTTCCGAGCGAAGCGCGGAACTCCCGGTTGAGAACGGCGGAAACGGTCTTGCCGCAACCCTCGATGGATTTGAGCGCGACGTTGCCCGAAAACCCGTCGGACACCGCAACGTCCACGTCGCCGTACATGATGTCACGCCCCTCGATATTCCCGACGAAATTGACGCCCTTCGTCTGCTTTAACAGCTGGTGCGCTTCCTGATGGAGCGGATCCCCTTTGTGCTCTTCCGCGCCGTTGGTGAGCAATCCCACGCGCGGGTTTTCCACGCCGAATGCGGCTTTCGCATACGCGGAAGCCATGACGCCGAATTGCGCGAGATAGGCGGGCTTGCACTCCGCGTTCGCGCCGCAATCGCAAAGCAGCGTGCGCGTTCCCCGCACGTTGGGGATCCCGGGGCAGAGCGCGGGACGAAGCACGCCTTTGATCCTGCCGACGAACATGATCCCGCCCGTGAGCACGGCACCCGTAGAACCCGCCGAGACGAACCCGCCCACGTCCTCCCGTTCCTTTAACAGTTTCAACCCCACGACGAGCGAACTGTCGCGTTTGGAGCGCACGGCGGAAGTGGGAACGTCGTCGTTGGTGATCACTTCGCTGCAATGCACGATCTCCACGCGCGAAGCGTCGTAACGTAATTTTTCCAATTCGGCGCGGATCAGATTTTCGTCACCCGTAAGAACGACGGCAAAATCCTTCCGCTCTTTCAGCGCGAGCACCGCGCCTTTTACAATCTCAGCGGGCGCGTTATCGCCGCCCATTGCGTCTACTACGATTTTTAACATAATTGTCTCCGATGAAATCGATACGGATAAATTATACCATTTTCTTTGAGAAAAAACAATATCTTTCGGTCATTTTCGCCGAAAAATCTCGGCGGAAAATTTCGAAAGACAGGACGGATTTTTTTATTTTCCGCATGCGGAAACAGATTATTCCCGCTCGATCCCGACGACGGGTTCGTAATCCCCCAGCACGCGGACGGCGCGTTCGACGTCGCTTTGCACTTCTCTGTCCGACTTCGGGCAGGAATAGGGAATCCCGATTTCGAACACCGCTTTCGTCTTTGCGCCGCGCACGAGACGGAAATCGTGCAGTTCCAGCCCCGACACCATGCCCTCCGTCGCGGCGCGGACGCGCTCTTCGAGCAGTTTCGCCTCTTCGTCGCGAACGTCCACGGGATCGAGATGCGCCGTCAGTTCCACGCCGAGTTCCGCAAAGATCTTCCGTTCCAAACCGTCGATGATTTCGTGCGAAGCGATCGCAGACAGCTCCGCAGGCATTTCGATATGCGCGCTCGCGAAAAACTTGTTGGGACCGTACCGATAAGCGCGCAGGTCGTGCAAACCCAGTACGCCGTTTCCGTTCAGAATGATCGCGCGGATCTTTTCGAGAAGCGCGGGATCGGGCGCCTGTCCGAGGAGTTTCGAACCCGCTTCCCGCTCGATGGCGATCCCCTGCCACACGATAAAGAGCGCAACGAGCAATCCCGCGTACCCGTCCGCGGCAAATCCGCAAAAACGGGTCAACAGAAGTCCGACACCGACCGCCGCGGTCGCAACGCAGTCGCACGCGCTGTCCCGCGCCGCCGCGCGCAGAGTATCCGAATCGATCTTTTTCGCATTGATGCGGTAAAATACGAACATGCCCGCTTTCACCGCGATCGAAGCGCCGAGGAGCGCATACGCCCATACGTTTCCCGAAGCAGTCCCGCCCGCAACGATTTTTTCGACGGATTCGCGGATCAACCCCGCCGCCAGTAAAAGTACGAAAAAGCCGATGAGCAACGAAGCGATGTACTCCGCGCGTTGGTGTCCGTAAGGGTGTTCCTTGTCGGCGGGTTTCGAAGAGATGCGGAAAGAGACGAGCGAAGCGATCCCGCTGCCGCAATCGCTCAGATTGTTCGCGCCGTCCGCGGCAAGGGAAACAAGCCCCGTCAGCGCGCCGCACGCGATTTTTGCCGCCGCCAGCAGGAAGTTGAGAATGATCCCGACGGCGCTGACCAAAATGCCGCGCCGCGTGCGCAGTTTTTCGTTTTGTTCCATACAGTTATTATACACAAAAAACGGGTGCTTGTCACGCGGCGGCGGAAGATGCGGTATAAATTTCCCCGAACGCGTCGATAATGGGGCTGCGGTGAGCAAAATTCCGACCCGCTACATATACTGAAAGCGGAGGATGCTCACGAAAGAAGGTGGTTATATGGTTGTAAAACGCGGTGAATTGTACTATGCGGATCTTTCTCCCGTTGTGGGAAGCGAACAGGGAGGCGTGCGCCCCGTGCTTGTCGTGCAGAACGACACGGGCAACAAATATTCCCCCACCGTGATCGCCGCCGCGGTTACGAGTAAAATACACAAGGCGAAGCTCCCCACGCATATCGAACTGCCGCAGGCGTTCGGACTCGCGAAGGACAGCGTGATCCTGCTCGAACAAATCCGCACGATCGACAAAAAGCGGCTGATGTCCCGCATCGGGGAACTGCCGCCCTCCACGATGTCGCGCGTCAACCGCGCGATCCTGATCAGTCTGGGATTTTGATTTTATCTTTCAAAGCGCCGCGCAGGCGCTTGTTTCGCTTGTCAATTATTTTAAATCTGTTATAATGTTCTCAACGAAAACTTCGGGGAGAAGATCATGACGGAAACGGAAAAAATGCGGGCGGGGAAACCGTACGATACAAGCGACGCGGAAATCGTCGCGCGGAAAGAACTCGCGCACAAGCTGTGCGTCCGCTATAACATGACGAGCGAAACGGATACGGACGCCCGTAAAGAGATCCTCGCGGAATTGCTTCCGCATACGAAAGCGGGTTTTTACCTGCAAGGCCCCTTTTCCTGCGATTGCGGCGACAATATCTACTTCGGCGAAAATTTTTACGCGAATTTCAACCTGACGATCCTCGATTGCTGTCCCGTGCATATCGGGGACAACGTCATGATCGGACCGAACGTATCTATTTACACTCCCGTCCATCCGTTGCGCTGGCAACAGCGGAATATCCGCAAAAAGGCGGACGGAACCGCATACGATTACGAATATGCAAAACCGATCGCGATCGGAAATAACTGCTGGATCGCGGGAAGCGTTACGATCTGCGGCGGCGTCACGATCGGAGACGGTTGCGTGATCGGCGCGGGAAGCGTCGTAACGCGGGACATCCCGCCCGATTCGCTCGCGGTCGGAAACCCCTGCCGCGTGATCCGCAAAATTACCGAAAAGGACGATCTCGAAGAGCTGATCGGAAGAGATTAAAAAAACTCCGCCGCTTAAAAAAGCGGCGGAGTTTTATTCACTGTTTTTTAAAACGCAATTTCCGCGGTAAACGGATCCAGTTGCGTTTCAAACGCTTCCACGTAGATATAAAGCACGGAATCCGATTTCTTACCTTTCAAACTCGCGTAATCGCACGCCATAAAGCTGTCGTAATCCTTATAATAAAACTCCACGACCGGCGAGTACATGCCGCAAACGGTACGAACGGCATCGCCGAACCCAAGCTCCGCGCACACCTTACTGTTCGCGGTTGCGTAATAGGCGAACGCCTCTTCACGGCGCAACTTTGCTTCTTCCGCGGAACCCATCCCGTGTTTCCACGAGGTCTTGTCTTTGCACTGCACCGTAACGCGCAACGCCGGTGATTCTACCGTGCCGCCTGCCGTTTCCGTAACAAAAAACACAACCTTATCTTCGAGCGGAACGTCCGCTACCGTGCCGCTGCAACCGATCATGCCGCCCAGCATGCAAACTGCCGCTGCCGAAGTCAAACCGACTCTACGAAATTTTTTCATCACTCACCCCTTATATTGCTTAATTAATATAGAAATGAACTCCTAAGTGTTCTGTTCCGGTTGTTTTTTTGTCCGGTTCCTGCACGTAATGCTTTACGCCATTTTTTCGAGCAACTTAAAGTCGATGCCTTTTTCGCCGATCTTGATGATTTTTACTTTAACCACGTCTCCGACGTTGAGCACGTCTTCCACCTTTTCAACGCGGCGATCGGACAATTTGGAAATATGGATCATGCCGTCTTTCCCCGGCGCAAATTCCACGAACGCGCCCATGGTGGACAGCACGCGCACGACTCTGCCGATGAACATGTCTCCGACTTCGGGATCGCGCACGATGCTCTCGACGATCGCCTTTGCACGCTGTGCGCCCTCCGGATCTCCGTAAGAGGCAATGCACACCGTGCCGTCTTCTTCGATATCGATTTTCGTTCCCGTTTCCGCGATGATCGAATTGATGACTTTGCCCTGCTTGCCGACCACGTCGCCGATCTTTTCAGGATCAATTTGGAAGGAGATGATGCGCGGCGCGTACTTGCTCAGTTCGGGCGCGACCTCGGGAACGCATTCCAGCATCTTGCCAAGAATGAACTGTCTGCCCTCGTTCGCCTGTTCGATCGCCGTGTGCATGATCTCTTCGGAAATGCCTTTGATCTTGATATCCATCTGAATCGCGGTAATGCCCTTCTGCGTTCCCGCAACCTTGAAATCCATATCGCCGAGGAAATCCTCCAATCCCTGAATATCCGTCAGAACGCGGAATTCTCCCGTCTCCTGATTCTTGATGAGACCCATCGCGACGCCTGCAACCGGCGCCTTGATCGGCACGCCCGCATCCATCAACGCCATCGTGGAACCGCAGACCGAAGCCATCGAAGAGGATCCGTTCGAGGAAAGAATGTCGTTTACCACGCGGATCGCGTAAGGGAAATCCGCCTCGGAAGGAATCACGGGAATGAGCGCCCGCTCCGCAAGCGCGCCGTGACCGATTTCGCGGCGGCCGGGGCTTCTGAGCGCTTTTGCCTCGCCCGTGCAATAGCCGGGGAAGTTATATTGGTGCATATAGCGCTTTGCCGTTTCGTCGTCCAGACCTTCGAGCTTCTGCGCCGCGGCGAGCATGTCGAGGGTGCAGGTCGTAAGCGTCTGCGTCTGTCCTCTCGTAAACACCGCCGAACCGTGTACGCGCGGAAGAACGCGGCGTTCGCACCAGATCGGACGCACGTCTTTCAGCCCTCTTCCGTCGGGACGGATGCCCTTGTCGAAAATCTTTGCGCGCACCTTTTCTTTCGTCAGATAATAAATGCTGTCTTTGATTTCGCGTTTGTTGTCGGGATAGATTTCGAGGAAATGCGCTAAAATTTCCTCTTCCGCCTTCGCCTGACGGGCTTCGCGTTCCTGACGGTCGAACGTTTCGATCGCCCAATCGATTTTTTCGGAAGCATATCCGCGCACTTCTTTATCGAGCGCTTCGGGAATGTGATACAGTTCGATTTCCTTTTTGGGCTTTCCGACGGCGGGAACGATCGTGTTTTCGATAAATTCGCAGATCTTTTTGATCTCTTTATGACCGAACATGATCGCGCCGACCATTTCCTCGTTCGTCACTTCGTCCGCGCCCGCTTCGATCATGAGGATCGCGTCTTTGGTGCCCGCAAGATTGAGGTGGATCGCGCTCTTCTCGCGCTGCGCCGCGTCGGGATTGATCACATACGCGCCGTCCACCATGCCGACGACGACCGAACCCGTGGGCCCCGCCCAAGGGATATCCGAAATCGCGATCGCAACGGAAGAACCGATCATCGCAAGAGGTTCCGGCGCAACGTCCGGCTCGACGGAAAGCGCGGTCGCAATGACGACGACGTCGTTGAACAGCCCCTTCGGGAACAGCGGACGCAGAGGACGGTCGATGAGACGTGCGGTTAAAATCGCTTTATCGCTCGCTCTGCCCTCGCGGCGCTTGAATCCGCCGGGGATCTTTCCGACGGCGAACATTTTTTCTTCATAATCCACTTGAAGGGGGAAGAAGTCCATTCCCTCTCTCGGTTGCTGGGACATACATACGGTGACCATGACGGCGGTCTCGCCGCAGCGCACGACGCACCCGCCGTTCGCCTGTTCCGCATACTTGCCCGTTTCGACGGAGATCTCTCTTCCGCCCACCGTAAATTTGAATTCGTTGCAGTTCATGTGTTTTCTCCTTTTCCTTTCCCTGATTTCTTTGCCCCGCCGCCCCGTGACGGAAGAGCGGTTTCCCCGAAAAGCGACTCGCCGCTTACGGGTACAATACAAAAGAGCGGCAAAAAAAGCCGCTCTTTCAAGTGCCTTACTTTCTCAGCCCGAGTTCCGCGATCACGCTTCTGTACCGCTCGATATCTTTTGCTTTCAGATATTCGAGAAGCGCGCGGCGCTTCCCGACCATTTTCAGCAATCCGCGGCGGGAATGGTTGTCCTGCTTGTGAACGGAGAGGTGCTCGTTGAGGTGATTGATCCGCTCGGTCAAAAGCGCGATCTGCACTTCGGGCGAACCCGTATCTCCTTCGTGGGACGCGAACTTCTTGATGATTTCCTGCTTTTCCATTTGCGTTTATCCTCCTATGGATATTTTTGCGTTACGCCAAGAGATGCGTGGAGAGCGCAATTCCTCGCGTACGTCTTTAAGAGAATATCACATTCTTCCGCGTTTGTCAAAGCATTTTAAAGCGTTTGTTTATTTCTCGGCGGAATTTTCCCGAAATCGCGTTCTTTTTTTTGACCGCGCACCGCGTCCGCACTCTCGGGCGCAAAGAAAAAAGCCCGCGGGAGGCTTTTAGGAAAACAGCGCGTTTTTGTCTTCGATCAACCGCCGAATTTTATTTAAGTACGTCGGAATATCTTTCGGAGAGCCGATCCGCTCGATCCTGCCTTCGCTCAGAAACGTACGCTTCGTGATCGCGTTCGCGCCGACTGCAAGATTGTCGGCGGATTCTTCCATCACGTCGATATTGTACACCGAAGCGTATCCTCTTTTCGTCCAGCCCGCGTTTTCGTGCGCGCCCGCCATGTATTTCTGGCGATACAGATAATAGGGCTCATAGCCCGCCCGCGTAAGCGTATCCCGCGAAAAAGAAATCATCTCGGCAAGATTCTCTTCGGAAAGCGAAGTCGCTTCCTCTTTGAGCTTTGCGCCTTTTTTCAGGCAAAGCGTATGTACGGTGACGTTTTCGGGGTTAAGCGAAACCGCCTTTTCCACGCTGTCGCGAAACTCTTCGAAACTCTCTCCCGTGAGCCCCGCGATCAGATCGCAGTTTACGGTAAAGCCGAAGGGTTCGGCAAGCCGGAACGCCTCTTCTACCTGCGCGGCGGTATGGCTTCTGCCGATCGCCCGCAGCGTACGGTCGGAAAAACTCTGCGCGTTGATGCAGATACGCGTTACCCCGTAATCTTTGCAGAGCTGTAATTTTTCGCGCGTGAACACATCGGGACGACCCGCTTCCACGGTATATTCGCACCCGTTCGTATACAGCGGCGCGATCGCGTCGAACACCTGTTTCAGCTCTTCCGTTTCGAGCGCAAACGGCGTGCCGCCGCCGACGTATACCGAACGCAAATTCCGGATCAACGGCTTTGCCGCTTCGAGTTCCGCTTTCAGCGCGTTCAGATAATCGGGAAGATACCGTCTCGTTTTCTCGATCGGCGCCGTGACGAAGGAACAGTACACGCATTTCGTGGGACAGAAAGGCAGGGATACGAACAGATCGCAGTTGCCCTCTTTCCGCTCGTAAACGCCGCGCTGACCTTCGATCGTGCGCGCGACAAGCGCGATATTCTCTTCGCTTACGCCCATGCCTCGGAACAGCAGTTCGAACGGACGCCCGTTTTCCAACTCGGCATAGGCAAGTCGGGTGGGACGGATTCCCGTCAGCGCGCCCCAAGGAAGCGTTTTGCCGTAATATTCGGAAAGGACGCGGTAAAGCCCGAGTTTCGCGTACCGTTTATAAAGGCTTTTGAACACAAGTCCTTCGCCTTCGCCCGCGTACTCGGAAACGACCGTCTTCCCGTCGATTGTAAACGCGTTGCAAAACTTCCCTTCCCGATAGCCGCCTTCGTGAACGATCGGAAGGGCTTCCGCGCCCGCAAACAGACGCACGACGTCCATCAGTTCGGGGATCATCCATTCGCAATTCGAAATCATCATGCGCGCACATACCCGTTGTTTTTTCTTTCAAAGTCCAGCGTCGTATCCTCGCCGTGACCGGAATATATCCGATAATCGCCCGAAAGCGCGTACAGCTTCCGCACGCTTTCGATCAATGCGTTCGCGTTCCCCGTCGGAAGATCCGTTCGCCCGACGCCGCCCGCAAACAGCGTGTCGCCCGTGAACAGCGCGTCGCCGACAAGATAACACGCGCCGGACGCGGTGTGTCCCGCCGTCGCGACCGCCCGAAATCCCATTCCGCACAGTTCGGCAGTCTCCCCGTCTTGCAACGTAAAATCCACCCTGAACGGAGGCACTTTGCCGAAGCCGAACGCCTCCGCCATATTGTCTCTGCCGAGCGCAAGTTTTTCTTCCCCCGCAAGACAGCCGATCTTCGCGCCCGCCGCCTGTAAGGCGGCGCACCCGCCGATATGATCGAAATGCCCGTGCGTGAGCAAAACATATTTGACAATCAGCCCGCGCCTGGTCGCCTCGTCCGAGACCCGCGGCTGCGCGGGATCGATGCAGACGGCGTTTTTGCCGTCTGCGGTGATCAGATAACTGTTCGAAGCAAATCCCTTGGGATAAATTTTATAAACTTCCATAACGGTACTCTTATCGCGAAATCAGTTCGAAGTCCTGCGCACGTCCAAAATCTTGGCGTGAGCTTTAATCTTGTTGATCAAAATTTCCACGTCGTGACGGTTGGTGAGCGAAACGGTCACGTCCACGATCGCGGAACCGTTTTTATCGTATCTGCCGTTGATCGAAGTGATTTCGAGTTTCATTTCGGCGACGCTGCCGGAAATCGCGGAGAGCGCCGCGCCCTGATCCTCCGCCATAACCACGACCGCCGCCTTGAATTTTGCGCCCGGTTCGTCCTCGATCCATTCGGCGGGTTGCAGACGGCCTTCGTCCGCATTCTTCAAATTGGGGCAGTCCTTGCGGTGTACGACGATGCCTCTTCCGCGCGAGACGAACCCCACGATCTCGTCGCCGGGAACGGGCGAACAGCAGCCCGCAAAGGAAACGAGAAGCCCCGTTGTCCCTTTGATCGTGACGGACCCCTTTACCGTACGCTTGAACGGCTGTTGCACGGGAAGCTGATGCGGCACTTCTTTGCGGTAGTAGTCCATCAGCTTGAAGATGATCTGATTGATGGTAATCGCGCCGTAACCGAGCGCGGAGAACATTTCGTCGGGCGAGTCGAAAGACAGCCGTTCGGAAATGAGTTTAAAGCTGTCCGTCGTCAGGATCTGCGAAAGATTGTAACCCCGCCGTTTCGCGGCTTCTTCGAGCATGCTCTTGCCGAGACGGATGTTCTCTTCTTTCATCTCCTTGCGGTAGAACGATTTGATCTTCGCCCGCGCGGAAGAGGATTTGATAAATTTCAGCCAATCGCGCGAAGGACCTTTGCTGTTGGGGGATGTGATGATCTCCACCACGTCGCCGAGTTCGAGCTGGGAATTGAGCGGCACAATCTTGCCGTTCACCTTTGCGCCCGTGCATTTATTCCCGACTTCGGAGTGAATGGCATACGCAAAATCAACGGGCGTCGCGCCCTTGGGAAGAGAGATGACTTTGCTCTGCGGCGTGAATACCAGAAGCTCGCTGCTGTATAGCTCGCCCTTTACCGTATCCATAAACTCTTTCGAGTCCTTTAACCCGCCCTGCAACTCCATCACTTCGCGGATCCACGCCATACGCTCGTCGAAGGACGTTTCGGTATCACGCTGTTCTTTGTACTTCCAATGCGCCGCGATTCCGTATTCTGCGGTGCGGTGCATCTCTTCCGTACGGATCTGAATTTCGAACGGCTGTCCGAAATTGGTGACGACCGTCGTATGCAGCGACTGGTACAGGTTGAGCTTGGGCGTTGCGATATAGTCCTTGATCCGCATTGGCACGGGCTTCCATTTTTTATGGATCTTCCCGAACACCTCGTAACATTCGTCTACCGTGCCGACGATGACGCGCACCGCGGTCAAATCATAGATCTGCTCGATCGTCTTGTGCTTTTCTTTCATCTTTTTGTAGATGGAATAGAAATGCTTGGGACGGCCGAACACTTCGCCGCGGATCCCCGATTCGGTGAGGATCCCGTTGATCTCTTCCACGACGAAATCGACGAAGCGGTTGCGCTCTTCGAGTTTGAGATGAATATTCTCGACGAGGTATTCGAACGCGGCGGGATCGAGGTATTTCAGGCACAGATCTTCGAGTTCGCACTTGACCTGCGAAATACCGAGTCTGCCCGCGATGGGCGTGTAAATATCCAACGTTTCGCGCGCCATCTTGCGCTGGCGTTCTTCGGAAAGATAGTTCAAAGAACGCATGTTGTGCAAACGGTCGGCGAGCTTGATGATGATGACGCGAATGTCCTTCGCCATCGCGATAAAGATCTTGCGGAAGTTTTCCGCCTCTTCTTCTTCCTGAGATTTGAATACGATCTTGTCGAGCTTGGTGACCCCTTCCACGAGCGAGAGCACTTCGTCGCCGAATTCGCGGCGGATATCCTCCGCCGTCGCGCTCGTGTCCTCGATGACGTCGTGCAACAGCGCGGCGGCGATCGTTCCCGCGTTCAGACCGAGTTCGACGAGGATCTCCGCAACCGCGCAGGGGTGGATAAAGTACGGCTCCCCCGAAGCGCGCTTTTGATTTTCGTGCGCGGATTTTGCAAAATCGTATGCGCGCAAAAGCATATCGCGGTCTTCGCCCGTATAGTGTTCGTAAATCCTCATGAGAATGGCTTCCATGCTACGCCTCCTTCACCGCACGGTAGATCGCCGAATCGTTCAGATCGGTTTTTTTGCCGCGTATGACCGACAGCCGACCGCCGCGGATTTCGATGAGACCGAGTTCGCGGAACACCGCAAGCGCGAATATCCGCTGAACGGACGGAACGGGATTATCCTTCATCTCGCGCGCGGCTTCGGCAAGCGTTTCCCCGACGAACGCGCCCTCGTACCCTTTCAGCGCCGCGAACACGCCGAGCAGACTTTCCCGCGACGCGTCCACCCCCCAGGGCGCGCCCGCGTCCGCGCGATAGACGCGCGCGTTGCCCGTTTCGATTCCACCCGCGGGCGAATCGAGAAATACGATCTCGCGGTACGCCGAAAGATCGGTGTCGGGATCGGGCGCGACGAGCACCGCGTTTTCCACGTTGCCCGAAGAAAGACGGAACGCCTCCGGTTCCAGATCCGCGAGCGCGGGAAATTTCCCCGCCGTAGAACGGTCGTAACAGACGGCGCATAGCCCGTATGCGGAATCCGCGATCCGCCGCGAAAGAAATTCGTCGAGCGCCGCGCGATCCATGACTTCGGCGGAAGCAGCGGGCAGAGCCGCGGCAAGCAATCTGTTTTCGAACATATCCTCTTCGACGCGCACGCCGCTCTTTCCGTCGCAAACGACCGTGCGCACGAAGCCTTTCAAATACTCTTTTCCGCGGAACAAAGAGACGTTGTAATCGAACACGATCGTCTTTTTCAAATCGCTCTTCAACACCTTTAAATTCTTGCTTCCGTTAAAACACATCATGTCGAGACGGTCGACGGAGAGCGAGATATGCGGCGAAGCGGGCTTTACGGGCGCGGCGTCCGTTTCCGCGGCATGCAGGACGAACTGCGGACGGCGGTTGCCGATGCCGAAGGGTTCGAGCATGTCGATCTCGCGCGCGACCCGCCAAAAATCTTTCGCCTCGCCGCTCACGGGGATCGCGGGCGAAAAATCCGCACGATCGTAATGCGAGCCGAGATATTCGTCGAGGGCGTTTTTCAGCGCCTCGAAATTCTCTGCTTTTACGTTGACGCCCGCCGCCTGCGAATGCCCTCCGAATTCCTCGATGTACTGCGAACAGGCTTTCAGCGCGTCGAAGATGTTCACGTTTTCCACGCTGCGCGCGCTTCCGCGCAACATGTCTCCGTTTTTCACGAATAGAAGAGCGGGACGCGAAAACTGTTCCACCATGCGCGCCGCGACGATACCGACCATTCCCGTATTCCAATTTTCGCCGGCAAGCATCACTACGTTCTTGTACGCGCCTTCCGCATAGACTTCCCGAAGCGCCTGTTCGTACAGCCCGTCGCAATACCGCTGACGGGTCGCGTTGTATTCGTTCAGCTCTTTCGCAAGCGCGGCGATCGTCTCCGCGTCCTCTGAAAGAAACATTTCCAACGCCGCGCGCGCATTGCCCATACGTCCCGCGGCGTTGATGCGCGGCGCCACGGTAAACGCAAGCGTCTGCGCGGTGAGTTCGTTCTGTTTGCCGAGCAATGCGGCGAGCGCGGGGCGGCAGTTTTTCCGCATCAGATTCAGTCCTTCCGCAACGATGTCGCGGTTTTCCCCCAAAAGCGGAACGCTGTCCGCAACGGTCGAGAGGGCGGCGAAATCGATCAGATCCATCGCCCGATCGCCGATCAGCGCGCAGGCGAGCTTGAACGCGACGCCCGCGCCGCAGAGGTTGTCGTAAGGATAATCGTCTTTCAGCTTGGGGTTCACGACGATACAGTCGGGCAGTTCGTCGGGTAATTCGTGGTGATCGGTCACGATCACGTAAGCGCCCTGCTCTTTAATATATTCGACTTCTCTGCGATTGGAAATACCGCAATCGACGGTAATAATGAGATCGGGCAGAAATTCGTCGAAAATTTTATCGATTGCGGCAACGCTCATACCGTAACCGTCCGTGCGTTCGGGGATATATAAATACGGCTCGATCCCGTAACGGGAGAGCGCGCGGGCGGCGATCGCCGTCGCGCCGATCCCGTCTGCGTCGTAATCGCCGAACACCGCGACCCGCCATTCTTCTTCGCGCGCGCGAGCGAGCAGTTCCGTCGCCTCTTTCATGCCGCACATTAAAAAGGGAGATAAAAAATGTTTCCGCGACGGGTGCAGAAATTCGTACGCCTTTTCCGGAGTATCGTTTCCGCGCGCGTAGAGAATGCCCGCCGTCGTCTCGGTGATGCCGAGTTCGCCCGCAAGCCGCGCAACGGCGCGCTCCTCTTCCGGAGTGAATTCATATTCGCGTACGATCTTTCTCATCTGAAAACGCAACCTCCTTCGCTTCGCGAAAAAATACCGAAAACGGCGGGATCTCTTTCCCGCCGCTTTTTGAATTTTTTATCAGTCCTTATTTTCTTTTTCGGCTTTCGGCTTTCCCGCATAATTTTTTTTGCGGTTGGCTTTCATCCGGTCGAACGCGGCTTTCATTGGAACGTGAAGCGCGGGCCCGAAGAATATCGAAGAATACGACGCCGCCGCAACGGGGATCAACGCCGGCAGCAGGAAGAGCCGTACGCCCGCCGTTGCAAAGCCGCCGCAAACGGCGAGAACGACCGCAAGCGCAACCACGACGCCGATCACATATTTCCGCGCAGTACGGGAGGACTGTTCCACCGCGTCGTCTGCGGAAAGCGCCGCGTAAGAGGGATCTTTGAAATTCTCCCGCATCTTCATGCACTGCAACAGCCAAATCAAGAGCGAAACGATCGCCGCGACCGCCGCAAACAGCAACGGCGCGAACGCATAAACGGGAATCCGCGTGATCGCAAAGAACGCGAGCGTGAGAAGCACGGCGTTTACGCCGTTCGTAAGCCCCGTCAACGCGGCGGCGACGCCGAAACGAACGCCGATGTAGACGAAAGCGACGACCGCGCCCACCGCGAGCCCGACGGCGCCGCGCCAGATCGCTTCGTAAAAAGTTCTGCCTTCGCCCGCATGGACGTTGACGAAAATCTCCGCCGAAGAAGGAAGCCGACCGTCTTTGAGCGCTTCGCTTACCACGGTTTTGAGCGCGCTCCCTGCGGCTTGTATCGCCTCGTCGGAAACGGACGGCGAAAACGAATAGACGAGTTTGATATTGCCGGTTTCGCTGCCGCTGTTGGAATCGACTTCTTTGACCGCTTCGAACGCCGTAACTTTAAGCCCCTGCGCCTTAAACGTATCGTTGCAGGTTTTCTTTAAAGTATCTACGGCGTCGGTCGTGATATCCGTCACGACGTCGTACTGAACTTCCACCGATTTATAATCCGTTTTCTCGGCGGAACGGTTGAATCCCAGCAGACAGAACAGCACGATCCCCGCAATAATGATGACCGAGGAAATCGCAATCCAGACGGATAAAAGCTTAACGGGACGTTTAGTCATCGTCTTCGACCTCCTCTCTTTTGAAATTGCAGAACGCGCCTTTGTTCTTGGAACAGGCAATCATGATCGCCCACATGAAGCGCGTAAGCCCGATCGTCGCAAGTCCGGAGAGCACGACGCCGAGACCGAATACGAACGCAAACGCGCTCAGATTCGTCAACGCGATGCCGTACACGATAAAGCTCAGCGCGGCGAGCACGAGATGAACGTCGATCAAATGCCACATACTGCGCTTGTAAGCGTTTTTGACGGAAGAGGAAATCGTCTTGCCGAGCGCGTATTCCCCTCTCGCCTTTTCGAATACGAAGGCGTTGCAGACGCAGAACACAAGGGACGCGAGCATAAACGCCAAAAACGTCTCCGTGCTGATATACGCGAACGGAATGGACCAGACGCAGAGGATCATGACGAACAGGAAAATGAGATACGAATACAGATGCGCGAACGCGAGACGGCGGTAACGGACGAAGAAGAACGCCGCCATCGCAACGAAGCAAATGCCGTACGCGATATACATGGCGTAGAGCGCGTTGCTGCCGTAAAGCGCTTCGTGGAAATAGGATTCGCCCAACGTGAGTTCGAGCGTGTCCTCCGAAAATTCGTAACGCAGCGCGGTGTTGATCGCCTCCGCGCAGATCTTGGCGGATTCCGCCGAATAGGAACCGCTGATGTAGAGAGAAGACTGATCGAGCGCTTCGCTCACGGAAAGCGGGATCACCGAATTTTCGCCGATCATGAAATAGAGCGTGTTTCCCGATCCGCTCGACGCTTCCGCCGTCGCGGCGGCGATCTCCTCTCTCCCGAGCGAAGTGAAATTGATGACCACGTACACCGTTCCGTCGGCGGCCGTACGGGAAGACGCGCCTTTGAGGTAATCGCGGATGGTCTTGTTCGTACGCGCGGGAAGCACCGTCGAGGCGCTGTCCGCCGCAGTGCCGTAACGCACCGTAACTTCGCCCATGTAGGCGTTGCAAACGAACGCATACAGTTCGTTCGTCATCAGATCTTTGGGTAAAAACGCGCTGACGGTGTATTCGTCGCGGATCTCGAAACGAACGCCGTCTTTTTTAATCGCCGCGAAACGCTTTTCAAGCAACGCGACGGTATTGGAAAATTCCGTTTTAAACGCGTCGGACGGCTCGTTGCTGTCGCCGGTGCCGCAGACTTCGTCTTTTTCCAGATACAGATTGCCGTACTTTACGTATTTTGCGGCGTATTCGTCCTTTTCTTCCTGTTCGAGGTAAGACGCATAGTTGTCCTCGAAAACTTTCTCCGATATCACGCCCTCGGGATAATAGACGGCGGAATAACCGCCGCCGAGATACCCGTCGGACCCGTAGGGCGCGCCGAGATCGGCATCCTTGGCAGTCATGCGGAGAATGGAATTGAACGTATGCAACTCGTTCGTTCCGTAAGAAAACGACACGGTGCATACAAA
>Ga0073906_1003944_pt1 | contig 15747 bp, 12 predicted proteins | sample Inofromicrocosms_FD_65485 | JGI IMG/M metagenome (GOLD analysis project Ga0073906, IMG submission 65485) | Mouse cecum microbial communities from Vienna, Austria - Inoculum for glucosamine and mucus D2O microcosms | ecosystem: Host-associated > Mammals > Digestive system > Large intestine >... | reverse complement strand
TTAATTCATAATCGTCCGGAAGCTCGTGATAACTAACAGGAATTTTAAATCTATAGAACCAAATCTCCTGATTATTTTCAGTAATTGTAAAAAAACCGCCGCCTAAAACCTCATCGGTAGAATTTGCAGAAGCACCCTGATACAGTATATAATTATATTTGCCGGCAGGTAAACTAACACTCTGGTTAAATTTTATCTGCTTAGCGCTTACTGTCTTATAAGGTGCATCTTCAAAAGTCTGCCCATCCTGCCAAATACAAAATGTTGCATATTTGAGGGGACTTGTTACTAATGTCGACCCTCTTAATGTAACATCATATTCGGCAGCTGCAAATACTGCTTGCGTGTTCAGCGTAAACAATACAAAAAAAATACTGCACAAAGTTATTAGCTGTCTAAATTTATTTTTCATAATTTATAATATAAGCGCAAAAAAATTTTGGCCCCGCTCTAAGGTACATGCTGCTTAAAACATCTATCTTAGAGCGAAGCCAAAATGGCTTCGCTTTTCCTTTATCATATTTTTTTTACAATCGAAGTTCCCTTACTCGAAATCAACAGCACCATATACGCCGTATTTCAATACAACAGTATCGCCGGCCTGCAAAGCGAAATCGTCCATGCCAACAATAGCGCTCAAAGGCAGAACCTCACCGTTGCGGATAACTCTGTACTGCCAGCCGTAGGAATTACCATCCTCAGCAGTGTAGTTTACATATACCATTTTGTTAATGGTCATGCTCTGCAAAACATAGGAGCCCCAGCTGTTTGCAATATTGTAAGCAGTAAACTTAGAGGCATTGGCGGTCTGCATAGGCATTACAACATCCAAAACAGACGGGAAGTTGGTGTTGCCATAATGATTGTTTGCTGCAACAGAAGCCAAAGTGCCCTTGAAAGCCAGTGTGGTGTTGTCGGTGTATACCTCGTAACCAATATTGCTTACAGGAGCAGCAGGGGTTGCGGGCTCAACAACGATAGTAAAGTTCATGGTTGCACCAGTTGCCGGATTGGTCGCCAAAATGCTGGCCGTACCAGCTTCAGCGTCCGCAGCAATCTGGATAGTAGCGTATGCCGAATAGGTATCGCCGGAAATTTCCATTGCACCTTTATCCTGTACGCCGTCAATTTCAAAAACCTGAACCCCAGCAGGGCTGCCGGCAACAGGAGCCCATGTTACAGCTTCGGCTTCAGCTTTGGTAAATGTACCGGCAACATATGCGTCAGTTGCCGGAACAACCTGTAACAAAACATAATCTTCTTCACCCTGTGTTACCGTATAGGTATAATCCGTTTCATAGCTGGTAAGATTCGGATACGATGTTGCGGCAAACGCCACACTGCTCATGGCGAACATCATTGCCATCGCCATAATAACTGCAAACAAACTCTTTAACTTGCGCATAAAAATGCACCTCTTTCTTAGTAATGCAACTGTTCTCCCACGCCCGGGTGCGGCTTCAATTTAACCCGGTTAAACTGTTTGCGTTTGGTCTTTGGCCAAATCATCTCTATTCATGTTCGGCTATCCAAATCGTCAAAATTGCCAACCCGACATTCTCAAACCCTTACATTACTTTATTTGCCTGTTTTTCGGCAACAGGCCAACCGCTTGCGGCGCCCCCGCCGCAGGGATACACTTCTCACAGTCTAATCCTCTCAGCGGCAAACGCAGACTGTCACATTTGCCGCCCAGTCAGAAGTCCCTCTGACACTCTACCTGCCTTTGAGCTCAGCTGTAACTGAGTGCCACCTTAAAATAGACATCTCAGACAAGCCGGGTATACTGCGTTTTGCTCCGTGCAGCATACAAATCACCTCCTCAATGTATATTTTAGTTTTGCCGAACTGACAAAACCAAAAATCAGGCTCTGAAAGCCCGGCTTTGGAATGTTCCCCCAGGGCAAACACCCCAAAGCCAGGTTTTCAAAAAAACTTATCCAAAAGTTCTTACCGGGGCGGAAGATTATCCCCCGCCCCATTCAAGAACGGCTTTTTTTCTTGCGCGCCAAACCTGGGCGACCCCGGCGTTTTCGGTTTGGCGCTATTCACTTTTCAAAGACCCAACGATTGCCTCGCTCTGCCAGCCGGATTCAACCTCTGCCACCGGCATTTACAGGCACAACCACACATTAAAACGACCACTCTGCCGTCTATCCGCGTTTTTTTAATTTCAATCACCCCAAAGTCGGGGCTACATAAATAACCTTTTCATTTTCAGCCGCAATCTGCTGTTCCTCCCTTGCCAAACGCCGCTGCCTTTTCAGCTCGTCCAAATAAACCAGCCGATTAAACAGCTTGGGCGGATTGTTCGGCGGCTCCGACAGACCGGCCCGCTTAACGGCCTTATCCCAGCCGCCGAAACGCTCCCTTATGTAGCCGCCGCCCTGCACCTCGCACTGATTGGGCGTATGCTTCAATCTGACCGCCCACCCGCGCAGATATTCCAAAATATCCTCGTCGCTGTCCCCGCCGTGCTGCTGCCGAAAATCCCTGTCATGATTTTGCATGGCGGCCAACGCCCGCTGGTGATAAATCTCCTGCTGCTGCGCCTCCCGCACAAACAAATTCGGCGTATCGGCCCGCTCCTGCGCCGGCGTAAATTTCAGCCCCGCCTTTTTCAGCACCAAAGGCCACGCCCCCAGCCGCCTTTTCAGCACCGCCACCCCCACGATGTCGTTATCCCAAGGGGTGAAGCCCAGCTGTCTGGCGCTGTGCCAAAGATATTTCAAAAGTTCCTCCTCGCTGGCCTCGCCGTATTTATAGGCGAAACTGCTTTCCTGGCGCTGCAATTCCTCCCGCGCCAGCTTTCTGGCCTGCTTACTGTATGTCATTTTTTCGCTCAATTTTCCGCACCTCGAATAAAATTACCAACCACAAATCCTAAACCGCCGCAGTCACCCCCGCGGTTTCCTGCTCCCATATTTGTTTCTGCCGCTTAAATTCCTCTTTGAAAAGCCTGCTCTGGTATATTTTGTGCTTTGCGCCGTTTTTCTTCAGCCGCAGCTTGTTCAAAACCATACCCCAGGTATAATGCAGCTTCTGCATAATAAACTCCGCGCCCACAACATCGAGCATTTCCGGCGTGGTGTGCAGCTGCTGCGCCCGCTGCTGAACGCATTTCAGCAATTCCTTTTTGCTGGCGTCCTTATACTTCGCCACAAATCTGCGGGTCTGCAAATCCAAAGACTCCAATGTACGATTATATATTTTCCTGATTTTATCGGCCTCGGCTTGCAGTTCCGCCTGGCTTACCGATTTTTTCCGTCCGTCCTGCTCAAACCGGGCTTTGGCCAAATTGTAACACTGGCTGTCCGCACTGTTTGCTGCCGCAGGGTTCCAGCGCAGTATATGAAAAATATTGCCGGACTGCATTCTGCCTATCAGTGGATTTTTATACAGCATACGCACAACGCTTTCCCTGCCCTCCAAAAGATATTTCTGGATTTGCACCTCTCTTGTATAAATCAGCCGTTCTTCCGGCTTCGGAATTGCGCCGGGCGGTTCATTACAGCCGGCTCTTTGCAAAGCCTCCGTCCAGCTGCCAAAACGCCGCTCCAGATATGCGCCGCCGATAACTTCGCTCTTATAAGGCAGGCGGCCGATTTCCTGCGCACAGCCGGCCAAATAAGTCAACAGCAGCTTATCACTTGCCTTAGCATATTCCGCCGCAAACAGCTTTTCCTTAAAAATCAGCATACGCCTGGCCAAAGCCTGCGCCTTTTCTTCCAAAACTGCGTCTTTTTCCATTTTCTTCGCCATTTTATTGGTTGCAATCACAGAAACGTCCTCAATCTCGCCCACGACCAATAAGCGCAGATTTTCGTCATACATTTCAAGCTGCCGCCGCAGTTCGTCCATAAACAGCCTGCCGTCCTCCGGCCGCTTATATTTAATTTTACACTTGGACAGTCCGGCCTGCTGAACAGCAGCCGCCCAACCGCCGAAACGCCTGGTTATATAGCTGCCTCCCAGCAAATCAGCGCTGGCCGGAGTATAACCAAAATCCGCCGCCGCCTGTTTTATGTACTCCAACAAATCCGCCTTTTCACGCCCGGCGTATCTATTCTTAAATTCATTCTGTTTCTGTTTGATAATAGTTCTGGTATCCTCAACGCACTTATGCAGCCGACGGGTTTCCCGGCAATACAAACAACCCCTTATTGGCCTGTTATTGGACAAATCTTTCTCAATACCGGCCAACGCCAGCATATTATCCCAAGTTCCAAAACGCCGCTTTAACAGCGAACTGCCCAAAATATCATAGTTGTATATGGAATCGCCCTTAAATATGCCGCCGCCCAGCTCCCTGGCCGCCTGACGAGCATATTCCAGCAACTCCTCATCACTATCGTTTTGATGTTTCAGACAAAATTCTTTTTCCCGTTCCGTCAACTGCTTTCTAACCAGCTTTTTTATATAAGCTAAGTCACCGCTGCTTGCCATAATATTTCACTCGCTTAGTAATATTTTTGATTTATTGCCAACCGGCAGATTAATAGATTTTGACAAAGAAAAAAGATGATAAAAACCTGATTTCTTTCCTGTATTTTTTCTTTGGGAAAGATATAATCAAATTTTCATCATCTATATTATTGTGATTTCAAATTGCGTATATCTCTGAAAACGCCCCGTCATCCCCAAAGCAACACTATCGTAACTGATCCTGACTTAGGTTATTATTCAACCGACAATAAATTTTGCCAGCCAAAAGCTCTATTCTATGCCTTCCCAGACGTCACTGTTAAGATAGCCCAGTGGTTTTCATAGCTTAGAACACCCATAAAGGGTATAACCAATACAGTAGCGGAGAACTGTGCCGGAATCTCACCGACTTCCCTACGATGTGTATTAGTATACATACTATTATTTACTTTTCAAATATCTTGCTTTGCATAAACTAAAAGCCTTCAACAAAAAATATATTTAGATGTATTTCCTGATTTTCTTTCGTAAAGTTTATTACTTACGGAAAAAATAGCTGTTATACCGCCGCGGATAAGGCTCTGCAAAAGTTTCTGACCAGATTTTTGACGGCTCAAAATCAATTCAGGCCGCCAGTTGCTCCAGCAGGCTTACGGCCTCAATTCCAGCCCTTTTCTGCTCCATTGTCGGGTGAACATACAGCTGCAAGGTTATATTAACCCTAGCATGGCCCAATATCTCGCTTAGGCTTTTCACATCTGCTCCGGCAGCCACATAACGGCTGGCAAAGGTGTGGCGCAGAGTATGAAAGCTGCGTCTGGCAATACCGCATTTTTTTAACAAAGCAGCAAAGCGATATTGCAGAGTTCTGGGTTCCAACGGCTTACCGCAGGAGCCAAAAACATACTCGCTCCGGCTGTTTTTTAATTCTTGCAGCAGATTAAGAATTTTCGCCGTCAAAGGAATTTCCCGTTTGGAACACTCGCTCTTGGGCGTTTGGATAACCAGCTGAGATTTTCCCTCTCTGGTTATACGCTGTACGTTACAGCGAACGGTCAAGGTTCGGCTGTTAAAGTCTATATCCTGCCAGCGCAAAGCGCAGACTTCACCCAAACGCAAACCGCAGTTAAGTGAAAGCAAAACAGCCAGATTTTGTCTGTCAGGTCTGGTAAGAATATATTTGCTTAGCTGGATTACTTCATAATCACTGAAAGCGGCTATCGGTTTCTGTTTGCAGACCGGAGCTTTTAATTCCAGTATAGCGGCGGCCTGCGGCAGATTATATTCTGCTGCGGCCATTTTAACGGCGGCCTTAATGACGGCAAGCATATCCGTAATTGTCTTAGCAGCTAAACCGCCCGTTTTATCCAGCCTGCCAGAGCATTGTTTCTGTCGGATAAATGTCAGGAGTTTTTGCGCCGTCAATTCTTTTAGCGGCAGATTACCAAGGCCGGGAACAAGCTGTTTATTGATTAAATTCTCATAGCGGATATAGCTGGAAAGCTTAATAGAACCTCGTTTAACAGCCAGCCAGTTCTGAAAAAGATTTTTCACCGTCAGCCTGCACTGGGGCAAGCAGGAACTGCTTTGTCTGGCCTTTTCACGGCTGATTTGCAGCTTGGCTTTAACCTCGGCGTAGCTTTTGGCGTAAACGGAAATATATTTGCTGGAACCGTCAGGCTGGAGAACAGCAAAGCGTCCTTCCCAGCGATTATCTTTGCGTTTATAAATGTTTTCTCCTCTTTTAGGCATTGTATTGAACCTCCTTTTGTTGACCAGAAAAGCGACGGTTAAAGTTGAAAAACAGTCTGTTTTCTGTATAAAATTGAATTACAGTTTAATGAAATTTAGGGCTAAAATTTGGGCAAAATAATATTTTTTTGCTAATAAACTGCAAAAAACACTTTTACAGCTTGACATTTCCGGTAAATAGGTTTATAATATTGGGCAGTAACATAAAAAAGCCTTTCCGTAAGTAATAAACTTTACGAAAGGCTTTTTTGTGTAAACACACCTGTCTGGCTTTAGCCAAACACTATTCTTATTTAATTCTTCAACCTGTTATCTTTAAACGCTCAAAATAACTTTTCCCCGGAGCGTTTTAACACAGGGCTTTATTTTCGTCCAAAATCCGCCAAATCCTCTTTTATCAGCAGAATTTGGTCTGTTTTTCTGTTGAACATTTTCAGTATATAAAATTTTTCTGAAAAAATTTTGCTAAAAGGGCTTGACAAACCAATGCTATTGTATTAAAATAAATGCATAATTTGACAACTGAATATTTCAATAAAACTTTTCAAGAGGGGAAGCCGGTGAGAGTCCGGCACAGTCCAAGCTCTACTGTATTTGTCAGTATATACTGGCATAAGTCAGATTACCGATTGAAGAGGGTTTGCCAGGGTCTTTAGGGTGGGAGACCTGCCAAACATTATTTTCCTTTCTTTTTAACGATTCCACCAAAGAATCGTTATTTTTTATGTAAGTATTTACATAATCCTTAATCCCATCCCCAAGAGGATGGCTTTTTTTATTACTTATTTTTGTTATCTTCAATCCTACATTTTAGATAAATTTGGTACGCCTGATAACAGAAAATTTCCCCTTTTTTATTATCAGACTGTACCGCCCCTTTCACTAAACATTTTGTTTGTTGTGTTTTGGTTTAAGTTCTATGTGAACCATTACTAAGCATATGTTTTCTAATCCACGGTTGGATTTTCTTTCTGTAAATCTTTAAGTCTGACAGCTTGCTGAAAGTAGGCGGCAGGCTGTCGGCTTAAAGAGTTCATTTTGCATCTTTCTGGAGTTAACTTTATTTGTAGTTCCTCCTTTCTAAAATTTACTCCTTTCGGTAAAAGTCCTCCTGTTTATATCCTGTCCACAGGACATAAACAGGAGGGCTATTGCTTTTTATTAATTTATAATACAGATAACAGATAACAGATTTTATTTTAGATATTAACAGATTTATAGCTGACAATAAATTAGTTTGCCAAATCTTTAGGTCTTGTGGTCATTAACTTAAACAGCCTGGTGTGCTGAGGAAAGCTGTCTGCAAACGGCACAATGGCGCTGCCGCATTTCAGCAGACCGTGGCCAAAATCCACATTAGTTATATACGACAACTGGTTATCTGATATGTTCAGCAGCCTGGCCAGCTCCTCCCTGTTTGTTGCCGCCTGATTAAGCATTACCAGAAACTCAGAGTTGGCCAGCATCGTCCTTGCCGTATGGCTCTGCAAAAGATCGTCCACGTCCTGAGTTAACCCTGTTGCACAGGCCCCATATTTGCGCACTCGTTTCCACAGCGTAAACAGAAAATTAGCGGAATACTCGTGCTGAAACAGCAAATAAATCTCGTCAATATATATCCAGGTGTTTCGACCCAGCTTGCGGTTGCGGATTACCCGGTTGAATATACTGTCCAGCACCACCAGCATACCAACCGGCAGCAGCTGCTTGCCCAAATCCCTGATGTCATAACAGATAATACGTGAATCCGTATCCACATTGGTGGGCTTGGCAAATGTATTCAAACTGCCCTCGGTAAACAGCTCGATGGCCAGCGCCACATCTTTAGCCTCCCTCTCCGGCTGCTCCAGCAGGCAGGCGTGGAAATCCTGCAAGGTTGGCACTTTACCGTGATAATCGTGCCGGATATAATCCCGGTACACCTGCGCCGTACAGCGGTCTATCAGGGATTTTTCCTTGGCGGTCAGCTTACCGCTGCCCACCAACTGCTCACACAAGGAGAGCAAAAACTCCGATTTTAACACCACCGGATTATCGCCGTCCCCATAGCCCTGCTCCATATCCAAAGCGTTAATGTGGTTAGGCGAGGCGGCGGAAATATTGATGACCTCGCCGCCCAAGCCCTCTATAAGAGGCCCATACTCTGACTCTGGGTCTATAACGATTATATCGTCATTGGTGGACAGAGCCACATTTACAATCTCTCTCTTGGCAGTAAAAGATTTGCCGCTGCCAGATACCCCAAGCACAAAACCATTGCCGTTCAGCAGCTCCCGGCGGTTGGCCATAATCAGGTTTTTACTGATGACGTTCTGACCATAATACACGCCGCCTTTATCGTGGATTTCCTGCGCCTTAAAGGGCATCAGCACAGCTAGGGCTTCGGTTGTCAGAGTGCGCAGTGCGTCAATTCTTCTTAAACCAAGCGGCAGAGCCGTTATCAGGCCGTCTAACTGCTGCCAGTTAAGGGTTCCCAGCTGACAAAGATGTTTTCGAGCAATACTTTGCAAGGTTTCCGTATCGCTGTCCAGCTGCTCCCTGCTGTCGGCCAGATGCACCAGAGTTACCACCGCAAACAGCATTCGCTGATCCCGGGTGGTTAAATCGTCCAGCATTTCCCTGGTTTCCCGACGCTGCTGCTCCAAATCGTAAGGCACCACCGCCGAGAAATTGTTGTTGCTGTTCTGCCTGCGCTGCCAGTTAGTTACATTAGTTTCCACGCCCAGCAGCCGGTTCTGCATTTCTCGCACCGCTTCATCGGTTGGCACTGGAATTATGTCAATGGATAACATTAAATTTCGATCGAGGCCGCATAACTCGTTCAGCATTGAATCCTTAATATAGCTGGCATATTCTTTCAAAAACAGCACCCGGCCATATTTATCCCCCATCACGAAGTGGTCTTTCTTAAACTCCAGGCTATCCGGACAGATAACGTCCTTATAGGAGTGACCTTTCTGCATTGCCGCTTGCAAATCAAAGGAGAACTCCGTTTCTTCTCCCAGACGGTAGAAATCGTGCAGCACCCGCAGCCTGGCTTCGGCGTTTAGCTCCTCGCAGTGGGAGTCCAGATGATTTAACTTACTGCGCACATCATTTACCGCCCGGCTGAAAAACACTCTGGCCTCCTCGATATTTTTCTTATGCACTGATAAAGTGAGGTAGCGTTCCTGTACTACCGAATTGACGGCGCCGCTCACCTTTTCCGTCAGCATATTGTTGTACTCATTGCGATATCCGTCCAGCGTATCGCCCTGCAGGGGCAGCAGCATTTTATCTGCAAAGTCCTGCCGGTTCAGCCGCTTATTATTAATGGTTATCTTAGTGGCCGAACCGCAGTCCAGAGCGTTCAGCAGCTCCGAATAGCCCAGGAACATCGCCGTTTTATCCTCCTTAGCGGCAATAGCATAGTTAATATCCGAAAACCTTATCGTCTTGGAAAACTTACTGCCGAACTGAAAAATACCGTCCGGCCAGATACGCTTAATGGGTATGGTATCCTGCACTGAGCGTGGCACAGACAGCCACTCCCTATCCTGCTTTAATGTGTTTTGTAGAGTTTTAATCAATTTTTAACGCCCCCTTTATACTTGAATTTGCCAGACATTTGGCATAGAGATTTTCCGATTTAAACACCAGCTTTTGTGGACACAGTACCTCAGAGCGCAAAAAAGCTACAACAAACTGCTCAAATGTGAGTCCGTTATATTGGAAGAAGCCACAAAGGGCAGAGGGACAGGCGGCCAACACGCACAGCCAGCCGCCCAAATCTCCCACACTGCCAAAGACTGCTCTCAGACTGAAATACACCGCCACCGCCGCTGCCACCGCCAAAGCCGAAAACAGCAGCTGCCGCAGGTTCAGCCCAAAGAACAGACTCTCCTGATAGTTCCTTACTTCCTTATTTATCTTTACTTCTATTATCATCACCTCATTTTTATTTGATTATATAATTTACAGACCCAACAGCTCCCGGATAAGCCGGTCGCTCATCTTGACCGCCCCAACCAGCACCAGCATATTGAAGACCAGTTCACCCACATAACTCCAGACTATGGTGGCCGCTGCGTTAGAAGCGTCGGCCAGAGCCGGCGGTGATGCTGCAAAGCCAGAGAAAATAACGCAGGCCAGCACAATCACGCAGCCCTCCAGACAAATCGCCGCATAGCTTTTCAGACAAGCTACGCCCACGCTACTGCTGGGCTGACCGGCAAAACTGGCCAAAGGCAGAGGTGCAATAGCCGTTGCCATATACAGCTTAAAGAAGCGACTGTAAACCGTCAAAACCATTACCAGAGCCAACACCCAGATAAACAGAGAACCAAGCAAGGTTATAGCCCACAGAGGGATTGACTCGATAAATCCCACCTCCTCGATTATATCCACCAGTTCGTCCGGCAGCGCCATCGGCGTGCCTGCTGTAAGGCCGGAGGCCGTCATTATGGTTCCTGCCGCTCCCTGGGCTATATTAAACAGCGCCAGCATAATATCCAGCCCCCAGGTTATGGCGGCCTGCGCCAAAGCAAACCTTATAAAACACTTAAAAACCTGCTCTGGCTTTTTTAACTCTGTAAAGCTGCCGCAGGTCTTTACTATGCCCATCAGAAAAAACAACACCAACAGTGCATAGCCGGTAGCTTTCAATGCGTCGTTAATGTTTAGCATAACCGCCCACACCCCTCCGCCCCGAAAATCCTCCGGGCTGGTGGAGAGCAGCTGCCATATCTCAGCCAGTCTGTCATTCCAAGTGGCAAGCGCTGAGTTCAAATTATCTACGATCCAGTTACCGCTGCCCATAGACATCACCTGCTTTCATCATATAAAATATGGGCGGAGCATTTTGACGCTCCGCCATTTTAATATTCTTTCCCATGACCGCTTCAGCCTGTAATCAGGGTCAGGATTTCTTGGGTAAAGGTGATTACCACACCGCCTGCCACTGTCAGCATACCGTTGGCTCTCTGGCTGGGGTCGTGGCTTTTCAGAGAAAGGCCTACCTGCAAAATACCAAACCCCAGCAAAATCAGGCCAATAGCCCTAATCAGGGAAAAGATAAAACTGCTCAGGTTATTGATTACAGCCAGCGGATCGCTGGGAGCGGCCAACACAGGCAGCGCCAACACCATCGTTAAAACAAAAACAGCTGCCGGTAAAACTATTGCTGGCAGCCGATTCTTAATACCTTTCTTAGATTTAATAAATCTCGTTTTTTTCATAACTTGGTTTCCTCCATTTCTAAATAATTGTTTTCTGCTCCTCGGCAAATAAGCGTCTGCCTTGGAGCATTTCTCTTTTTACATCGGTTTTGTGGATATACGGCTGACCGCCACCGTCCACGGTATATCTCACCGCCGGGTGCTTCGTCAAATCATACTTCAAATCCAGCACAGGCTTGGCCCCCCGGATAAACAAAACAGCATAGCGGTTATCCAGCTGCCGCACCTCGTCTGGCGTAAGCAGTTCCCGTCCGCTCTGCTGAAAATTGGTCGAATAGGAGCCGGATTTTCCCTTGGTCTGGCTGTGAGTTCTGGTGTTAATCGTCGCCTTGCCCAATGCCTCGGAAATATACTTGTGGGTTCCGGCCTCATTGCCGCCCAAATACAAAAGCGTGTCCGAATTGCCGGGGATGGTTTCCCAACTATCCTTGTAAAGCTCCTTTATCTGCGCCATATTTTGAATAATGGTGCTGGCCGAGATATTGCGAGAGCGCATTGTGGCCAATTCTCTGGTAAAACCGGGCAGAGGCATCGCCGCAAACTCGTCCAGTACAAAATGCACATGGTGCGGCAGGGAGCCTTGATGTATCTGGTCGGCGCTGTAATACAGCGTTTGAAAAGCCTGAGCATAGAGCAGGCTTACCAGAAAATTATAGGTATTGTCGTTATCCGGAATTACTGCATACAGAGCGCACTTCTTTTCGCCAAGAGTCCACAAATCCATATCGTCATGGTCGGTAATAGCTTTAAGCTGGGGCAAATTAAAGGGCGCCAGCCGCACTGCCGCCGACACCAAAATCGACTTGGCTGTTTTGCCGGCGGCCAGCTTAAACACCTTATACTGCCGCACCGCCACGCTCTCCGGCTTTATCCTCTCCATAGCCTCAAACAGCATATCCAGAGCCGACTTGTAATCCTCCTTTTCCTCCTTAACCCCAGCATATTCCAGCACTCTGAGCACCATTGAAAAGTTCTGCTCCTGCGGCGGCGCTTCCTCAAACAGCATCAGGATTATAGCCTGAAGCAGCGCCGTTTCCGACTTCTCCCAGAAAGGGTCGGAGCCTTTATTCTCCTTGGGCGTGGTAGCCTGAATCAGGTTGTTCACCAGCCGCAGGGCGTCCTTTTCGTCCTGGATATAGCAAAAGGGGTTATATCCGTCCGACTGTGCCAAATTAACCAAATTCAACACCCGGATTTCATAACCCCTGCTTTTCAGATAACCAGCCGTAGCAAAAAGCACTTCTGATTTCGGATCTGTAATTACATAATTGGTATTCGCCTGCAAAATATTGGGCTTCACATAGCCTCTGGTCTTGGCCGCACCGGAACCGCCGATTACCAACACGTTAAGGGAGCGGCGATGCTTATGGGTGTCCAATCCCAGCCGCACATTCTGGGTCAACAGCTTATTCTCCTTTTGGGCAAACTCTGCGTTTACCTGCCGTGGATTGCCCCAAGCCGCTGAACCGTGTTCCTCACCATCACGGCGTTTGCTCTGCTCCGAGCTGTAAATACTCAAAGCCAAACCGTAGCAAAGCAGGCAGACCAACACCGCAGGCAGACTGTATGCCGTCCAGCGAATATGGAGCGGTTCCACTAATGCTGCCGACAGGTTTCCCATAATATCCGCCAGGCCGCCGCCCAGGGATTGGCCGATGAGCAGACTTGCCCAGATAACCGGCAGGCAGCCAACCAGCCATAAAAGCTTATCTTTCTGATTTATTTGCATCACCTCGCTTGCTCTCGATTTTTAACCTTATTTCTGGTTGGCTCCAAACTGTTTGCCGCTTCAATTTGCGCTTGAAATTTTTTCAGCCGCTCCTCCACCGACATCCTGCCGGTTGTGTTAGACGTCGTCTGAATAATATTCTCGCTCTCTTTCCATATAGACGAGCTGGGCTTGGTAGCGTTCAAGTCTGAGGCCAACCGATATTCTTTTTTTTGGTCGTCCTCCTGCGGCTCCGACTGTAATGATATTTCCAGCTGTTCAGATTTTGCAGTTTCTTCTATCTGAACATTTTCTGCCGTTTGCTGCTTAGGCTGCTCATCTGCCAACACCTCCGGTTCCTGTTTTTGCTGTTCCGGCAGATTATACAGCATTTTCTTAAATATGAGATTGGCTCTCTCCAATTCCGTCACCGGCAGCGCCACCTCAATTTTACCGCTGTCCTTATCTCGAATAACTGAATAAAGCAGTTTTTGCGATTTAGCCAGTTTTGCAAACTGTTTATACTGTTCCCCAGTCATTGGAAACAGCCGCAAATCTCTGGTTTCCCGAAGCATTTTGCCCAAATTGACCTTGCCGGAAATTTGCTTATTATTCTTGGCCAGCGCCAGCGATATGGCCAGCACATTTTTAAGCCCGGAGCCTCCCAGCCGCACCGCCGTTTCACAGCCGGCCAGCATCAGCCGCACTGTCTGGTCGGCGGCTTCTCCTCCTCCTGCGTACATCTGCTTCACCTCACTTCCTCATTTTAATAATCTAATTCCCTGCCTCCCTCGTAATAAGTTGACTTCACGGTTATATCCAATCCGCCGTAATCATCATGTTCAGTCAAAATATGATAATGCCTCAGCCAAAAATCCTTATCCAAAGTCAGAGCGTAATAATCCACCCGGCCACCGGCCAGGCCGTACACATCTACAACCGCAAAATTATTTGTCATTTCCAGTTTACCAAGCTTCCCCAAACAATCCCGGCACAGAAAAAGACGGCTCCCAAACGGGATATAAACCGACAAAGAATCCGCCCTTATATAAAAATGCGCTTCGTTATTATCCGGCAAAGAAATACCGCTGCCGCCTCTCGCCTGTCCGCCCACTACAACGCAATAACCATAATCCTTGCCCTCCTCTTTTTCCTGTATAGCGTTAGTGATATTCGGGTGGGGTGGATACACCCGCATTTCCCATATATCACCGGTTGAAGTATTAACAACGCAAGGAGCATTAAACGGTACATAACTGCAAACAACGCAATCCTCCGGTTCAACTTCAAATACATTAAACAGAGTTATCAACACCAGCATACACTTTAATATAACCATATCTAAACCTCCGCTTCTAAATTTCTTTAATTTAATTATAACACAATCCAGTCTAGTAAACAATAATATTCAAGCTTACTAATTAATTTAATCGTTTATCAATAGAGTTTAGACTATATTAGTAAACTGCATAAAATGAAACGGAAATTAAACCTAATGAAGAAAAAGAAGAATAAAAAATTTCATATGGATTTCGGTAGCAGAGTTCGCACAATCAGAGAACAAGCCGGTCTTACTCGTGAACAGCTTGCAGAGATGATAGAAAGAAGCCCAACATTTGTCGCCGATGTTGAACGCGGTTCAGTTGGCGTCAGCATACAAACTTTGATAAAAATTTGCGAAGTATTAAACATTAGCAGTGACAGATTGTTATGGGATAAAATCAGTAAAACCAGCTTTGATGAACGTCTGCAATTTCTTGATGAAGATTACATTCCCATTATTGATAAAGCTATTCAAAATCAAATTGCTTTAATCCGTTTGGCCGAGAGAAAAAACAGCGGGCCAAAGCCCATCAACGAAAATACTGAACCCGAACAAACTCAGGATTAAGCCCGCTTACCTTGCCTTGCTTTCTCGCGTCTGTTCAACTTTCCTCTGCTCAACATCTTCAATGGTTTTTCGGATTTCAGGCGCCTTTTTTTCCACCTCATCACATAGAGTAATCTCTCGCCGAAGCGCCTGGATTTCCTTATTTATCTCTGCCACCGCTTTATAAATCCCGGCTTTCTCCTCCTCTAACCGCTCTCTGGTCAGAGGAGTTTTTTTGAGCATAGACTCTGCCTTCACATACATTGCGTATTCTTCCTCCAGCCTGACCTGCCCCTGCAAATACAAATCTCTGGCCGGTGCATAAACCGCCAAATCCGCCAGCGCCGCATACAGGGGCTGCCTGCGTTTTTTTACCACATTAAGTAAAGTTCTATCTTTCAAAAGTTCAGCCAGCTTTTTTTCATTGGCAGCTTTAAAGTCTGATAGCTCTGCCTTGCTTTTTATGCCCTTTTCCTCCAGAAAAGCAAACTGCTGCTTGTATCTCTCAAAACGCATAACCTCCTTTTTCATCTGCGACGTTAGCTTAGGCGGCGGTTCTCTTTTTTCCACCTTACCCAATATATACAAATAATGCACATACAGAGCCAGAAAACCGCTGTATTTCACAGGCCGTTTATATGGCTTATATTTCGTCCGCATAGCAAAAGCAGGCTTTTCGCCTGCCATAATACGCTCCAAATTCCCCTGAATAGCCGCCTCAATCCCGGCCTCGGTGAATAGAGGATTTTTTCTGCCCGGATAGCGGAACCGCTCCT
>Ga0073906_1003941_pt1 | contig 15763 bp, 13 predicted proteins | sample Inofromicrocosms_FD_65485 | JGI IMG/M metagenome (GOLD analysis project Ga0073906, IMG submission 65485) | Mouse cecum microbial communities from Vienna, Austria - Inoculum for glucosamine and mucus D2O microcosms | ecosystem: Host-associated > Mammals > Digestive system > Large intestine >... | reverse complement strand
ATAAAGGCGTTCCGTTCCCAGCTACGAGGAGTGGCGGACATGTCGTTCTTCATGTACCGCCTGTCACGCATTTTTGGCTGAATCTGAAAAATTCATCCACGGAAGTTTGGCAGTGTCCCGGTAAAAACCCTACCAATCTCTGGCCTTACTCAGAAGTCGGTCATACCGATGAGGCGAAGAAGGAACTTAAAGACATCTTTGGCGGAAAAGTCCCCTTTGACACTCCGAAACCTGTCCGCCTCATCGAGCGCATACTCCATATTGCTACCCGTCCTGACAGCATTGTCCTTGACTCTTTCGCAGGCAGCGGAACAACCGCCCATGCTGTCCTCCGTCAAAACCGGAAGGACGGCGGCAACCGCCGCTTCATTCTTATCGAGATGATGGATTATGCCGAAGACACCACCGCTGAACGTGTGCGCCGTGTTATCACCGGCTATCCTACCAAGCAGAAACAGGAGGTGGAGATTTTCAGCAAGAAACTGACTTCAAAGAATCTGCTGAAAGGCGCTGAAATTATTGCCGAAGCAGAGAAAGTGATTGCGGATAATAGAGACAGATACCCCGAAATATCGAAGCCAAAGATTGTCGACAACTGCGTCAAGGTCATAGCTTCCACCGTGGCGGATGGCAAAGTCGCCGGAATCTCCGCCTCGTTCGATTATTATGAAGTCGGTCTGCCTCTGTTCATAGACGATAACAATCTTAATGAAGAAGTAGGAGCCGATAAGATTCGCGAGTATGTATATTATTCCGAAACGCACAAGCCATTGTTGCGGAGAAGAGAGAAAGGGACGGGCAAATGGCTGATGGACACCCACAACGACATCGGCTACTATTTCTATTACAAGCCTGACGAAGTGACCGACCTGAACATGGAGACCCTTCAGGAGATAGTGACCGAAAAGGCGGGGCATTATGTGATATACGCCGACACCTGCACTTTGCCCCCTGACTTCATGGAGGCCAGGAATATCACGTTCAAGAAAATACCACGCGACATAAGAAGATTCTGAATCAAAAAGACTCTGTTAATAATCTCAAATAAAATGTCAACAGCTGTAGAAATATTCAACGAGACCAAGTCATTTTGGGACAGGTATATTGACTGCTGGGGCGAACCCTGGGATGATGAATATAAACTGCCGTTTATAGTAAAAAGTCCCGCTCACGGCAAATGGATATCATTCAAAAATTTCTCGGTAAGCGCTCGGTCAGCCATATTGAACGAACTAGTGAACTCGCCCAACATAGAAATCACCAAGCGGATTGTGCGCAAGACTCTTTCGATTTATAGAAATATAGTGGAATTCATAACAGAAAGACGGTCGGAGGTTCCGGAAGATGAGGTTGCTTCATGGACGCCGGAAGGAATTGCTTTGGAACTGCGAATGGTGTTGACCGAGTCAATCATTACTATATCGGAGATAATGGGAGAAGAACCATGCTTATACTCAGCTCAACCCGACAGAAAGAAAGGCGGAGTACAAAAAGAGTATTTCCAGACAGATAAAGCGAAGAAACTTCTTGAAGATCTGGAAGAAGAGGGCCTGGTTGAAAAGAATGGAGACAAATACACATGGAATGGTACAGCCAAGTTATACGGATATTTCGTAGACGTATCAAGTGTATACCTGTCACTACGGACAAGCAACGGCAGGAAACCATGGTCTAAATACGAAAATCTGATTACAAATCATAAGAAGTTGAAAGACAGTGCAAGATCAGGGGTAAATGATTATGATAATGGCCGGCAGGTAAAACCTGAAGGCTATGAAATAATAGAGAAACTGTGTGATTCGTGACCCGTACGACCTACATATGTACTACATATGTACTACATGTATACCAGCCATCAGGAATTTCGTCGCTAACTTTGCGACATGAAAAAGCAAATATCAATACCATCTTTGTTTCAAGACGAAGATTTCGGGATTCTCCCTGGGACAGACAAAACCCAGGAAGCAGTTGAGACAAATCTGATTCTTAATGAATGCTATATGAAAGCATCGGAAGCGCAAAGAATAAAGATGAGAATTCTCAACAAGCATTTGCTGCCGTCCGATACTCCGGTGGAAGGAAGATTCCAGTTACCTGTAGTAGAGCCTTACATAGGCGATATTCCCGATGTTTTCATTCCTTATAGTGAGAAGGTCGAAAATCAATCAGTAAATCAGGGTGTGTATTGCAATATAGATGATTACAGGTTTAAATCGACATGGACTTCTCCAATAAAGGCTCTCGGGAAAGTCAAGCGATATATGGTAGCGGTGGCTCCTGACTACACGCTTTGGGTTGACGGATATCTCTGTGACAATATTGAGCAATCGAGGCATTCAAGGGTAATCCAGAGATTCTGGCAAAACAACGGAGCCGCCACGATTCAAACAGCTTCATGGGGAAATGCCGAAAGTTGTGATACCTATGCCTTTGACGGCCTCGCCAACAATAGTTGGACAGCTGTCGGGCATCAGAGAATCGGGAATCGTAGCGAACAACGACTTTTCAAATATGCAATAGAGAGACTTGTAGAAAGGAAACACCCTATAGGACTCTTGGTGTTCGGGGCTCCTCTTGATTTTGATCCTGGAGTACCTGTGATTGTCAAACCAAGTTTCATCACAAAACTACGTAAATTATGAGAAAACGAGAAAAAGAGGAGTGGGAAGGCCTGTCTGATACTCCTGAAGAGTTCGAAACGGCTATAAAAAATGCCATCTCGACAAATGAGCAAATTTTCTTTGATAAACTACGTTTTAAAATTCTTCATGAGACGGCTGCAAGCAATGATGTCTTGATGAATGAATCAGACAACGAAGACGGTATATTTATCTTACGTGTTGGGACGGATGATTTCCTGATAGGAAAAAATCTCTCGAAGCCGGAAGAAAAGAGCGTTCCCCAAGAGTACGCGGGAATCTTTCTTGCCCTTGAACAAGACATGTATCGCTATCTGAGCCGGCATATTACATTACAGGGATGGCTACGGGAAAGAGATTACATGGGAATACGTTATGATGCAAACAACGACTATAATTGAGCATGGGACAGCAAAGAGAATACATCGAGAGCGGGGGATTCTCCTCGTATCTTTACATCCAGCAAGGAGATACAATCGTAGCTGCAAATGGAGTAGAAGGTAAGGTGGTGGATAAAATTGAAGGCAGTTCTTATGACGGACTACCTATCTTCTCTAATACAAGTGAGGTATACTTCAAGCGAAATCAAAAGGGAGAGATAATACAGGCACGCATTTACAAAGATAGAAAACCCGTATGCGACTTTGACTGGGATCATTCACATACCAATAAAAATGGAGAAAAGTTTGAGGCGGGCGTTGTTCATGTACAATCATTCAAACAGAAAAGTGACGGATCATGGATGAGGGTGAGCAATAAGGCCAGATATATGTCTAACGAGGAAATGGAACGTTATGGAGAGCTCATCAAAAAAGCGAATCCAAAAGCAAAACTCAGGCCATAGAGATTTTGCTAAATATTGAGCAAAATTGTTGATTTTCAGCGGTGAGTTTTATAATTTTGCATTCTGATGGAACTGAAAAGATACCAGCGGCAGGTTCTCCGCGACATAGAGGCGTTCATCGACAGGTGTAATGAAACTCGGAATATCCCAAGGGCATTCCGAAGTTTCTGGCAGCATAAAGGTGTGGAAGTAGCCGAGGGCACAGACCTGCGGCCATATCAGAGCAGCATAGCCGGCGTGCCGCGTGTGACGGTGAAAGTGCCTACAGCCGGTGGCAAGACATTCATAGCCTGCAATGCCCTTGAAAAATTGTTCTCGACATTAGAGGTCGATAAACCTAAAGTAGTGGTATGGTTCGTGCCGAGCGACCCTATTCTCCAGCAGACTGTGCGAAGGCTCAAAGACTCTGCCGATCCCTATCGCCGGAGAATAGACGCTCTTTTCAATGGAGCCGTCGGGGTATATGACAAGGAAGAATTGCTCAACGCCAAAGGCTTTGACCCGGTTACAGTCAACGAACAGCTTACAATCGCCGTATTGAGTATCGATTCATTTGCCGCCACCGACAAGGAATCAAGGCGTGTACGACGCGAAAATTCCGAACTTGCCGAGTTCGGCCAGGACTCTCTGATGGATGTGCTGGCCGCCCTAAATCCGGTTGTGATAATTGATGAAAGCCATAACTTCCGTAGCAATCTCCGCACGGAGACGCTGCGCGACATAAACCCCTCGTTCATCCTTGAACTGACAGCCACGCCACGCGAGACGAGCAATGTAATCTCCTTCGTGGATGCTAAGCAACTGAAAGACGAGCACATGGTCAAACTTCCTGTTATCGTCTACAACCAACGGAACAAGACAGATCTGATACTCAATGCTATCCAGTTGCGAAACAACTTGGAGCAACAGGCAGTAGAGGCACAGCGGAAGGGTGGCAGGTATATACGCCCGATAGTGCTGTTTCAGGCTCAGCTGAGAACTTCTGACGACAGCGAGACCTTTGACAAGATAAAGGATAATCTCGTGGAGATGGGTATTCCGGCGGAACAGATAAAAATCAAGACTGCCGAAAAGGACGAGCTTAAAGGCATCGACCTTATGGGCCGAAACTGCCCGGTAAGATATATCATCACGGTCAATGCGCTCAAAGAGGGCTGGGACTGCCCGTTTGCCTATATACTTGCCTCGCTTGCCAACAGAACTTCGAAGGTCGATGTGGAGCAGATATTGGGACGCATATTGCGGTTGCCTTACACTAAGGAGAGTGACTGCGAGTTCCTGAATATGGGATATGTGCTCACGTCATCAAATGATTTCGAGCAGACAATCACCGGGATTATCGACGGACTGCAAAACTCAGGCTTCAGTGCGAAGGATTATCGCGCTGTCGTGACTGAGCAGACAAATGTGATGCCTTCTTATTCATCGGCAAAACAGCCTACACTGTTTGATTCTTACAAATATAAAACGGTTGAAGCCAATGAACGTGAATTTGACCCGGCCGATATGGTTGACGTGGTGGCGGCAAAGGAGATACTGGCCAATACAGCCGACGAGAAGAAACAGCCGGAGACCATTGCCGAGATTCTGAGCGCGGCTTCCCGGCAAAACAAGGACTTCACGCAAAAGATGGAGGACGAGGCAAAGGTTGACCTGCCTGTGACAATCCCTGTCAAGGCAAAAGCTGTAAATGAAGCGAAAGTAAAGGGTCATTTTGAGGAAATTGCATCTTCGGTAAGACTTCCGGTTTTTGAAATTCGACAGAAACTGACCAACAGAGTGCTGTTTGATGAGACAACCGATGAATATGTGTGGGTCAAACTTGAAAAGGAACATCTGTATCGGGGCTTTGACATCAGCAGGCAGGACAAGAATATCCAATGGAACTGGGCAGCGTCAACCGCAGTAAGAATTGACCTTGAACAAAGGAATGAAAATGAGTTCGTGCCGAAGTCATGGCTACTCAATGCCCGACAGATGGATGCGTTCAAGAGTTATATATCCACTCTTGCCCCGGAGGGGAAAATCAGCCAGTTGTCGGCAAAGATTGCTTCGTCGCTATCGGGTCTCGACTGTATCACGCAGCCTATGCTTGTGCAATATATCAAGGATGTAATCGCCAATCTCGACTCGGAGAAACTGAGCCAGTTGACTGATAACCTCGGCTCTACAATCGAGCTGTTCCGCGAGAAAATCCGCAGGCTGCTCTCGGCATATGCCGCAGCACAATTCGACAAGCTGCGCGACATAGACGAAATAAGGACGCGGGAAGCCCATAAACTTCCTATGGCTATCAATACGGCACCGGTTGACCGTCATTCCATTTCCAAATCGCTCTATACTGAAGAAGGAGCGTTCAACGATTTTGAGGCGGAAGTCATCCGACAGGTGTCGGCATTGTGCAATGTCGAGTTCTGGCACCGCAATCTTGAAAGAGGAAAAGGATTCTACATCAACGGCAACATCAATCATTATCCCGACTTCATTGTAAGGTTGAAATCGGGAATAACCGTATTGATCGAAACAAAGGGAGATGACCGCGACAATTCGGACAGCGAGGAGAAACTGCGTCTCGGCAAGGCATGGGAAACCGATAGCGGCAAGAAATTCCGCTACTATATGGTCTTCGACCACAACTGCAGTCTCGATGGAGCAATTACATTGCCTGAGCTGATTGACAGGCTCGGCAAGTTGTAAGTTCATTCAGGGGATTGTGGGATTATCCCTTGAAGTTGCATATGTTAAAAACATTCTCTAATTTTGCACCTCGATAGAAAAGGCCATGGTGGCAATATGATAACCATCAACCCCGGTAATCAGTGAATAGAGTGAAAAAACTGTCAGCAGTTGTAGTGGCGTTTGCGGCGGGCGTCGGCATGATGCACGCACAGACGGATACGTTGCCGTCCAAGATGAAGGACATGAACTGGCGGGTGGGAATGTCGCTGGGAGGCGATGCGGTGGTCCCCACAAACGCCTACCTCAAGGGAGAGTATCCGGGAGGCAAGATGATAGGAGCCGCTTTCGGCGTGCATCTCCAGGGGGATTTCAGCTATAACCCTAAGTCGCTTACGGGCAGGCTATACAAAGGGCTGTATCAGGGAATCGGTGTGGACGTACGCACATTCTATAATCCCGGAAAGCTCGGCACCCCGGTGTCGCTGTACGTATACCAGGGTATGCCTTTCGCCTGGCTCACGCCGAAGGTTACCCTCGGTTATGAATGGCAGTTCGGTGCCGCTATGGGATGGCAGCATATTTACAATCCCGTTACCAGTCCCTACAACACGGCCGTCAGCACCCGTATCACTGCCCACATGAATGTGGGTATCAAGGTGAACTATCAGTTCGACAAGCATTGGCAGTTCAACTGCGGCTGGTCGGTGATGCACTATTCCAATGCCAACACCCGGCAGCCAAACCAGGGTATCAACATGACGGGTGTCACGATGGGTGTGTCGTATACCCACGATGAATGGAAGGAACCTGAGGGCGCTACCAGAGAGATGATTGAGGAAAACCTTCAGGACCGTCGGCTGTATGTGGATATTCTCACCTACACGGGACAGCGCAAGAAGGTGAAGTTCAACAAAGGGGGACACGACCAGGACAACGTCTACGAAGGATCGTTCAATGTCAGCGGCATCAGGGTCGGACCTATGTGGAAGTGCAACAGGTTTGTGGCCGTGGGAGGTCAGCTCGACTTCCGTTACGACGAGAGTGCCGGTGTGGAGCCCATAGGACAGTATGCCCCGGGTGAGATCATCACCAATTACACGTGCCCCTCTTCGGCATTCAAACAGATGAGTCTCGGAGTGATGGGCTGTGCCGAGCTCACGATGCCACTTTTCGCCGTTAACGTGGCTCTTGGTGTCAACGCGCTCAGGCCTGACGGTGAAAAGATTTTCTACCAGGCGCTTTCGGTTAAGCTTTCACCGCATCCGCGGTTCTACATCAACGCCGGCTACCAGCTGTCAGACTTCAAGCTTCCTCAGAACCTCTGCCTCGGCGTCGGAATAAGGATATAGAAGAAAAGATGTCAAGAAAAAAGAAGAGCATGCCGTGGGGCATGCTCTTGCCATATGTGGTTGCGTATAATCATTCGCGCACGAGGCGGATGCTATGGCCGAACGCGTAGCTGTGACCGTTCAGGCCTTTCGTGGGGAACACGGCGTTGGCACCTGTGGCCGTAACGCGGAAGTAATCGGCTGCCTCTGCCTTTGAGAGAGCGTCATAGGCATGGTCGGAGGTCCATATATATGCCTCGGTGAGCATCTTGTCGAGACCTGTGGGCTTTGAGAAGTAGCCTGTGGCAACTACCGAGAAGCCGGTCTTGTTGTTGCCTGTGCCACCTTCGCTCCATGTGCCGGGTATGTCATCTTTGTAAAGGTTGCCTGTGCGGGCTCCTACGGATGTACGCATGGCTGCGTAGTCGGCACATGTGGGCACACGCCAGCCCTCGGGAGCTGTCTTGTCGCCGGTGGCTACATAGCCGTTGTAAAGGAGTCCGGCAACCTTTACCCAGTCGGCCTCGTTGTCAATGAGATAGCAGCCGGTCTTGCTGTCGTTCCATTCTGTTGCCTGTGTCTCGGTATAGCCCATTATGTCGGTGCCGTCTGTGTATTTGGTGGCGCGGAGGTTCTCGGCCGTCCAGTACTGAAGGCCTATCTTCGTGAGCTTGTAGGTCTGAAGCTCTGTGCCGCGGCGGTCGGAAAGTACGTCAGGCACCACAGTTCCCTCCTGGGTGTCGCCGACATACTCGGTCTTGAGTTCGCCTTCCACAATATAGAACTTGTTGATGGCGGTGGCAGCCTCGCCTACTGTGGGGAGCTTGGTAGCGGCGTCCCACGATACGGTGGCGCCCGTTCCCGCTATGATGCCTTTTGTCAGAATCGCTTTGCCGTTGGCGTCGCACGGATATACCACTGTGACGCGCTCCGCTCCTTTGACATACTCTCTGTCGACCTCTGCAACCTGCTTGCCGCCGGACATTATCTTCAGTACGTAGCTGTCGTTGAAGCTGTTGGGTACTGCGAACGACACGGGAAGCTCCGCAACCTTTCCCTCGCTGAAGGTGATGTCCTTGATGTCGGAGAGGATGTACTCTACGGTGGTCCCGTTGTTGAGGTTGATGTTCATTTTGGGCGACTCGGCGGTCTGTGCGTTGATTGCCGCGGCCGTTGCCAGGATTATGCTGAGGGTGGTAAGTTTTTTCATTGTGTTCTGTTCTGTGTTTGTTGTTTGGTAACTGATTGTCAGATCAGGTTCTTGTCGGTGCTCTGAATCTTGTCGGTATTTCGGAGAAGCTTTTCATCCCACACCGGTATCAGCGCATGTAAGAGAAGGTTTTGTTGTTGGCCTTGATGATGTATACGCCTTTGGGAAGTTCGTTGAGGTCGATGTCAACCTGCGCCATGGCGGAAGCCTTGCGAACCATCACTCCGTTGATGGAGTAAACGGCCAGGTTCACGGCGATGCCGTCGGGTGCCGTGGCTGTGAGAACTCCACCGTTCATGGATATTGTCACTTCGTCACCGCCCACCGAGATGCCGTCGATGCCGCTGGGTATCCCGCTGAAGTCGAAGGTGATTCCGCTGAGCGACAGCACATCGTAGGATGTGGTCGCCTCGCCGGTATCGACCTTCATGGTCGTCCCTTCGAAGGTGATGTTCTTCACCTTGTTGATTTCATATGCCGACTCGCCGGTGCTCCCTTTGATCACTATCGCAGGGGTGGGATTGGCCGCCGTCATTGTCAGGCAGGCTAATCCCGAGGCTACAGCTGTCAGCAGTCTGGTAGTTTTCTTCATGTGTGTGATATTGATAAATTTTTCACAAAGATGCAAAAAATTTTTTAATTATCAAAATTGGAGGAATCCGAACTGCCTCTAAATCAGCTCGAGAGCTTTTCGTGCGGCGAACAGGCAGCAGTCGGTGCAATGGGTGCCGCCGTATACGGCGCGTATCTTGCCGCAGCTCACGCTGCCGAACTCCTGCTGGAAGGCGTTGAAAAGCTCCTGTGTGGCCAGGGTGGCTTTCCCTTCGTTGTCGCTGAGGAATCCCAGTGCCATTACGGCTCCCGACAACGCTCCACAAGTGCCTTCGCCATATGTGCAGCCTATACCTCCCCGGAAGCCGACGCTTGCCTTGCGCAACGTGGCCGTATCGGGGAATCTGTTGCCGTATTCGCTGTCAGCCAGCCCGTCGGTAAGCCCGAGCAATGTGGATTGGGAGCAGGAGAGTTTGCCGGCGCGAAGCTCGGATATTCTGGAGGCCACGGATGTGGCAAGGGTAGGATTGTTCATTGTGTTTTTTGTGGGGGATGTGGTTTATGTGACTTATGTAACGGATGTGATTTATGTGTCTTATGTGGGGTCAGATGGAGGCTTTTGCGAGGCCACCTTCGGCGGTCTCCTTATAAAGGCTGGGGAGGTCGTGGCCTGTCTCTTTCATCACCTTCACCAGCTTGTCGAAGCTCACGCGGTGGCCTCCGTCGGAGAAGGAGGCGTAGATGTTTGCGTCGAGGGCACGGGCGGCGGCGTAAGCGTTGCGCTCTATGCAGGGTATCTGCACGAGTCCGCATACCGGGTCGCAGGTCATGCCCAGATGATGTTCAAGACCCATCTCCGCCGCATATTCAATCTGGGCCGGCGAACCTCCGAAGAGCTGGCAAGCCGCTGCGGCTGCCATGGCACACGCCACACCAACCTCTCCCTGACATCCTACCTCCGCTCCAGATATCGAGGCGTTCTGCTTGACGATATTCCCTATGAGGCCTGCCGTGGCAAGTGCTCTTAACATCCGCGACTCCGGAACATTGCGGCTTTTCCATATATGATAAAGCACACCGGGCATCACTCCCGAGCTGCCGCATGTGGGAGCCGTGACTATCTCGCCGCCCGAGGCATTCTCCTCGCTGACTGCCAGCGCATAGGCGAATGTCAGTCCGCGACTCCGCAGATTGTCGCGGTAGCCTTCGGCCTTGACATGGTACTGCGCAGCCTTCCTGCGTAGATTCAGCGGCCCAGGAAGACGTCCCTCTTTCGACAGACCGCGCTCTACCGACCTGCGCATTACTCCCCATACCTCTCTGAGGTGGTCCCATATCTCCGGCCCTTCGCTTTCCTCTACATATTCCCAATAGCAACGCCCCGTCTTTTCGCAATATTCCTTGATTTCGCTCATGGAGTTGAGCTTGTAAATCTCCGGTGACACATGCTCGTCGCTGTCGCCCTCGATATGTATCGCGGCGCCTCCCACGCTGTAGGCACGCATATGCGACAATACTTCGCCCGAGGCACCATAGGCCGTGAGGTCCATGGCGTTGGGGTGGAAGGGTAGTACGGTTTCCGGAAGCCATACTATCTCCACTTCCTTGCCGGCGTTCTTGAACTCGTCGATTATGGCCATGTCGGTCATGTGGCCTTTGCCTGTGGCTGCGAGACTGCCGTATAGCTTCACCTCGTAGCGGGCTGCGTCGGTGGTCTGCCGGCTAAGGAAGGCCTTGGTGATTCGCTGTGGACCCATCGTGTGGCTTGACGATGGGCCTATGCCGATGTTATATAGCTCTTTGATTGATTTCATATGAAGGGATTTATGTGAGGGAGATGTGATTTATGTGATGAATGTGACTTATGTGAGGGATGTGATTTACGTGAATGGGTAGGCATTAAGGAACAGAGCCTAAAACAGGCCGGCTATGAATATTATGAGGATGGCGGCCGGCGCCACGTATTTTATGCCTATCGAGATGTAGTCGAATATGAAGGCGGGAACCTTGGAATTCATCTTCATCTGGGCGGTGAAGTCGGAGCGGCGCATCTGCCAGCCTACAAAGGCGCATACACCCAGACCGCCGAGGGGCATGAGGATGTTGCTCGACGTGAAGTCGAAGATGTTGAAAAGGTTAAGGCTCTTCAACGGGCCGAACGAAAGGGAGCATAGCGTGCCTGTCACCAGCGATATGCATGTGATTATCATGGTGGCCTTGAGGCGTCCCATCCTGAACTCGTCAACAAGGAAAGCCACTATGATCTCGCTTACCGAGATGATTGAGGTGAGCGATGCCAGGGCAAGCAGCAGGAAGAAGAGGAAGCTCCAGAAGCTGCCGCCGGGCATGGAATGGAATATGTTGGGGAGCACTTCGAACACCAGCGTCGGTCCCTGGTCGGGCGTCATGCCGAAGCTGAACACCGCCGGGAAGATTATCACTCCGGCAAGCACGGCCACAAGGGTGTCGAGGGCCGCTATCTGCATCGATGTCTTTATAAGCGGGGTGTCGTCGGCGAAATAACTGGAATATGTCACAAGGCATCCCATGCCCAGCGACAGGGAGAAGAAGGCCTGTCCCAAGGCCCCGAGCACCACGTCGGGTGTAAGCTTGCTGATATCGGGATGGAACAGAAAATACAGACCTTCGGAAGCCCCTTCCATAGTCAGCGAATTGATACAGAATACTATGAGGATGAGGAACAGGATAGGCATGAGTATGTTGCTTACGCGCTCTATCCCTTTCTCGACACCTCCTATCATTACCAGTCCGTTGATGACGAGAAACACAATGGTCCACAGCACCGCTTTCCAGCCGCTTATGAAGCCGGTGAACTGGGCATGGCGGTCGCTGTTGGGAGTGTCGCGGAATAGACCGGTTGCCGAATCGATGATATATTCGAGCGTCCAACCAGCCACCACGGCGTAGAAGGCAAGAATCATGAATGCAGCCAGAATGGCTGCGTATCCCAGGAATCCCCACTGCTTTCGTGCTCCCGATATGCGGAAGGCTCCCGGCATTCCACGCCGGCTGCTGCGTCCCAGACTGAACTCCGCGCATATGCACGGAACGCCTATCAGGAATACGAACAGGATGTATACCGCCAGAAAGGCACCCCCGCCTCCTGTGCCGCATTCGTAGGGAAAACGCCATATATTGCCCAGACCTACGGCTGATCCTACCGTGGCCGCTATCACTCCAAGTCGTGTCCCGAACTGTGCTCTCTTCTCCGCCATGAAATTTTCCTTTTATTGCAGGGCAGACCCCCTCACGGAAGTCTGTCCTTATTTAGAGCGCGCTCTAATGTTGTAAAACAGTCTTTATCTTACAGCCACCTTGACGGTCTTGCTGCCGGCACGTACCACATAGATGCCTGCCGCTACCTCTGACGATCCGTCGGCTACCTTTATGCCCGAAAGCGTATAGATGGAGCCTTCGCCCGTAATCTCTATCATGCGGCCGTTGACGCTGATACCCGTTTCGGAGTCGTTTATCACGATGTCTTCAACTCCCGATTTCTCGAACGAGCCCTGGGCTGCCGTAAGTATCTCCCCGGTCTTGTCATCTGTCACCATAACGATGATGCGGAAGTTTTTGTTTGTAACTTCTGCCACGCTGACAGGAATCTTCACCTGTATCGGTTTCCCTTTCTCGATGGAGGCGGGGAGGTTGTTTACTGTGGGATAAGCGTTGAGATAGCGGGCCACATCGTCGTAGATATGTTCTACGGACCCGCCCTTTTTCTCCCAGCCGCCCATCTCGCCATAGGCTCCTGAAGAATAGGCGTTGGCCTGGTTGTAGGGACCCATCCCGTCTTCAACCACTGCGGCCGATACGCTGTAGCCGCGCGTGAGGTCTACGCCGAAGGTGGTGTAGGTGTCCACACTCACGGTATCATTGGGAACATATTCAATACCACGAATTTCGGTGGCGAGATATATGGGATGTTCCCTTATGTACTTCATGTAGTCGTCGATATCGGTGAGCATGGTGGGATTCTGGGGCTGGGGAGAAAGTTCGTAGGATCTGTTCATTATGGCCGACGGTACCGAACCGGCGAACTCTCTGAGCCATGGCACATAGGAATTAACCTGCATTATGTCGCTGGCATGGGCCGCTATGCGGTATATGTCGTCGGGATATTTCTCCTTGCAGTAGTCGAGAATCACTATGCCTGCCGGACACCATTGACACCATGTGCCGGTGCCTTCCTCTACAACGGCCTTGCGTGCCCATGTCTGGTCGCTGCATACTGTCTCCAGAACGAGATTGCTGTCAAAAGCATTCGCATTGCCGTTGACTTCCGGAATGGTTACGGTAACCGTTTTCTGACCCGGATTCTTGAATGCCGGTGCCGTTATGGTGTGCTCTATGGCGGTACCTGACGCCAGTCCTTTCTCGCTCAGTGTCTCTGTATAGACTTCTTCACCGGTTACGTCGAGTTTCAGCTTGGCCGTTGTCAGCGGCGATGTGCCGATATTGCGGATTATCAGGTCATATTCGGCCTGCTGGCCGGGAAGGTAGCATACCTCCGTCTCGCCGGCGCAAACCTGTGCCATATTGGCGGGTAGGTTGTTACCTTTGAAGATGGCGGCAAAACATAGCGACCCGCCTTCGGGAGCCTGGTTTTTCCATGTCTGGGGCACTTTCTCGCCAGTGCCGAAAGCCAACATGGCAGTATTCCCTGTAGTGGGATATCCGTCTACCACCATACAGTACTGTGTGAGGTTGGTGGCCTTGAAGTAGTAACCCATGTACAGCGGCTTCGTGGGATCGAAATCCTGCGGTGTCGTGAGGTCTACACGGTTCTTGCCGAATGCCACCGTGGATATCGTGACGTCCTCCTTATAGAAAGGTTCGGCTTTGAGGTCGTAGGTCAGGAATACGGTTATATCTTTATTGGGGTTCTTGTTGTACTGGGTGTTGATGCCGCCGTAAACGTTCAGGCCAGCTATCTTGGAACCTTTGAACAGCGCAAGATCCGAGGGCTGGAACTCCGTGGCAAAGTATACGTAGACGCCTTTCTTGACTTCGTTGAATTTATAAGCGGTGTAAGGATCCAGCGAATATCCATAGACGCACTCGTCGCCGGCACGTGTGGCACCCTCCTGTGTGGCCTGCATGGCGATTCCGCTGTAAGCTTCCTTACTGTTGTCACTGACGGCTTGCCGCCGAACTTTTGCTTCCATGCCCAGGTTCCCCAGAGCAAGCAGTCCCGCCATAATGATGAGTAATCTTTTTTTCATGATCGTTTGTTTTTCGGGATTAATCAAGATAAATCGGGATTAATCGAGATAAATCGGGATTAATCTTGATTAATCGGGATTATTTGATATAAACTTTGCCGGCGGCATCGGCGCTTCCGGCGATGCGGTAGATATAGATGCCCCGCTGCATATTGGAAAGGTCCACGGAGCCGTTGCCGTTGATTTCTGTGGAGAGGGCCGCACTGCCGTCGCAGGCGCAGATAGTCAGCGATGACGGTCCTGACACGTTATAGTTGAGTGTCTTGCCGCCGAAGGTGACGTTGTTGTCGGCGGCGACAATCTCCATACCGCCCTGCTTGTCGTTGAGTATCAGCGTATAGGTCTTTTTCGACTCGGGCACGCCCAGTTCCTCTATCGTGATGTCGGTGGTGATCCCTTCGGGTATCTGTGAGGCGTTGTCGAACTCACCGGTAAACTCGAAATCGAGATTCAGGCTGCCGTTGGCATCTACCTTCAGACCGCTTTTCACCACTTTTGTGTTCTTTTCGCAGGCTCCGCCACAGCACATCTGTATCTGCTGACCGCTTGTGCACTCGGCCGTGACCTGAACGTCAAATGTCAGCTTGTCGGCTCTGACCGAAAGCTTCGGGTCTATCTTCACTTCCACATAGTTGCCCTCGTCGTTGACTGTCATGTCATTGAACCAGTATTGCTGCGACGCAACCAACTCCTGGCTTCCCATGTAGAGGTTGAGTTCGGCATTGGCGGCCATGCTGGCCGCTAATGCACTTAAAATGAGTAGAGTTTTCTTCATATCATTGAGGTTTTATTTTGGTTTTCACTGCATTGCATATGTCCGTTCCACGGAAGGCGAAGCACACCACCGACAGATTGGAGGTATTCCAGCGTTCCTTGTCGGTGTTTTTTACGGTGATGTCGCAGGTATTGTGGTTTTCCACTCCCTTTTCGAGGGTGATAGGGAATCCTTCTTTAACATCATAGGCCACGTAACGGAGCACATTGTTGTGGATATAATCATCCACGCGGCCCTGTTTCGTTTCCTGCCGGGCCTTTATACTGTCTTCCAGAACCCATACCTGCAGACTGAGATCTCTGTCGGCAGTGGAGGTGACACGGGTGTCGACACTTATCACGTTGTCTTTGAGGGAAGCGTCGGCTGCTATGTGCACGTCGGCCGGTTTGCCAACGGCATCCCTGACGGCTCCGGCCCATTCGGGTACCAGCATGCCGGCACCCGGCGCGTTGATGCGGTCAACGACTCCCATGGGCCACGTGTTGATGCC
>Ga0073906_1003937_pt1 | contig 15781 bp, 11 predicted proteins | sample Inofromicrocosms_FD_65485 | JGI IMG/M metagenome (GOLD analysis project Ga0073906, IMG submission 65485) | Mouse cecum microbial communities from Vienna, Austria - Inoculum for glucosamine and mucus D2O microcosms | ecosystem: Host-associated > Mammals > Digestive system > Large intestine >... | reverse complement strand
GCTCCACCTTGATCAGATACCCCTCCGCCTCCAGGTCCGCCACAAGGGCTTTCCGGCAGGCGTAACGGTCCATACCCTGGTACTTCCCGCCGTTTTCGTTGATAGTAGCATCCTCGTTGAAAACGTTGATGATGGGGAGATTGTGCCGTTGGCCCACCTCAAAATCGTTGGGGTCGTGGGCGGGGGTGATCTTCACCACGCCGGTGCCGAAGTCCATCTCGCAGTATTCGTCCCCCACTACCGGAATTTCCCGGCCACACAGGGGGAGGAGGACCATCTTCCCGATATACTTCTGATACCGCTCGTCGTTGGGGTTGACCGCCACGCCGGTATCCCCCAGAAGGGTTTCCGGGCGGGTGGTGGCAACCTCCAGATACTCACCAGTCTCCGAACCCACAATGGGGTACTTGATATGCCAGAAGGCCCCATCCTTTTCCTCGTACTCCACCTCCGCGTCGGAGATGGAGGTTTTGCAGTGGGGGCACCAGTTGATGATTCGTTCCCCCTTGTAGATCAGGCCCTTGTCGTATAGGCGGACAAACACCTCGTTGACCGCCTTGGAGCAGCCCTCGTCCATGGTGAAGCGCTCCCGCTCCCAGTCGCAGGAGGAGCCCAGCTTTTTCAGCTGGGACACAATGCGCCCGCCGTACTGCTCCTTCCAGGCCCAGGTCCGCTTGAGGAAGCCCTCCCGGCCCACCTGCTCCTTGGTGAGGCCCTCCTCCTTGCGCATATTCTCCACTACCTTGGCCTCCGTCGCGATGGAGGCGTGGTCGGTGCCGGGCATCCAGAGGGCGTTATAGCCCTGCATCCTCCGCCAACGGATGAGGATATCCTGCATGGTGTTGTCCAGAGCATGGCCCATGTGAAGCTGCCCGGTGATATTGGGCGGGGGCATGACGATGGTGTAGGGCTTCCGGGATTCATCTACCTCGGCGTGGAAATAGCCCTTGTTCTGCCAGAATTCGTACATCCGGTTTTCCGCCTGCTTGGGGTCGTAGACCTTTTCCAGTTCCTTTTTCAACTTCTTTTCCTCCTTTGGCCCATGGACGACAAAAAAGCTCCCTTCGTCTCCACAGGCATATCATACCTGCCAGAGACGAAAGGAGCCGTTCCTTCCGCGTTACCACTCTGTTTCGCCCTTCTGTGAGGGCGCTGCTCAACGGATACCGCTGTGATATCCCGCCGGTTGATAACGGACGGCCCGCCGTTTCCGATTACTCATCCTTTCTTTCACCGGAACCGCTCTAAGACGACTTCCGCAATTTGGATATGCCTCCCTTCCACCGGCGGGAGGCTCTCTGCAATATCCGGCCCTGCGTACTGCTTCTTTTCATCGCGTTTGTATTACTTTATCACGGAAAGCGGGGGTTTGTCAAGTCCTAAAATATCAGCTCGCACCGCTCCCGCAGGCGGAAAGCGTCGAAATACCTTTCCTCCATGGGAATCCAGCGGGTTTGGAACATCACCGCCTTTTCCTCCCCGTTGCGGCGGCGGATGCGCCGGAGCTGCTCCTCCGGGTCAATATCCAGGAACACCCGCAGGTCGTAAAAGTCCCATAAGGCCGGGTGGCAGCTATAGGAGCCCTCTATCACCGTGGTTTTGCTGGGGTCGATTTCCCGGAAAACGGACAGCACCATCTGTTGGCAGTCGAAAATTTGATAACGGACCTGGTCCCCTCTGCTCAAGGGGAGTATAACCTCCTGGCGGAACCTTTCATAGTCCACGTTTCCGCCTGGCTCCGCCAGGCGCTGGGGGGTGCGCTGCTCTGGGCGCAGGAAAAAGTCGTCCATGTGTACCACGTTGCAGCCGGTCTCCTCCTCCAGAGTGGCAGCCAGGGTGGTTTTCCCGGAGGCGCATCTGCCGTCAACCGCGATCAGCAGCCGCTGCCCGCTCCCCCGGATACGTTGGGACAGTACGGTAAAAGCGTCCTCCATCGTCTCAGACCTCCTTTCCGGCGGGCTGTTTTTCGCCGGAGAATTTCACCAGCCCCGTCCGATTGAGCACAACCATAATTGAGGGAATCAGAACCAGCTGTAGGATGATGCCGGGAATGGCCTTGAGCAGCGCCCCCGCCATAAATGCCTGCCATGTAAAGGCGTTTTCGCCGGCGCCAAGCAGAATGACCTGTACAACGCCCCACACAACCCGGCCTGCAACCATGGCAATAATCATGCTGCAATACACTGCGGCAATGTTTTGGCGGCGGGACTTCCAGTACAGCAGGCCAATCACCAGTCCATATACGGCCAACTCAAAGGCCATAGCGACCGCCGTCGGATATAGCTTTGGCGTGGTGAACAGCATACTGCGGAGCAGAGGGAGGATAAAGCCCACTCCAAGGCCCCACTGCCAGCCGCAGATGAGCCCGCACAGCAGCACGGGGATGTGCATGGGAAGCAGCATATTTCCTATCTGGGGAATTTGTCCGGTGAAGAAGGGGAGCACCAGCCCGATGGCCAGGAACATGGCGGACAGGGTCAGCTTGACCACGGTTTTGTTTTGTTTTGCGTTCATATTTTTCGTTCCTCCTTAGACATTGATGCGGATTTTACACGGCACAAAATAAAGGAAGGAATACAGCCTTTTTCAAAAGACCATATACCTTCCTGGGTATATATTATTACAACTATTTTGCGTGCCGTGCCTGAGACTTCCTTAAAACGCTTCTGCGTCTTTTTTAACGGTTTCATACCGAATGTATCTTTAACATTATAGCAAAGATGGGTTAGGCTGTCAAGGGTGCGGTTCAGGGAGAATTTTACTCCATTACTGCGTTTAAGTGCTCCCTTCCGGCTTTATATAATCTGTTTGCCTCTTGGTAGATGCTTTCATAAAACTGTACCGCGGTATTCTGCCTCTCCCTGGCCATCTCCGCGCCACGCTTGGTGTAAAACCGGCTGTACATTTTCTCTAGCTTGTATTTGTATTCCTGAAAAAAGGAAGGGGGTTCATCCCCAGCTCCGTCGGAGACCGTTCCGTCCGGCAGGATGGAGTAAAGGGGTTCCCCTACTTGCCCTTTGTAGGTCAGCGTTCTGGCAATTCCCACCGCCCCTGCCACGTCCAGCTTGTCTGCGTCAAAGAGGATTTTCGCCTCCGGGCTTTGGGGCGGGGTACCCTTTCGGTAGCTGTGGGCGTAGATGCATTCCCGCACCCTCCCAGCAAAGCCGTCGGAAAACCCGTGTTCCGTCAGAAAGGCATACGCCTTGTCCCCGCCCACTGCCGCGTGATTTACCCTGGGGTCCCTAAACTGCTCCGGGCGGCCGATATCGTGGAGGAGGCAGGCGGCAATCAGGATATTGTAATCCACCCCCTGCTCCGCCTGGGCGATTTCCAGCGCCGCATACAGCACCCGGTAGATGTGCTGCTCGTCGTGGGCGGGGTCGTCCTTTTTGACGCAGGAGAGCATGTATTTTTCCAGCATGGAATAGCACTCAAAGGTCATTTTTGATTTTCCCCTCTCTGTGTTTGGGCATTTCGGTATTCCTGCTGGAGGTATTCCATCTCCTCCTGGGTCAGGGTGGCGGGGGGCTCCACCTCCACCACCTCGTTGATGCGGGAATACTCAATGATGTACTTTTCGGTGATTACCGGCTCTTTCTCTCCGTCGGAGTCCTTGTCCCCGGAGTCGGGGTAGACCAGCGTCGCCTCAATGTAGGAGAACATCCCCTCCTCGTCCGTCACGCCAATCACCTGGGCGATCCGATCCTGGTCGGAGCGGGACTCAGCGTAGACATATACCTGATAGCCCCCGTCGGGGCGGCGGTAGACCTCGCTTTCGGTGATGCGGTACTGGCTAATGATATCGGAGGGAATGCCCAAGGCGTCCGGCTCCACATCCTTGGCGTGCCGGTTGTAGGTGTCCACAAACCAGTCTCCATTGTGTTTGTAATAGTAGCATTCCCCGTCATAGTAGTCCGCCTCTGGGTAATACCAGAACACCAGCGGCTGCCGCTGCCGGTAGGTCATCACCAGATTGCCGTCGTCGCGGGTGGCGAACACGATTTCCACGGCGGTATAGGCGATGGCCTCATACAGGCTTTGGGTGGAATAGCGGGTCTTTTTCACCTCTCCGCTTTCCAGGCTGCGGAGAAATCCGTAATACATGGTCAGCGCCGAGCGGTCCTCCACCGGCTCCCCCAGCTCCTCTTTTTCGATAGCGGTCCCCTGGAACAGCATCCCGCTCAGGGACTTGACCGGCTGATCCACATAGCTTTGATAGGGGTCATCGGGAAGCCCCGCCGAGCAGCCCGACAGAATCAGCAGTGCCCCGGCGAGCAGCAGGGCAACCCTCCCCATCCGGCCTCCTGGCCTTTTTATTTGTAGTTTTTGATCTGCCCATTTCATCGTTGCGCCGCTCCCATCGTCCAAAAATCAAAAGGCTGGCCGCTTCCGCGGCCCCATTTAGCCTCTATTCGATATTTTACATCATTTTCTCTAAAAAGTACACAAAAAATCAAATCCTCTCAAGAAAATGTTTATTACAAATACAGCCTTTGGAAATTCCGTTTTTTTGATATAATAGTCGAAGGGATATTTTTGCGCCGCGCAGCCCGCGGCCGCTGTAAATAACCGGTTTCAGGCTGTTGACAGAACGCTGATAGAATAGAAAGAGGAGATTATACTTGATAAGAAATGATCTGAGAAATATCGCCATCATCGCCCACGTTGACCACGGAAAGACCACCCTTGTAAACGAGCTGCTCAAGCAGGGCGGCGCGTTCCGGGAGAACCAGGTGGTGGAGGACCGGGTGATGGACTCCAACGCCCTGGAACGGGAGCGGGGCATCACAATCCTGGCCAAAAACACCGCTGCCTATTATCAGGATGTAAAGATTAACATCATCGACACCCCCGGCCACGCCGACTTCGGCGGAGAGGTGGAGCGGGTGCTCAAGATGGTAAACGGGGTTCTGCTGTTGGTGGACGCCTTTGAGGGCCCCATGCCCCAGACCCGCTTTGTACTGCAAAAATCCCTGGAGCTGGGGCACAAGGTCATTGTGGTGGTCAACAAGGTGGACCGCCCCGACGCCCGCCCCGATGAAATAGAGGACGAGGTGCTGGAGCTGTTTATGGAGCTCAACGCCACCGACGAACAGCTGGACAGCCCCTTTGTCTACTGCTCCGCCAGAGAGGGAACCGCCTCTTTGGACCCCCATCAGCAGACCGAAAACCTCAAGCCCCTGTTCGACACCATTCTGGAGCACATCCCCGCGCCGGAGGGGGAGCCGGACGCGCCCTTCCAGATGCTGGTCTCCTCCATCGACTACAACGAGTATGTGGGGCGCATCGCCATTGGCCGGATTGAGCGGGGGGTGGTCCATCCCAACCAGGAGGTGGCCATCTGCGACTACCACAACCCGGACACCAACTACAAGAGCAAGATAGTCACCCTGTACCAGATCGACGGTCTCAAGCGGGTTCCGGCGGAGGAGGCCAGGGTGGGGGACATTGTCTGCGTATCAGGCATTGAAAATGTCACCATTGGGGAGACGCTGACCGCCCCCAACGCGGTGGAGCCCCTTCCCTTTGTCAAAATAAGCGAGCCCACCGTTGAAATGACCTTCTCGGTCAACGACAGCCCCTTTGCGGGGCGGGAGGGGAAGTTTGTCACTTCCCGGCACCTGCGGGAGCGGCTATTCCGGGAGCTTTTAAAGGATGTGTCTCTACGGGTTTCCGAGACCGATTCCACCGACAGCTTCCGGGTTGCCGGCCGGGGGGAGATGCACCTGTCCATTCTTATTGAGACCATGCGCCGGGAGGGGTATGAGTTCCAGGTGAGCACCCCCAGGGTGCTGTACCGGGACATTGAGGGGGTTCGCTGCGAACCCATGGAGCGGCTGCTGGTAGACGTCCCCGCCGACTGTGTGGGCGCGGTAATGGAGAAGATGGGTACCCGCAAGGCGGAGCTCCAATCCATGGACCCCCAGGGGACCCGGACCCAGCTGGAGTTCGTCATTCCCTCCAGGGGGCTGTTCGGATATCGCAACGAGTTTATGACCGACACCAAGGGGGAGGGCATTCTGAATACCCTGTTCGAGGGGTACGAGCCCTACAAGGGGGAGATCCCCAAGCGTTCCCAGGGTTCGCTGATTGCCTTTGAATCCGGGGAATCGGTGACATACGGGTTGTACAACGCCCAGGAGAGAGGGGTTCTGTTCATTCCCGCGGGGGTTCCGGTATACGAGGGGATGATTGTGGGGGCCAATCCCAAGGGGGATGACATGGCGGTCAATGTCTGCAAGAAGAAGCATGTGACCAACATGCGGGCTTCCGGCAGCGATGAGGCCCTTAGGCTGGTGCCCTACAAGCGGATGAGCTTGGAGGAGGCGCTGGAGTTTATTGCGGATGACGAGCTGGTGGAGGTCACGCCAAAGAACATCAGACTGCGCAAGCAGATTTTGGATAACAATCAGCGGATGAAGTTTGTCAACCGCAAAAGTTAAGAGCAATCAGAAATCACCCCCAGCACCGAGCGCTAACAAAAGATGTGGAATCTCCGACTACGTTTAAAAGCTTTGGCCGCTTTCTCGAAAGTGGCAGGTTTCCAAAGGGCGGCGCCCTTTGGTCGCGCCTGCAGGCGCGAAATTCCCTTTATATTGAAAATCTGCGGCAGCTTGCAATGGCTCATTCTCATACCTCCACAGTCCAGGCTTCCACAGACGATGATGTGGAAGCGAATGTTGCGGAGAAGTACACAAAATAGAAGGAACGCAAAAGGCACGCCTATTGAGCTAATCACTCGATAGGCGTGCTTCATTTTCCGTTTATCAGGGAATCCGCCTGATCTCATGTAGCCGCAGAATTTCCCTGACCTCCTCCGGCGCGGCGGGCTCGTGGCCCATGCAGCGGACAATCTCCGCCATCCTCTTGACAAGGGTTACATTGTCCTTTGCGGGCTCCTCCCCGTCAAAGGTGCTGTCCTCAAATCCAATCCGCACCAGGGACGCCCCCATCGCCACCGCCGCAATGAGGATGTCGTAATTCTTCCGCCCAAAGTGGGTAATCCCCCACATGGCGTCCTTGGGAATAAAGGAGCGCATGGCTACAAGGTGCTCCACCGTGGCGGGCGTGGTGCAGGGATGCCCCAGAACAATGTTGTAGAGCACCGGCCTGCGGAAGGGGAGCTCCTGGGTCAGCTCTGTCACCCGGTTGATCATCCCCAGCTCAAAGCACTCGATCTCCGGCAGAATGCCATGACGGTAGATTTCCTTTACACAGTATTTTACATCGTCGTCAGGGTTTTGGTAGACCATACGGCCCAGATTCACCGAGCCGGGGTTCAGCGAAGCCGTCTCCACCCGGCTGTAGGAGAGGGGCGCGCACCGCTGCTGAATGTTCATCCCGGAAACGCCGCCGGTGGAGGCCTGAATCACAATGTCTGACCGGGCGCAGACCGCCTCCACCACCTCCTGGAAGGTGTCCAGGCTGTCGGTGAGCTTTCCGTCCCGCCCCTTTACATGGAGGTGGACCATCCCCGCCCCGGCCTGGGCGGCCTCTACAATCTCCGCCGCCAGCCCCTGGGGGTCGATGGAAACTGAGGCCCCCGGAACCGGGGCCAGGGAAATGATAATCTTCCGCTTTGCGTTCATCTTATTTCTCTCCTCCCGCGGTGTCTATACACATTAAAAGGGATACCGCTTTCTTTAGGGTGTCCTCTGTTCCCACGTTGCCGGGGAAAATGATATAGGGCATCCCCGGAAACCGGCTTTCCTCGCCGGTGAACCACACCGGGACCCCCGGCTGAATTTGTCCGGCGGCTCTGGCCCGCCGCACCTTCAGCGCCTTTACCCCAACGTCGCTGGAGGTGATTCCCCCCTTGGCCAGGATAAAGGAGGGCCGGGCGGTGAGCCGGGCGGCGATGGAGGTGACCGCGTCGGAGATGGCCGTTGCGATGCGCAGCTCGTCCTCCGGGTTTCCGGTGTTCAGGTCCAGCCGCTCCCGGCGGGTGCAGACCGCCGCCGTCCTTCCGGCGCGGATGAGCCGGTCCGCCTCCTCCGCCGTCCGCTGTGCCTCGGCCTCCAGCTTTTCCGGCCACAGGGCCAGGTGCTGGTCAAAGGTGACGAATTCCACCCCCGGTACGGTTTTCAGGGCCCCCAACTGGGCGGTGGTTTTTTTGGTGTGGGAAGCGGCGATGATAAGCCCGCCCCTGGATACCCCCTCTGGTATCAGCTCCCTCCGGGACAGAAGGGGACGGGAGGTAATTCCCCCGGCGGCCTTGACAAAGGCGGCGGCGGTGCAGTACAAAAACCGCTTTCCCCGGTCTAGGGCATCGTAGAGGGCGGCGCAGAACACCATCACGTCGCACTCGTCCAGGGCGTTGACGATTACCTTGCCAAAGCCCGTCACCTGCTCCAGCCGGTTGGTCACGGCGGCGACATCCTGGCGGCGGAGAAGGGACAGGGGAATCTCTGTGACCTCCCCGGCCCGGTATGTGCCTTTGGTCTTTTCCTCGACCCACTCCCTCAGATAGGAGCTGCGGTAGCCAAAGGTTTTGTCCTTGGCGAATTCTGTCTCCCCGGCGGGTGTTAAAATGTCGTTTTCCAATACATAATGTATATTTTCCAGGGTATACCGCCCGCCCTCCCGGAAGAAGGGCAGGATGATTTCCCCATCAAAGGACAGTTCTCCCTGTTGCTCCAGCGTCCGGCGGAGAGTTTCCGTCTCCAGGGGGTAATGGCCCCGCAGGGTGGAGTCTCCACGGCTGACAAGCAGATAGTCTTTACAGCTTTTCCGGGCAGCCTCTGCCACCCGCAGGGCGATTTCCCGGTGGACCTCCTCCGTCCGTTGGGCGGAAAAGCTCCGGGAATTGGTCAGAATAAAGAAGGTCCTGTTCTCCTCCTGAAATCCGGCGTCAATGGACTCCTGGCTCCAGTCGGTATAAACCGATACGTCGTGTACTGTCTGGATGCCGGTGGGGTCGTCGTCCAGAACCACCAGCTTTCGGCCGCTTTTCTCCAGCCGGGAGGCCAGCAGCTTCCCCGCTCCCTCCGGGTCACCCTTGGGATAGCGGGCCGCGGCCTCCTGAAAGGGTATCCGTTTCATCACTGTTTTCCTCCGTCAGTCCAGAGAGGGTTTATCCTCTACATGGAGTATTTTTTCGACCATTGGCGCCTTTTCGTATACCTTTTTGTTGGAATAAAGGGGATAATAGGTTCCCTGGGGGTCAATACCCACCACGTCGTCCCCCAGCCACTGGGTGCGGTATTCCAGGTTCACCGCCTTTTCGGTGGTGACGCGCTTCATCATGGGGAAGGTCAGAGTGACGGTGTCCCCCCGCCTGATGCCGGTTAGCTTGATGAAGTATTTCTTCAGCCAGGGGAGCTGGCGGCCGTTAAACTGCTTTGCCTCCCCCTCCGCCGGGCGAATTTCCACATTGGCCGCGCCGTAGGGAATCCATTCTGGGGTGCGGACCTGGAGCTCCGGGATATCGCAGAGGGCCTCGATGACCACCTTGCCCTCGTGGGGCAGGTAGCTGAATACATTGAGTTTATTTGTCGAACGGTTAAACAACATGTTGACACTGACCCGCCCGTTCTTCTCGGTGACAATGTGTGACCAGGCGTTGTAAAGTCCCCTGGTTCCCCCGGCAAGGCAGCAGGTCTGGACGTCCATGATGTGTCCACGACCCCACTGGCCGGAGTAGACAAAGTCGTTGGGGGCGGCGTAGCCCGCAAAGGCCCCCTTCAGCCGGTCGGCCACCTTATAATAGGTACGGTTTGTAGTATCCTTGTCCTTTTTGTCGTATTGTTGAATCCAACTGGTGTCCAGCAGCTGTGCCTCGGTGAGGTGTCCCCGAATAAACCGCTCCGCCACCCCCCAGTATTCGGTGTAGCCCTTGGAGGCCAGGATGATGGCGGTCCCGATGGCGTCTACCAGGGTGCAGGTCTCGTGCTCGTAGGCCTGGTCGGCCAAATCTCCGGGGGTCCAGCCGAAGGAGGTACACTGGGTCCTCGCCCAGTCAAAGCATTTTTTCACATAGGCAATCAGGAAGCTGTCGTCGGTGACATCCGCAAAGCGGGCGAGGGAGGCCAGTGTCCCCATTCTGGTGTGGAAGTGGCCGTTGCGGTATCCCAGGGCCGGGTTAAAGCTGCCGTCCTCCCCGAACACGCCGCTGCGGTTGACGATGTTCGCCGCAAAGTTTTCCGCCAGCTCCAGGGCGTCCCGGCTTCCGGTGAGCTGATAATACCGTATAATGGGGAAAACCTGCCTGCCCCACATGGCGGCGGGGTCGGGACAGAGGCGGGTGTGTACCGCGTCAAAGGAGGGCCAGCCGTGCTCTGTAAACTCCGAGGCGGGGTAGTACCAGGAATCCCGCTCCTTCCGGGCAATCCGCTTCAGGGCGGCCACATGGCGGTCTGCCGCCTCCTTGGCCCGCTCGTCGCCGGTCTCCATAAACCAGGTGGTGAGGCCCAGCAGCACCGCCCGCTGGTCGATCATGCTGGCGCTGTCCTCAAAGCGGGACATGTGCTCAATAATGGTCTTTTCGCTGAAATTGTTCCGGCGGTAGTTGAGGCCGTCCTCCTTGAAAAAGGAGAGCAGGTTCTGATGGTAGTGCTCCTCCACCTCCTCGCCGTAGCTGCTGCCGGTCATTCTGCGGGCCAGAATCATCGCGTCGGTCAGCCGCCCGTGGCTGGATCCATAGTCCCAGTTTCCGTGGCTCATCCAGGCGGGGTCCGACTGGAAAAATCCGCTGAAAAAGGGGATGTAGTCGTGTTCCTCGTCCGCCACGCCGATCATGGCGTTGAGGGAGTACGCCGCGCGGTCCTCTAAGGTCAGGGTGTCGGGGACAAGCAGTTTTTTCTCAAAAGACATGGTATACGCTCCTTACTGTATTTTTTGGCGTTCGCCTATATTCGGTGCAGCCGTATCAGGCCCATCAGCCCATAGGGGTGCAGATTGTATTCCGGACTGTACTCATCCCCGGTACACCGGAAGCTGTGGCAGTTGGTGTTCATCGTCTTCCCAATCCTCTGATGGAACGGCCCCAACAAATTCCGGGGACTCCCCACAACCTCAACGTCAACCCTCAGATTCTCTCCGGGCTTCACAAGCTCCGTAATTTCAACATATTTCTGGCTTGCGGTGAACACATCCTTTACAAAGGTTCCGTTTACCGTGATTCCCGCCACCGTGGCCGAAACCTCCTCCAGGCTGAGGAAAAACCTCCCGTCCTTTCCCGCCGGTACCGGTATCTCTCCGTGATATGTAACCGTCCCGCAGTAGTGGGGCAGCCCCTGAAGACACCAGTCTCCGGTGACAAGGGTATCCGGCAGGCGGCATATCTCCCGGTTGGTGTCTACCCCAAAGCCGCCAATAAGGTAAAGGTCCTCAAATTCCATCCGGTTCATATAGTTGGCGGAGACCACCAGGGTGTTTTCCCCCAAAACCAGCTCCGGCAGGGCCGTCTTGGCAAATCCCCGGTCCAGATACCAGCCGTCAGGGGTTCCCCCCAGAGGGAGGCCGTTGAGGGAGAATTCGTAATCCTCCGCGTGTTCCATCACCAGGAAGCAGCGCTCCTCAGGAACCTCCTTTACCCGGAAGCGGAAGGAAAATTCCACCGGCACGCCGTCCTTGGGATGGGGTGTGTTAATCCACTTGTAGCGCTGGGCAATCCCGTTTTCCTGGATGGGGCGCATCCCCAGCGCGGTCCGAATCTGTAGCTGCGACTGCCAGACGTCCATCTCCTCCGACCAGCCGGAGTTCAGGAACCGCCAGCGGCATTTGTCCAGGGTCAGGGCGTTGGGATGGTCCAGAGTATAGGAATACCGGGGCGCGGCTGCGCAGAGATACCCCGCCTCCAGCCTGGCTGGGGTCAGCTCGTCGGATTTTCCCACAGCCATGGGGGCGTCCTTTTCAATAATATAAAGCCTGGAGTCGTTTCCGCAGAAGTACTCCTCCAGCTCCACCCGGTTCGGGCGGGCGGAAGGGCGCTCCCGCGTATTCCCTGTCAGGGGGTCCAGCTGGGTAATCTTCCCGGCGGCGGAAACCGAAAGGGTGACAGGGTATCCCCGCTCCCGGTCGTTGTTGACCACAAACAGGGCGTAATGCTCCCCGCAGTCCTTGAGGAGATAGAGCATTTTGGGAATCTCCCGCCCGTCGGGGCCGGTCAGCGAAACCCGCCGGGGAAGGATTCCCTCCAGCACGGCGCAGACCTCCGTCTCCTTTTCCACAACGGTGACATTGGGATGTTCAAAGAGCTCCTTCAGTGCAGGCTCCGGAACACCCTCCACCATGGTGGGAAGGGGCTTGACCGCCACCGCCTTCCCGCCGGAGGCCAAAAACGCCTTCAGCAGCTCCAGGGTGGAGCGGAGGATGGTATCCATGGGGGGAATGACCGCCGCGGAGTAGGAAATCCGCCCCGCCTCCAGCCTGCCGTCCTTTACCCGGCCCTCCTGGGATAGGATTATCTCATCCCCCAGGTCGTAGTCGAAGTGGCAGCCGGAAAGGTAGGCGAGAAAGCGGTTGAATTCCTCCCCGTATTGGTTGATGGCGGGCAGGTCCCGGTCGCGGGAGCGGTGGGGAACCCCGTAGGGGTTGCAGCCCAGGCGGCTCCAGGCGGTGGAGACCGGGTGGAGGACCAGCAGATCCCGCACCGCGTCCCCCTCGGACATCACCAGGGAGATGCGGGAGAAGTAATCGTCTATATCACGGTTTTTGTTCCACCAGGGGGTTTGGTAGTTGAAGACAGGGGGATAGTCCCGCTTCCTGCACCCGGTGATGGAGTACAGCGCCAGATGCTGGCAGCGGATATTGACCCCGTGGACAAACTGCCAGTCCCCCACCCATTTCTGCCCGTCAAAGGTGAATTCCCAGCCGGTGCAGCCGTAGGTTTCAGAGAGCATCCACTTCTTTCCCAGCTGGTTGACCACGCTGGCGCACTGCTTGACGGTGACTGTCTCCTCGCAGCGCTCGGTGAGCATATCGATGCCGGGGACGGTCATGTGGCGGTAGTGGGGCATAATGGCTCCGCTGACCTTGGTGCCCAGCCCCAGCTTGTCCTCCTGAAGCAGGTGGCCGGTAAAGGCCAGGCCGTTGTCCTGGCACCATTGGCCGATCTGCTGAAAGTACGCCTGGTCGTACAGCTCGGTGACGGTCCGCCAGAAGTCGTGGCGGGCCTTCTGCTGGCCCTTGCCGTTAAAGAAGATGACGGGCAGGGTGTCAAAGACGTCGTACCCCCGCTGCTGCCGGAAAAACTCCGGGAAGGCATAGGTCCAGGGGAGCCAGGCCCGGTCCTCCTGGAAGTGGGTGTGGCTGTCCGCCAGGCCCGGTTCGTCGGTGAAGATGCCGGGGACGGTCTTTCCGAATTCGGCCCCGCCGTGGGCCAGATATTTTTCGTGGGTCGCCTCGATAAACCGGCGGACCGACGCAGCGTTGAGGTTGTCCGGCGGGGTTTCGTCGTTGAACCACTCGGATTTAAAGCAGATTTCCACCCGGAAAATCATGTAGTATTCCCCTTCGGGCAGGACAACGCCCTGTTGCTGCTCCGGGTCGGAAAGGCGTTCATAGCCGGAGCAGTCCATTCCCTCCGCCGACACGCGGTACACCGCCTGCACATCGGAGAGGTCCTCTGGGAGGGTCCGGGCCAGCTGGAGGGTCAGGCCCTTATACCGGGAATCATCCCCGCCTGCCTCCATGATGGAGCCCCCCGCTGTGCCGGAGGGCCAGCGGTCCTCATCGTAGAGCCAGGCCTTCATGTCCAGCTCCTTGGCCACCGAAATGGCCCGGTGGACGCATTGGAACCACTCCTCCCCCATATAAGGGGTTTCCAGCCCCTCGCGGGAGTGCATAAAAAATCCGCCGATGCCCTGGGCGTGCATATCGCGGATTTGGCGTTCCACCTCATCGGGGTCCATCTGCCCGTTCCAGGCCCAGAATGGGGCGGAACGATAGGCTGAGGAAGGGTTTTGAAACTGCCGGATAAAGTCGTTTTGCATTTAACTGCCTCCGTTCATTTATGACAATGATCCATGGATAGATACTATAAGCATACTACTTCTGGGGAAAATCTGCAATACAATTCGTTTAGCCTTTTGTTAAAGATTTATGGAATTTTAAATGACGGGGGATTTTTGGAGAATCGAAATGGATTCCGTTCTTTATTTAGTATTTTTTAAATTTAAAATACAAAAATTTTTAAAAATAAATTGACATATAAATGTTTTTTAGATATAATCATAGTAAATTTTAAATAAAAGGGTGGGCAAAATGAAAAAGATTGAATTATTAAAACAGCCGGGCTATATTTATGATTTATTTTCATTGTTTGTTTCGTATTATAACAGGGCAGAGGCAAATTACGGCGGGGGGGCAGATGAAGGCAGAGGAGAAAAGAGACAGTTTTTTCCGGCTGTACGGCGCCTTCCCGGAGGAGCTTCTGCCCTTCTTTTGGATCAAGGAAAAGAACGTCTGCTTTATCACCGCAAATTTTTTCGTCCCGTTTAAAGAGAGGTTTTCCGCTGACTATGGCCTTCCCCAGCTGCATAAGGCACTGTCTGTCTACGACCAGACCATAAAAAAGATGCTTCTGTTCTACTTTCCGGGCCTTTCGGAGGAGGAGTGCGCAGCGTGCATGGACGCTCCGGCGGCAGTGGGAAGGCAGATTAAAAGCTCCGGCTACAGCGCCGAGATCAAAAGCGCCCTGTACGCCTTTTTCCTGGAACCGGTCCCGGCAATCCAGAAGCTTTGCTATGAGCTGATGGTGAAGGAGTTCCATCTGTCGCAGCTGTATGAGAAAAAGCTGGAGACGATGATGATACTACAGCAGAATTTTGACTTGGAGAAGTTTCAGAAGGATTTGGAGCAGGCCGCCGAAATGGCTGTGGATTTCCAATTGTTTGAGCATGTCTATGTGTCCTTTTGCTGCTATAACACAGGGGTAATCGCTTCCTATCATTGCAATCGGGATATTGTGCTGCTGCTGGGACTGGAATACCAGGAGATGTTAAAGAGCTTATGCGGGAAAAAATCATCCCTCCAGCTAGATTTGATTGGAAACGCTCTGGCCGAGAAAAACCGGATTGACATCTTAAACCTGCTGCTGGACGAGGGGGAGCTCACCGTCCGGGATGTGGAAAGCAGACTGGGGCTGTCCGGCACCAATGCGTACTATCATCTGTCCCTGATGATGAAGGCCAATGTCATCCAGGCGAGAAATCAGGGGAGAACGGTTTTTTATGCCATCAACCGGCAGCTGTTCCGGTCCCTGTGTGAAATGCTCTCCCGGTATGCGGCGGGGGAGGGAGGGGGAAAGGAGAGAAAATGAGTTTTCAACTAAAGGCCCAAAAATATGACTGGCGGTATCTGTTGAAGCTGCCCTTTGAGTGCCAGCCGTTTTGCACCATATTTGTAGTGTTCCAAAAGGTGTTTGGAAGTGTTGTCACCGTTCTGTGGATATTTGTAGAGGCAAAATTTATTGATACAGCATTGACGGTGGCGCGGGGCGATATGCAGCGAAGTGCCGCATATCCTTGGCTAATCTGCATGGTGCTTATCATTGTGTGGAAGCGGATGGGATACAGCTTGGGACGCATCGCAACCAGGAAGCTGGAGGTGGAGTCGGAGGCGCAGCTGACCGAGGAAGCGGTCAAAAAGAGGTCCCGCCTGCATTTTTCCCTGATTGAGGACAAGGAGGCCTGGGAGCTGGTCAGCCGGGTCAGCGGACTGGTGTTAGTATATAAGTGTGGACAGAAAAAGTTGAACAACCTATCTATCGGAAAATGAAAGAGCAAAGGAGATGTTCAACATGGCGAAAAACCAAAAATCCTACACTCCGGAATTCAAA
>Ga0073906_1003936_pt1 | contig 15787 bp, 9 predicted proteins | sample Inofromicrocosms_FD_65485 | JGI IMG/M metagenome (GOLD analysis project Ga0073906, IMG submission 65485) | Mouse cecum microbial communities from Vienna, Austria - Inoculum for glucosamine and mucus D2O microcosms | ecosystem: Host-associated > Mammals > Digestive system > Large intestine > Cecum... | reverse complement strand
ACAAGAAGTACATGAATATGAAGCACTTAGAGGCTACCCTGGAGGATGCCTCGATTGCTGGCTGATTTTATTCTGCCAGAGCCTGCATACTATTTTGCGCATTATTCTTGACAGTACCAGGCCCGGATAGGATTTCTCCGCTGCTTTACAGCAGCTTCCGGTACAGCTCCTGAACTTGGTCTATCTGTGCGGGCCTGGGATTTCCTCCGGTACAGCGATCCGCAAGCGCTCCTTCCGCCAAGCTCTCCAGATGCTCGGCGAGCAGGGCGCGATGCTTCTCGTCTTCCAGTTTATGGGGCATTCCCGCCTCGGTCATCAAATCCTGAATCCGGCGTATCAAGCCCTGCACCGCCACAGTCTCCGTGTAGCAGCAGCAGCCGGCCTGCTTGGCAAGGGCGGCATAGCGTGCCCGGGCAGGAAAATCTCCCTGCTCGTTCAAGCCCGCGTTAAAGGCCGCCACATGGGGCAGCAGCAGCGCGTTGCTTCTGCCGTGAGGAAGATGCAGCAGCGCCCCAAGCGGGTGCGCCATGCCGTGGCAGATGCCAAGGCTGGCGTTGTTAAAGGCGATTCCCGCCATACAGGAGGCGTTGTGCAGCCGTTCCCGGGCCTCGAAATCCCCGCCGTCCTTTACCGCCCTGGGCAGGTTGGCAAACACCAGGGCAATCGCCTTCTCCGCCAGAGCGTCCGTAAAGTCGCTGGCGAAGGGGGAAACACAGGCCTCCAGCGCGTGGGTCAGGATATCCAGGCCGGTGTCCGCCGTCACATGGGGCGGGACACTCAGGGTCAAAGAGGGGTCCAGCAGCGCGGCCTCCGGCAGCATCCGGTCGTCGACCAGGGGATATTTTGCGCCCGCCTTGGGGTCGGAGAGGACCGAGAAGGAGGTCACCTCGCTGCCGGTCCCGGAGGTGGTGGGGATGGCGACAAACAGGGGCTTTTCCGATGCGCCCATTTGGGTGTAAATGAAATTGATGGCCTTCCCGGCGTCTATGGCGGACCCGCCGCCCAGGGCAATCAGGGTGTCGGGCCGGTAGTCCAGAATGCGGGCCGCGCCGGCGCTTACCAGATCCACCGTGGGATCCGGGACAATTTGGTCAAACAGCTCCCACTGGGCTCCCATGGCTTCCAGACGGCTGCTCACCAGCTCGACCGCGCCGTTCTTTGTCAAAAACGGGTCGCAGACCAAAAGCGCCCTTTTGATGGGAAACCCCTGGAGCCGGTCCAGTGCGTCGCCCCCCATATAAATGGTAGTCGGTATGGAAAATGTAGTTGTCATAAGCTCCGTCCTATGTCAGGCCGATGTAAGCCTTTACCTCATCAATGCCTGTGTTTTCTTTGCTGCTGATATGGAAAATCCGCTGACAGCCGGCCAGGAAGAGTTTCTCCTCCGCCGCCCGGAGGGCCTGTTCGCCCGCCGCAAGGTCGGTCTTTGTGACAAGGCCAATGACCGGCTTTCCAAACATGCCGGCAAACTCGGGGGCAAACCAGCACTGTTCATCGGTGCAGTCCTGCAAAAGGACCATCAGGTCGGCTTCCGCCGCTGTCACGATCAGAGCGCGGTAGAGCCTCCGGTTTTCCAGGTACTCCCCCGGCGTGTCAATGGCGCCGTGGATGATCTCCACTGCCTGGGTCTTTTGATAGCGCAGCTCCTCGCCGTAGATGGCTTGGCAGAAGGTGGTCTTTCCCGCGCCTGTCCGTCCCACCAGCATGATTTTTTTCATCCCGCACCTCCTCAGGTCCGGGTGATGGGGGACGGTGTGAAGCCCAGCGTACCGTGCAGGGCATCCATGACCGCGGTTAAAGACGCCTCCACGCTCTCCACATCTCCGGAAATCACCATGGAGCCGCTGAAGCGGTCAATGAAAGCCAGGTAAACATCCGCGGCCTTGCTGGCCGCGTCTCCGGCGATGATCGCGCCTTCGCTGGGCGTGATCGTCATAATTCCAATGGCGCCTGTGTGCTCTCCGGTGATTCCCAGTTTTTTGAACAGGTCCTCCACCGGATTCGCGATAATGTGGGCCAGCGTTACCTGCTTGCCCGGAACGAATTCCTGTATGATCCGCTGTTTCCCTTCCGGCATTCTTTTCTCCCCGCTTTCTCGATTTAGCGCCTGTTCACATAAGGCAGGCCCTAGTACAGGCTTTCAAAAAGCTCCGGATGGGGGCTGGGAATCACCACCTGGCTGACCAGGAGGCCGGAGCCTTCCGCCGAGGCCGCGCCGGCCTCCACGCCCTCCGTCACGGCGGAGACGTCGCCGGTCGTCACCACAAAGGATTTGCCGCCGATCCCCGCGCCCAGGCGCACCTCCAGCAGCGTCACATCCGCCGCCTTCACGGCCGCGTCCGCCCCATAGATGGAGGCCGTCACACTGAAATACTCCAGAATGCCTATGGCATTGGCCTGCTCCGGCACGGAGGAAAGGCCGATGGCCTCGATTACCTGGGGATGAACGCGGGGAATTACCACCTGATCTATGACGCTTCCGGCAGCGGCTTCCTCCCCCGCTTCCACCGAGGACTGCACGGCGGCCACCTCGCCGGTAACCAGGACATGATATTTTCCAGGGCAGCTGGGACGGGCGGCCACAAGGCGGACCTCCGCCGCTTTGAGCATGGCATCTGCCGCCTCAATGCCCTTGGCAATGCTGCTTAACTCTAAAAAACCAATGGTCTCCATCAGGCGTTCCCCCTCTCAATGGTAATGGCGTCGTCCACCGCCGTGACCACGCCGCCGATGCTGGCGCTGATATGCGCTCCCAGGGCGCCGTCGGGACAGGCGGCGATGCGCTGGCCCGGGACGACGGTGTCCCCCGTCTTCACCTCCGGCACGGCGGGCGCGCCGATGTGCTGCTTCAGCGGCAGACGGACCCGGTTCACCTCCGGCGTGAGGAGGGTGTCGATCTCATAGTCGTAGTATTTGCCGACCCCCAGCCGCACCGCCATCCGGCGGGAAGGAGCCTTGCGCCATTGACGGGCCTCTTCCGGAGTCCAGCCGCCGCCGGTCCGTTCGCAGCGTTACCCGCAGGGGCGTCTCCCGCTCCCTGACCAGCGGAATGTCCGGCGGAAGCACCGTGATGCCGGAGGTCGTCTTGGTGACTGCCTCCCGCCGGGCCTCCTCCATGGTGTAGAGCTTTCCCATCATGGGGCCGCCGCAGAGGATGCGGTATTCGCTCAACGCCGTGCCGCCGGCCGCTTCCACACATTCCAGCAGAGGCGTACCCACCGGGACCCGCAGGATTACGGGATGGGCCACCTCGCCGGTAACCGTAAGAGCCTGTTTAATATCTTCTAATAAGGACGGCAATGAGAGGAAAAGAAAAAATCCGAGCAGAAATAAGGAAATTTTCACCCAAATTACTATGAATACCAAACGGCGGTTTTGAAACAGTGGATTTCAAGACCGCCGTTTTCTTATGATTGACACGGCGGCACAAGGAGGTTGAGCGGTGTCTTTCTATATTATCCGCCCCTCTGACCTGTCAAAAAAAGCCCTCCCCCTCTAAAGGACAGCCCTGACCGGCGGGCGAGGCAAAGCGCCTGCCCTGCCAAGACAAACAAAAAAGCGGTAAATCAGCGGCGCACACACGAAAAAACGGACGGAGAATGGATAAAATTCCACTCTCCGCCCATCTTTTGTATTCAATTCCGCCTGACAGGCGCCGCAATCATAATCGTCACAGACCACGGTTTCACGGACACCCATCCAAAGTCCATCGACCTCTTCTCCTCAACCCACGCTCCCATCTTCCGTCCCTCGTCCCCCGCAGGGGTGGGGGTTGCTCAAGGGGGAGCCCGCTCCCCCTTGAAGGGAGGCGGAGGGAATGGAGCAGAGCGGAGCTTTCGCCGCTTTCAGCGGCGGAAGCGCAGCGGGCGGAATTTCCGACGCCTCGGCCTTACTCCGCGTACATCTCCTTGAGCTTGAGGAGGTGCTGATAGCGGTCCATGGCCGCCTTCTCGTTGCGCTGGAACAGCTCGCTGGCCCGGTCGGGGAACTCGCGGGTCAGGCGGCTGTAGCGGGCCTCGTTCATCAGGAACTCCTGATACCCGCCGGCGGGCTCCTTGGAATCCAGGGTGAACTTCGCGCCCTCCGCAGCGGGGTTGAAGCGGAACAGGTTCCAGTAGCCGCACTCCACGGCCTTCTTCATCTCGGCCTGGCAGTTCATCATGCCGCCCTTGATGCTGTGCATCTCGCAGGGGGAGTAGGCGATGATCAGGGACGGGCCGGGATAGGCCTCGGCCTCCTGAATGGCCTTGAGGGTCTGGGCGGGGTTGGCGCCCATGGCCACCTGGGCCACATAGATATAGCCATAGCTCATGGCGATCTCGGCGAGGGACTTCTTCTTGATCTCCTTGCCGGCGGCGGCGAACTGCGCCACCTGGCCGATGTTGGAGGCCTTGGAAGCCTGGCCGCCGGTGTTGGAATAGACCTCGGTATCAAAGACGAAGATGTTCACGTCGTTGCCGGAGGCAAGCACGTGGTCCACGCCGCCAAAGCCGATGTCGTAAGCCCAGCCGTCGCCGCCGAAGATCCACAGGGACTTCTTGGACAGGTACTCCTTGTCCTTCAGAATCTCCAGGCAGAGCTTGCAGGCGTCGCAGTCGCAGTACTTCGCGCCGCTGGCCTGGAGCTCCTTGGCGTGCGCCTGGAACTGGGGCAGCTTGTCGCCGAAGACCTCGGCCGCCTTGGGGCTGGAGGTGAAGGCCACAATGCCCTCCACGGTCATGACGCTCTCTTCCAGGAGCTTCACATACTCACGGGTGGCCTCGGCGTTGGCCTTGCCGTCCTCCATGGTATCCAGCCACTTCTGGGCGGCGTCCTTCAAGGGCTGATAGGTGTGAGGCACCGCGATCAGCTGCTTCGTCAGGTCCGCCAGACGGTCGCGGATGGCCTTCTGACCCAGATACATGCCCAGGCCGTGCTCGGCGTTGTCCTCGAACAGGGAGTTGGACCAGGCGGGGCCGTGGCCTTCCTTGTTGGTGCAGTAGGGAGAGGTCGCCGCGGGACCGCCCCAGATGGAGGAGCAGCCGGTGGCGTTGGAGATATACATCCGGTCGCCGAAGAGCTGGGTGACGAGACGGGCATAGCTGGTCTCGGCGCAGCCTGCGCAGGAGCCGGAGAACTCCAGCATCGGCTGACGGAACTGGCTGCCGGGCACCGTGGCGTCCTGGAGGTCCTTCTTCTCGGAGACCTCGGCCACGCAGTAGTTGAAGACCTCCTGCTGGGCGGCCTCCTGCTCCTGGGGAGCCATCTTCAGGGCCTTCTCGCCCTTGCGGCCCGGGCAGACGCCCACGCAGACGCCGCAGCCCATGCAGTCCAGAGGACTGACGGCAATGGTGAACTTATAGCCCTTGCCCTTGCCGGTCTTGTCGATGACCTTGGCGGCGGCGGGAAGCTTCGCGGCCTCCTCCTCGGTCATGGCATAGGGACGGATGGTGGCGTGGGGGCAGACATAGGCGCACTGGTTGCACTGGATGCAGTTCTCCGGCATCCAGGTGGGAACGGACACGGCCACGCCGCGCTTTTCGTAGGCGGCGGCGCCCAGCTCGAACTGGCCGTCCACATGCTTGACGAAGGCGGACACGGGCAGGCTGTCGCCGTCCATCTTGCCCACGGGGTCCAGGATGGTCTTCACCTGCTCCACCAGCTCGGGACGGCCGGTGCGAACGGTGGTGTCGGGGGTATCCTGGGCGTCGGCCCAGTCGGCGGGAACCTCAAACTTCTTGTAGGCGGTGGCGCCGGCGTCGATGGCCTTGTGGTTCATATCCACCACGTCCTGGCCCTTCTTCAGGTAGGAGTGGGTGGCGGCGTCCTTCATATACTGGATGGCCTCGGACTCAGGCATCACCTTGGCCAGGGAGAAGAAGGCGGACTGAAGGATGGTGTTGGTGCGCTTGCCCATGCCGATTTCCTTGGCCAGGTCGATGGCGTTGATGGTGTAGACCTGGATGTTGTTCTTGGCGATATAGCGCTTGGCCACGGCGGGCATGTGCTTGTTGACCTCTTCATCGCTCCACTGGCAGTTGATGAGGAAGGTGCCGCCGGGCTTCACGTCCCGGACCATGGGGAAGGCCTTGATGATATAGGCGGGCACGTGGCAGGCCACGAAGTCGGCCTTGTTGATATAGTAGGGGGCCCGGATGGGCTTGTCGCCGAAGCGCAGGTGGCTGACGGTGACGCCGCCGGTCTTCTTGGAGTCATACTGGAAGTAAGCCTGGACGTACTTGTCCGTGTGGTCGCCGATGATCTTGATGGAGTTCTTGTTGGCGCCCACGGTGCCGTCGCCGCCAAGACCCCAGAACTTGCACTCGATGGTGCCCTCCGCCGCGGTGTTGGGGGCGGGCTTCTCCTCCAGGCTCAGGTGGGTCACGTCGTCCACGATGCCGATGGTGAACTGACGCTTGGGCTCGGCCTTCGCCAGCTCCTCATACACGGCAAAGACGCTGCGGGGCGGAGTATCCTTGCTGCCCAGGCCATAGCGGCCGCCGATGACGGCGACGTCGCCGCGTCCGGCGTTGGCCAGCGAGGCCACCACGTCCACGTACAGAGGCTCGCCCAAAGAGCCGGGCTCCTTGGTGCGGTCCAGCACGGCGATCTTCTTGCAGGTGGCGGGGATGGCGGCAAGCAGCTTATCCGCTCTCCAGGGGCGGTACAGCCGGACCTTGATGAGGCCCACCTTCTCGCCGTGGGCGTTCATGTAGTCGATGACTTCCTCCGCCACGTCGCAGATGGAGCCCATGGCGATGATGACGCGGTCCGCGTCAGGCGCGCCGTAGTAGTTGAAGAGCTGATAGTCGGTGCCCAGCTTCTCGTTGACCTTGCCCATATACTTCTCCACCACATCGGGCAGCGCGTCGTAATAGGGGTTGCAGGCCTCGCGGTGCTGGAAGAAGATGTCGCCGTTCTCGTGAGAGCCCCGCATGTTGGGCCGCTCGGGGTTCAGCGCGTGCTTGCGGAAGGCGTCCACGGCGTCCATGTCGCACATTTCCTTCAGGTCGTCGTAATCCCACACGGCCACCTTCTGGATCTCGTGGGAGGTGCGGAAGCCGTCGAAGAAGTTCAGGAAGGGAACGCGGCCCTCAATGGCGGCCAGGTGCGCCACAGGACCCAGGTCCATGACCTCCTGGACGTTGCCCTCGCAGAGCATGGCGAAGCCGGTCTGGCGGCAGGCCATAACGTCGGAGTGGTCGCCGAAGATGTTCAGCGCGTGGCTGGACACAGTACGGGCGGACACATGGAACACGCAGGGCAGCAGCTCGCCGGCGATCTTGTACATGTTGGGGATCATCAGCAGCAGGCCCTGAGAAGCGGTGTAAGTGGTGGTCATCGCGCCAGTGGCGAGGGAACCGTGGACCGTGCCGGAGGCGCCGGCCTCGGACTGCATCTCGCAGACCTTCACGGTGGTGCCGAAGATGTTTTTCTGACCAGCGGCAGCCCACTGGTCCACCAAGTCTGCCATGGGCGAAGACGGGGTGATGGGATAAATACCCGCCACCTCGGTAAACGCGTAGCTGACATACGCAGCCGCGTTATTTCCGTCCATGGACTTGAACTTTCTTGCCATAAACTTACCTCCTGTAAATTCGCCGCCCGGGGACGGCAATCTCTCCAAGACAGGGGGCGGAACGCTCTCCTTCCGAACCCCATGCGGTTTTATTATAACACGGCGGTTCGCCGGTGTAAACCGCCGCTTTGTTATTTTTTGCACAAATTTTCCTGCGTATTCTTGACGGGCAAAAGTTCCGCCTGCCTGCGCCGCCCCTCCGCCTGGGCGCAGGTACTTGAAACCTTTTGCCGCAGGTGCTATACTGAAAATACCAACACCCCCCGGCAGATGCGGCCGGCACATCGTTCCTCCCTGCTCTGCGCCGCCTGTATCCGTCTCCTTTGAGGCGGCCGGATGAGGCCGCCCCACCCCACACAGGAGGTTTTTATCTTATGGTCGTCACCGTACGTTCTCTCGGCTTGAACGGCGTCTCGGGCTACGAGGTCAGCGCCGAGTGCTTTCTCTCCGGGGGCCTCCCCGCCTTTGACATTGTGGGTCTGCCGGACGCCGCCGTCCGGGAGGCCCGGGAGCGGGTCCGGGCGGCAATCAAAAACTGCGGGGCCAAGTTCCCCGTCAGCCGCATCACCGTGAATCTGGCCCCGGCGGGACAGAAGAAGGCGGGCACGCTCTACGACCTGCCCATCTTCGTCGGGCTGCTGGCGGCCGGAGGCGACCTGCCGGCGCCTCCGGCGGACGCGGCCTTCCTGGGGGAGCTGTCCCTTAACGGGACCCTGCGGCGCGTGGCCGGGGTGCTGCCCATGGCCCTGGCGGCGGAGCGGGCGGGGGTCCGGCAGCTCTTCGTCCCGGCGGACAACGCCGCCGAGGCCACCCTGGCCGGAGGGCTGACGGTCTACGGCGTTTCGGACGCGGGGGACCTGGCGGCCCACCTCCGGGGGGAGGCCCTCCTCTCCCCCGCCCCGGCCTGGACCCCGGAGGAGGACGAGGCGGGCCTTTTGGACCTCCGGGACGTGATGGGTCAGGAGAATGTGAAGCGGGCCCTGGAGATCGCCGCCGCCGGGGGGCACAACCTGCTTATGATCGGGTCCCCCGGGGCGGGAAAGTCCATGCTGGCCAAGCGCCTGCCCTCCATCCTGCCGGACATGAGCCGGGAGGAGGCTCTGGACGCCTCCGGCGTGTGGTCCGTGGCGGGGCTGACGGACCCAGGGCGCCCCCTGCTGGCCCGCCGCCCCTTCCGCAGCCCCCATCACACCGTCTCCGCCTCCGCCCTCACCGGCGGCGGGCCCGCCATGCGGCCCGGGGAAATCTCCCTGTCCCACAACGGCGTCCTCTTTCTGGACGAGCTGCCGGAGTTCCGCCGGGACGCGCTGGAGGTTCTCCGCCAGCCTCTGGAGGACGGGGAGGTGACGGTCTCCCGGGCCGGGGGCACTCTGCGCCTGCCCGCCCGATTCCAGCTCATCTGCGCCATGAACCCCTGCCGCTGCGGCTGGCGGGGCCACCCGGACCGGCGGTGCACCTGCTCCCAGCGGGACCGGGAGCGGTATGTGGAGAAGATCTCCGGCCCCCTGCTGGACCGGATCGACCTCCATGTGACGGTGCCCTCCGTGGAGTACGAAGCCATGCGCCGCCGGGAGACGCCGGAGTCCTCCGCCCAGGTCAAGGCCCGGGTGGACGCGGCCCGGGCCATTCAGGCGGAGCGGCTGGCGGGCAGCGGCGCGGCCTGCAACGCCCAGATTACCCCAGCTCAGATGGGGGCGTTCTGCCGCCTGGACGCCGCCGGGGAAACGCTGATGAAAAACGCCTTCCAGCGCATGGGCCTGACGGCCCGGTCCCATGACCGCATCCTCCGGGTGGCCCGGACCATCGCCGACCTGGACGGGGCGGCGGACATCGGCGCGCCCCATCTGGCGGAGGCGATCCAATACCGGAACACGGACATTTTGCGGGGCTGAAAAGCCGCGCGAAGAGGCCCAGGCGATGGACGCCCGGGCCGCAAAAACGGTTTCGCCCGCATGAAAAACCCGGGGCCCCGCAAGGGGCTCCGGGTTTCTTGTGTTCCTGCATGCTCAGTCCACGGAAAGGGGGGCGGTCTCCGCCGCTTCGCTGACGGCGTTCCCCAGGATGATGGGCTCCTCGCGCTCCTCCTCCGCCTCGGGAATCAGCTTCTCCGCCTCGGCGTGATAGGCCTGGAGGCCTGTTCCGGCGGGAATCAGCTTGCCGATGATGACGTTCTCCTTCAAGCCCGCCAGGCGGTCGCTCTTGCCCTTGATGGCGGCCTCCGTCAGCACCTTCGTCGTCTCCTGGAAGGAGGCGGCGGAGAGGAAGGAGTCCGTGGCCAGGGACGCCTTGGTGATGCCCATCAGCAGCTGGGTGCCCTCGGCGTGGCGGAGAGGCTCGCCGTCCTCCCGCCGCTCTCCGGCGGCGTTCCGGCGGTCGATCTCGTCGTTGGCGTTCTCCAGCTCCAGCACGTCCACCATGGACCCGTCCAGAAGGTTCGTGTCCCCGGCGTCCTCCAGGCGGACCTTGCGCATCATCTGGCGGACAATGACCTCAATGTGCTTGTCGTTGATGTCCACGCCCTGCTGGCGGTACACCCGCAGGACCTCCTGGATGAGGTAGTTGTACACCGCGTCCGCGCCCCGGATGCGGAGCACGTCGTGGGGGTTCAGCGCGCCGTAGGTCAGCTGGCGGCCCGCCTCGATAACGTCGCCGTCCCTGACCTGGAGGCCCGTGTGGGGCACGGCGTAGGTCCGGGTATCCCCGTCGGGGGCGGTGATGATGATGTTCAGGAGGCTGCCCTTGGTGGCCTCCTCAAAGCGGACCGTGCCGCCGATCTCGGAGAGGGTGGCCATCCGCTTGGGCTTCCGGGCCTCGAACAGCTCCTCCACACGGGGAAGACCCTGGGTGATGTCCCCGCCGGCCAGACCGCCGGTGTGGAAGGTACGCATGGTCAGCTGGGTGCCGGGCTCGCCGATGGACTGGGCGGCGATGATGCCCACGGCCTCGCCGGGGCCCACGGGGCGGGAGGTGGCCAGGTTCATGCCGTAGCACCTGGCGCACACGCCGCTGGGGGCCTTGCAGGTCAGAACGGTGCGGATCATCACCGTGGGCTTTTTGTCCGGGTCCCCGGCGGGGTCGAACTCGCACTGGTCGCCGGGGCGGATGTTCTTCTGGACCCACTTCCGGCTCTCCAGCAGCTTGGCCTCCGGGTCGCCCTTCATCATCTCGGCGCTGCTCAGAAGCACCTCGCCGGTGGCCGGGTCCACCACGTCGTCCACCAGGAAGCGGCCCCGGAGCCGGTCGGACAGCTTTTCAATGACCTGCCCGTTCTCGCTGATCTCGGAGACCTTGATGCCGTGGGTGACGCGGCAGTCCTCCTCCCGGATGATGACCTCCTGGGAGACGTCCACCATCCGGCGGGTCAGGTACCCGGAGTCGGCGGTCCGCAGGGCGGTGTCCGCCAGGCCCTTTCGGGCGCCGCGGCTGGAGATGAAGTACTCCAGCGCCGTCAGTCCCTCCCGGTAGTTGGCCTTGATGGGAATCTCGATGGTTCTGCCGGCGGTGTTGGCGATCAGGCCCCGCATGCCCGCCAGCTGGCGGATCTGCTTCATGGAGCCTCGGGCGCCGGAGTCCGCCATCATGAAGATGGGGTTGTAGCGGTCCAGGTTCTTTTGCAGGGCGTCGGAGACGTCGTCGGTGGTCTTCTCCCACTCCTGCACCACGTTGCGGTAGCGCTCCTGGTCGGTCATGAAGCCCATCTTGTACTGGGTCTCGATGTCCAGAACCTTCTGCTCCGTATCCCGGACCATCTCGTACTTCTTGGGGGGAATGGTCATGTCGGCGATGGAGACGGTAATGGCCGCCTGGGTGGAGTATTTATAGCCCGTGGCCTTAATGGCGTCCAGCACTTCGGCGGCGGCGGTGAAGCCGTGCTTGTTGATGGTCCGGTCCACGATCCGCCCCAGCTGCTTTTTGCCGCAGGTCTCCGTGATCTCGTAGTCGCAGATGTGGGCGGGGTCGCTGCGGTCCACAAAGCCCAGGTCCTGGGGGATGTTGTGGTTGAAGATGATCCGGCCCGGGGTGATCTCCACGATGCGGGTGTAGGTCTGCCCCTCCACCTCCTGGGTCCGGCGGACCAGGATGGGGCAGTGGGGGCCGATGACCCCCTCGTTATAGGCCATAAGGGCCTCGTCCTCGTCGGCATAGACCCGCAGGGGCTTGTAGGCGGCCCGGCGCTTTTCCGGCGCGCCGGTCTTTTTGGCCTCCTTATTCTCCGCGTCAATGGCCTCGTTGGCGGCCAGAAACTCGTCGGCGTTTACCGGGCCCCCGGCGGTGAGATTCGTGTCTCCCGCGTCCACGCACCAGACCTCCGCCGCGCCCCGCTCGGCGCTGCCCATGCGGTCCATGGTCAGGTAGTAGCTGCCCAGCACCATGTCCTGGGTGGGCACGGTGACCGGCCCGCCGTCCTGGGGACGGAGGAGGTTGTTGGCGGAGAGCATCAGAATCCGGGCCTCGGCCTGGGCCTCGGCGCTGAGGGGGACGTGAATGGCCATCTGGTCGCCGTCAAAGTCGGCGTTGAAGGCCGTGCAGTTCAGGGGGTGGAGCTTCAGCGCCCGTCCGTCCACCAGCACCGGCTCGAAGGCCTGGATGCCCAGGCGGTGGAGGGTGGGGGCGCGGTTGAGCATGACGGGATGGTCCTTGATGATGACATCCAGAGCGTCCCACACCTCGGTGACGCCCTTGTCCACCATCTTCTTGGCGGACTTGATGTTGTTGGCGGTGCCGTCCTCCACCAGCTTTTTCATGATGAAGGGGCGGAACAGCTCCACGGCCATCTCCTTGGGCACGCCGCACTGGTAGATCTTCAGCTCCGGTCCCACCACGATAACGGACCGGCCCGAATAGTCCACCCGCTTGCCCAGAAGGTTCTGGCGGAAGCGGCCCTGCTTGCCCTTGAGGAGGTCCGAGAGGGACTTGAGGGCCCGGTTGTTGGCCCCGGTGACGGCCCGGCCCCGGCGGCCGTTGTCGATGAGGGCGTCCACCGCCTCCTGGAGCATCCGCTTCTCGTTGCGGACGATGATGTCCGGCGCGTTGAGCTGGATGAGCCGCTTGAGGCGGTTGTTCCGGTTGATGACCCGGCGGTAGAGGTCGTTCAAGTCGGAGGTGGCGAACCGGCCGCCGTCCAGCTGGACCATGGGCCGCAGCTCCGGAGGAATGACGGGCAGCACGTCGATGATCATCCACTCCGGCTTGTTCCCGGAGAGGCGGAAGGCGTCCACCACCTCCAGCCGCTTGACAATGCGGGCCTTCTTCTGGCCGGAGGCCCCCTTCAGCTCCGCGTGGAGCTGCTGGGACAGGGCGTCCATGTCCACGTCCATCAAAAGCGTTTTCACGGCCTCCGCGCCCATGCCGGCCTGGAAGTCGTCCTCATACTTCTCCCGGTAGTCCCGGTACTCCTTTTCGGAGAGAATCTGATTTTTGCTCAGGGGCGTCTCGCCGGGGTCCGTGACGATATAGTTGGCAAAGTACAGCACCTTCTCCAGGATGCGGGGACTGATGTCCAGCAGCAGCCCCATCCGGGAAGGGATGCCCTTGAAATACCAGATGTGGCTGACGGGGGTGGCCAGCTCGATGTGGCCCATCCGCTCCCGGCGGACCTTGGCCCGGGTGACTTCCACGCCGCAGCGGTCGCAGATTTTTCCCTTGTAACGAATCTTTTTATACTTGCCGCAGTGGCACTCCCAGTCCTTGGTGGGCCCGAAAATGCGTTCGCAGAACAACCCGTCCCGCTCCGGCTTCAGCGTGCGGTAGTTGATGGTCTCCGGCTTCTTCACCTCGCCATAGGACCACTCCCGAATCTGCTCCGGAGAGGCCATGCCGATCTTGATCGCGTCAAAGGCGATGTTTCCGCCGGTTCTGTTTTCGGTCATAGTACGCGTTCCTCCTTCAATGCGCCGGATATACGGCTGTATTTAACGAACGCATCATTCGTCGTCCTCGTCTTCCTCGTCAAACCCGGCGCCGATGTCCGCGCCCGCGTCGTCGGGGGCGTCCTCGATGTCATAGCCGGACTCCTGGAATTCCGCCTCCATCTCCTCGTTAAAGGCGCTGCGGCTCCGCTCGTCGTCGGCGTCCATCCGGGCGAGGTTGAAGGTATCCATGGCGTCCTCGTCCTCCCGCAGCTCGATGGGGTTGCCCTGGGCGTCCAGCACCTGGATGTCCAGGCACAGGGACTGGAGCTCCTTCACCAAAACCTTGAAGGACTCGGGCACGCCGGGCTGGGGCACGTTGTGGCCCTTGACGATGGCCTCGTAGGTGCGGACGCGGCCCGTCACATCGTCGCTCTTCACGGTCAGAATCTCCTGGAGGGTATAGGCCGCGCCGTAAGCCTCCAGGGCCCAGACCTCCATCTCGCCGAAGCGCTGGCCGCCGAACTGGGCCTTGCCGCCCAGGGGCTGCTGGGTCACCAGGGAGTAGGGGCCGGTGGAACGGGCGTGAATCTTGTCGTCCACCAGATGGTGGAGCTTGAGGAAGTAGACATAGCCTACCGTAACTTTGTTGTCAAAGGGCTCGCCGGTGCGCCCGTCGTAGAGGACGCTCTTGCCGTCGGGGTCCAGGCCGGCCTCGGCCAGCATGGCCTGGATGTCCTCCTCCCGGGCGCCGTCGAAGATGGGGGTGGCCACCTTGCAGCCCAGGGCGTGGGCGGCATAGCCCAGATGGACCTCCAGCACCTGCCCGATGTTCATACGGGAAGGCACGCCCAGGGGATTCAGCACGATGTCCAGCGGCGTGCCGTCGGGCAGGAAGGGCATATCCTCCTGGGGCAGCACCCGGGAGACGACGCCCTTGTTGCCGTGTCGGCCGGCCATCTTGTCGCCCACCTGAATCTTCCGGCGCTGGGCGATATACACGCGGACGACCATGTTCACGCCGGGGCCAAGCTCGTCGCCGCCCTCCCGGGTGAAGACCTTGGTGTCCAGCACGATGCCGCTCTCGCCGTGGGGGACCTTCAAGGAAGTATCCCGGACCTCCCGGGCCTTCTCACCGAAGATGGCCCGCAGCAGCCGCTCCTCGGCGGTCAGATCCGTCTCGCCCTTGGGCGTGACCTTGCCCACCAGGATATCCCCGGCCTTGACCTCCGCGCCCACGCGGATGATACCGTTCTCATCCAGGTCCTTCATGGCGTCCTCGCCCACGTTGGGGATGTCCCGGGTGATCTCCTCGGGGCCCAGCTTGGTGTCCCGGGCATCGATCTCGAACTCCTCGATGTGGATGGAGGTATACAGGTCCTCCCGGACCAGACGCTCGTTCAGAAGGACGGCGTCCTCGTAGTTATAGCCCTCCCAGGTCATGAAGCCCACGAGAATGTTCCGGCCCAGGGCGATCTCGCCCTGTTCGGTGGCGGGGCCGTCCGCCAGGACGGTGGGGTCGATGATCTGCCCGTCCGGGCCGGCGCTCCGGCCGTGGACCCGCTCCCCCACCTCCACGATGGGACGCTGGTTGATGCAGGTGGTGTGGTTGGAGCGGAGGAACTTCACCAGTTTATAGTCCTTGGTCTCTCCCCGGTCGTACTTCACGGTGACGTGGCGGGCGTCCACGGAGGTGACGACGCCGTCGCCCTCCGCCAGCACCACGATTTCGGAGTCCACGCAAATCTTGTGCTCCATGCCGGTGCCCACAATGGGGGCCTCGGGCCGCAGCAGGGGCACGGCCTGGCGCTGCATGTTGGCGCCCATCAGGGCGCGGTTGGCGTCGTCGTTGGGGAGGAAGGGAATCATGGCGGTGGCTATGGAGACCATCATCCGGGGGCTGACGTCGATGAAGTCGACCATCTCCCGGTCCACGTCCACGATCTCGTCCCGGTGCCGCCCGGTGATACGGGCGTTGACGAGGCAGCCGTTCTCGTCCACGGGCTCGGCGGCCTGGCCGACGATGTAGTTGTCCTCCTCGTCGGCGGTCATATAGGTGATCTCATTGGAGACCTTGCCGGTCTCCTTGTCCACGGCCCGGTAGGGAGCCTCGATGAAGCCATACTCGTTGATGCGGGCATAGGTGGCCAGATAAGAGATCAGGCCGATGTTGGGACCTTCGGGGGTCTCAATGGGGCACATGCGGCCATAGTGGCTGTAGTGGACGTCCCGGACCTCCATGTTGGCCCGCTCGCGGGAGAGGCCGCCGGGGCCCAGGGCGGAGAGGCGGCGCTTGTGGGTCAGCTCCGCCAGGGGGTTCGTCTGGTCCATGAACTGGCTCAGGGGGCTGGAGCCGAAGAACTCCTTGATGGCGGCGGTG
>Ga0073906_1003934_pt1 | contig 15789 bp, 16 predicted proteins | sample Inofromicrocosms_FD_65485 | JGI IMG/M metagenome (GOLD analysis project Ga0073906, IMG submission 65485) | Mouse cecum microbial communities from Vienna, Austria - Inoculum for glucosamine and mucus D2O microcosms | ecosystem: Host-associated > Mammals > Digestive system > Large intestine >... | reverse complement strand
TCTTCTTCTTAAATTCGGGAGTGTAGTTTTGTGACATAATGTGTACCTCTTTCTTTGTATTTTTGATTATATCCCATTAGCCACTCCCGTTACAACTTTAGTATAGCACTTCACAGCAGCGTTTCTGCTCTTTTGATTTTATCCCATTCAGGCAGTACATCTAAAAACTCACGAATCGGGTGATAAGAACGGTCATCCGTAACCTTTGTTACCGCAATCTTATAATTCCTCTCGGAGAACGTACCATAATTGGAGTCAATGTAGCTTATCAGCTGTGCATCATCGGCATCCCTCCAGTATTTCGATGGATGTCCCCAAGGAACAGAGCCTTTGATTTCCATACCGTCAAGCTGCTGATTAAACACGATGTCCTTAAGGAATTTATCATTCTCCAAAATCAAAATAAGATTATGAAGATTGTTTTTCATTACCGTAGAACGCGGCTCATACTGCAGATGCTTTTTCCAAGAATCATCGTCTGTTTCATCGAAGTCTTTTTGTGCGCTTTTTTGCTTTTCTTCCAGTGCTGCCGTTTTGACAGCATCAAGGCTCATGGCAAACTCGCACATCTGCTTATAGGATTTCTTCTCATCGTCATCGCCAAATTTATGGATTCGGACAATATCAAAGGCATTGCATAGCTTTAAGTAACCAGGGTCTTTGGCATGGTGGCTGTAGACGAACTTTCCGTTCTCCTTGATTTCCACACCTGCCATACTGCTGGATTCAATCAGATGGTAGCGGCTGTCCGTGTCGGTCGGCTCATAAATGTCGGAAAGGAACTCATCCACAGCAAGGTTCACAGGGAAGTAGACCCTGTTGAAAAGACCCACCACACCTTCTTTTCCAAGCGGATCCTGCACCTTTTTGAAACTGGCTGTATTTGCCTTGCTCTCCCTTGATGAGGTAGGAAGTCTGGTAGGATCTGTCCATTCCGGGTGCGCCGATAGAATCTCATCCGGGTCAAGCCAGTCCTTGTCGGTTTCCTTATACACGAACACACCGTTTGATGGAGTGCTTGGCCAGTACATCAGCTGATTCGGCTGATAGGAGCATTCGTCAAAATAATCCATGCCCAGTGCCTGCGCCAGATATCTTGCCACCGCCACATATTCCTCGGAGGTCACATCCCTTGTAAGTGGAAATACCAGACGCACTCTCGGATTTTCATCCGTATGACTGTGGGTGGTATAAAGAACAGAGGTATAGGGTGCGTTCTTCTCATAATCCTTCAGAAATTCCGCATCGATTTTATCTCCGTCCAGTGCCACCATAGAACGGGACTCCACGGTATCAATCTTTCGTCTGCCGCCCTTTAACACCCTGGCAACGAAACCGCCGTGGTCTTTTACAGCATCACGCTGTGCCTTGGTAAATTTGGCATATTCCTCCGCCGACTCCGAGGTTCTGATGGTTGTTTTCAGACGTTCCTTCAAATCGGCAAAGCGGATGGTCTTATTGCTCCACTGCTTTGCCGTCCTGCTGTTGCCGTAGGCAATATTCAAATCACGCATCTTTGCTTACCTCCTTCAAATCACTGCCGAAATATCGCAGTCTGTAATTTTTCCTTTTGGCTCTCCTGATTTCAGCATCCATTCCGGCTGATATGATTTCTCCGAACACCCACACCTCGCTGCAATGGCTCATCAAAACATTTCCAAAATGCAGTCCCAGTTCACGTTCCGTTAAATCGTTATCGTTAAGAAACTGCGGAAACAGCAAATGCGGAGCAATGGGGATATATCCCTGCTCCACAGCGTAGCGGCTGTACTTTCGTGCATTTGCAATGTTCCCGGCAACATCTCCCGAAAACGGGGAGCATACATACACCATCGGCAAACACCTCTGCAAGGTCAACCTGCACCTCCGAACCGCAGTGCGGGCAGCGGCAGAATACATTCTCATCGTTGATTTCAATGGATACCTCCATTGCATCGTTCAGCTGTTCTTTCACATAAAACATTTATTTGTCCTCCTCTAATTTGGTTTTATACCATTCCAGATGGCGTTTGCGGTCTTCATAATTCGGAAATGCAACAAGCAGTCCCACATCGACTTTCTGCAAAGTTTCCAGCATATCGATCTGTTCCTTTGACAGATACGGTCTGATGCTCTTGCCCTTTTCGATGCCGTTGGCAAGCCTGAATTGCTTTGCCGTCATGCCCAGCACAATGCGGTTTAACATATCGCATTCGTTGCTGAAGTGATAAGGTTTCGGAGCATCATGGAGCAGCTTGATGTTTGCAGTAAGGAGGGGAAACTCCTGTCGTGCAGATACAAGCGTCTTGATAAAACACTCCATCTCATTGAAACGCTTAATGTAAAGCTCCTTGAACCTCATTGCTTTCTGCCCGGTGTATCCCATAACCAGCATCGTAAAGCCGTCACGTGTCATTTGATAGCACGGAAGCTTTCTGCCTATAGCATCGAGGTATTTATCAGTTGCGAAATTGCTTTTTACAAACTCCTCACTCAGCCCAGATTTGGGCTCAGTGATTTTTGCAATATCTCTGAGAACGTGCTTATGCTGTTTCTCAAAGAAATCAGCCACAAACAGGCTATCCACCCTCGCTGTGTCATGGGCATCGGCAAAGATGCCGTATTCGTCTTTTGGTATCAGTTCTTTCATAGAAAATACCGTCCTTTCATAAAAGTAGGGCTTTGCCCTCTGATAGTGAAAGGACAAAACCCTGAATTTTAAGAACCATATTTCTAATCTTTTTTATAAAACTCACATTCGTACCCGTCCGCACGGAGCAGAAGTCCCGGAATCCAAGGCGGAGTCCTGCCCATCTGCCCACAAATGGCATCAACTGAAACATCCTTACTGCACTCAATAATCAATTCATCATGAACATGACCGCAGATAAAGCAATGGGACAGGTTTTTCATTGCATAAGCAAGAATATCCCTGCCGATTGCCTGCACAATGTTCTCCACGAACTTTGGACCGTAGCTTTCGATGCGTTCCCATTTCTTCGTACCGCCCACACCTTCATAGGTAACAGCCTCGCCGCCGAAACGATTCTCTCCCATGCGTGGCTTCACATAGGAAAGCCGTCTGCCGCTTGGCAGCTGAATGAACAGCATCCCGCTTTGATAAATAAAGTGGATACCGTGCGTTTCTGTGGTCACCCTGTTCTTGACCGTATCCTTAACACATCGGTCAACATCCCACCAGAAACGCACGATATTTGGATTGGCGGCTCTCCACGAATCCACAAGCGGCTGAAGCTCTTCCTCCTCAAGTCCCATATCCAAAGCACCCATTGCTTTTAATGCACCGACCGAGCCGCCGTAACCAAGAGCCAATTCTGCGATTTTGCCCTTTTGACGGAGATGCCCGTTGACACCATGCTTTTCCACAGGCACACCGAACATAGCAGATGCCGATGCACAATAGATATCCCCGTTATTCTGAAAGACCTCACTTCGCCAGCTTTCCTTTGCCAGATAGGAAAGCACCCTTGCTTCGATGGCAGAGAAGTCCGCCACCACAAATTTCATCCCGGCTCTCGGCACAAAGGCTGTGCGGATGAGCTGCGACAGAGTATCCGGGATATCATCATATAAAAGCTCCATCGCATCATAATTGCCGGATTCCACAAGACCACGAGCCTGCTTTAAATCCGGCATATGGTTCTGTGGAAGGTTCTGCAGCTGTATCATTCTGCCTGCCCATCGCCCGGAACGATTGGCACCATAAAACTGAAACATTCCTCTCGCTCTGCCATCTGTGCAAACTGCATTCTGCATCGCCTGATACTTTTTCACAGAGGACTTGGATAACTGCTGCCGCAGGAGCAAAACTTCCGCCAGTTCCTTGGGAGCAGTTTTCACCGCCTGCGCCACTTCCTTTTTGCCAAGGCTGTCCATCTCCAGACCGTTATCCGCAAGCCACTGCTTCATCTGCACCACAGAGTTTGGATTATCAAGGTCAGTCAGTTCCTGCATTTTTTCTGCCAGCTCCGCCTTGGACTTCGCATCAAAAGCAATAGCATTTTTCACCACATCCATATCAAGGGCAATCCCACGGTCATTGATTTCTTGATCAAGGTGGTATTCATCCCACACAAAACCCGGCACGGGATATTTTTTCAGCCTGTCCTGTATGGACATCTCCACCTCAACATCCCGCTTGTTATAGAACTTGAACAGATTCCATTTCTCCATATCATGCTCCGGCAGATTGCGTGTTCTGCCACCGTTGACCTTGGTCGGCTTGCAGGGAACACAAAAGTAGCGGATGAGGTCTTTGCCTTCCTTCAGCTTCTGTTCTTCCAATCCAAGCACTGCACCAGCCCCGGAAAGGGATAACGGCAGTCCCATATATGCCGACCATATCATGGAGCATTTCCATGCCGCCAGGTCAAGGTAATCTCCAACCATATCCTCATTAATGCTGTAACTGCAAAAGCACTGCGGATAGTTCCTTTGCAGCCATACAGAAAGACAGACCCTCTCGAATGCTGCGTTAAATGCTCACTTTGTCACGGTATCATCTGTCAGTGCTCTTATAATTTCCTGTGGAATTTTTTCTCCGCAGGCAAGGTCAATAACCTGCACTTCACCACCATCAACCGAATACCCAAACAGCAGGATTTCAAAGTTAGGGGATTGGGCATAACGATACACACCGCATTTTTGTAAATCCACATCACTGTAGCTCTCAATATCAATAGAGAGTGTATTTATTTTTCCCATATTATTACCGTCCTTATATAAGCAAGGCGGCGGAGAATGCACCTCCGCCGCCCGCTGTTTACTGATTAATCTGTTCTTTCTTGCGTTTCTTTTCTCTGTGGCTGTCAACCGCACACTTGATAAGGAACACTGCATTGGCGATAAATGTTCCCATTACCGCTCCAAAGCAAACCGCAAGCATCATACTTTCAACTGTTGTCATACTTCACGTCCTCCTTAAGCCAGAAAATCTTCGTCCTCGTCGGTTGCAAAATCATCCTCTGCACGGCTCTTTCCACCAAGCGGCTCTCCGTCCTTAATTTTCTGAAGATTGTTCAGACCGCAGGCAATGCCTTTATTGCCGTTGGAGTTGAAAGCATAAAAGTTAATGCTGGCACGGCCATACACACCACTGTATACCTCACTGCGGTCAAGAATCTCCTGACGGTCTGCATCTACAATGCCGGGAGCGGTGGCACTGTTGGCATTGACGAAGTAACTGTCTGCATAGGCTTCGTCATCGGGACGTTCCAAATCACCGTCACGAAGCGGTGTCTTAAGTACAGAAAGTGCAGGCACGGTCTTGCCGCTTCCTTTCAGTTTGGACTGACCTTCCTCGTATGCAGCCTGAATAGCTGCCTTGATTTTATTTACCGTTGCGGTATCGTCCTTGGGAATAATAAGGCTCACGCTGTACTTCGGCGTGCCGCCATTGATGGATTTTGCGTCCCATACATTCGCATAAGACCAGCGGGTATTTACTCCTGTGATTACCTTGGTAGGGTTGGTATAATTCTTTGACATATTAGTTTTCCTCCTTAAAATCGTCTGCCGCTTCTGCGGCTTTGTTGTTATTCATAGCCGGACGCTTGTCCGACATCGGTACTAAAGTTGGCTTGCCCTGCGGTTTTTCAATAAAACCGGAGAGCAGTTCTTCAAATTTTGTCCTGCCAAGCAGCTTAGTCATTGCCGTAACACCCAGAACCTTATGTTCATACGGGTCATATCCGGCATCCTTGACTGTATCTGCCACGGCAGTTTCATTCACATATTTCCTGTTGGAACGTCCTTCGACAATCTTCCAGTCTTTCCACTCCTTGCCCTCAAGTGCCTGCTGCAGAGCATATTCCTTGATATCGCCCGCCCAGGATACCAGTGCGTCAACTTTTGAAAGAATGGCCTCTATCTCATCATCTTCAAGGGTGGAAGGCATCTCAAAATCGTAATGCGCAAGTTCCAGGTTGTATTCGGCTCTCTTACGGCAGGTGGCTTTTACCTTACAGAACTGACAGTGGTCTCCCGCTTTGTATTCGCCCTCGCCCTTTGCCGCCAGCTGTGCGGTAGGACTAAGCACCTCATCCGCCCATTTCAGAAGTTCTTCCTTAGAAATGGTGTAGGTGCTGATATTGTCCCGTCTTGGCTGAAAGATTGTCATGGTCACAGAATTGATGTCATAGATTCCGTCAAACAGCTGTAACGCTCCCAACGCATAACACATCATCTGTGAATTCTGATCAGCCGTTACAACCAATTTTCCATACTTAAAATCTAAAATTGTAAGAGTTTCATCTGCCACAATGACACAGTCCCCGGTGCCAAATCCCTCCGGCACCCACTTGGAAAAATCGAGGTGCTGTTCAATCAGAACAATGGGGTCTTTGCACTTTTCCTTTGCCGCCGCCAGCTGCTCCATCACATACTGGGCATACATATCGGAGCCGTCTGCCATTTCCTCATCGAAATACTGCAAATCTTCTGTGGAGTCTGTTGACTTCTGCCCCAGTGCAATTTTCAGCTTATGTTCGCAAAGGCTGTGGGCATCTGTGCCCTGCATGGCAAATTCACTGGTTGTATCTCCTGCCTTGGAACAGAGCAGAGCCGAGGGCGGGCATTCCAGCCACCTATGACTGGAGGATGCAGATAATACTGCGTGTTTATCCGGCATTGTCAAGCACCTCCACTTCCGCAAGCAGTGCTTTGTATTCTGCCTGGTCTACCTCAGACAGCTTGTCTGCACCATGCTTTGTAAGAATTGCTTTGACCTCTGCCGTAAAGCCTTGGCGGGATTTATCCGCACACACGGCTCTGACATCTTCCAGAGTGAGCGGCTTTTCTTCCTTTGGCTGTGGCTTAGGCTCCTCGGCTGCTTTTTTCTTTGAGGCAGCCTTTTTTGCAGGTGCTTTTTCTTCCTCTGCACCGCTGAACATATCAGCCAGTCCCTCCGAAATGCCAATCAAGGCTTCGCCGCACTTTTTGAGTTCATCAACGAGCATGGACAATTCGCTTACTTTTCCCATTTGGACTTCCTCCTTCCATATTCACTTTTTCTCCGCCGCTGACTACAGAAATCCTGTCAGCAATTCGTCTTGACACGACACTGATTGCAATCAGCACATCAGATAACTCTCGGTCGAGTTCCTGACTGCTACCGCCCGTGCCTGTTCTGCATCGGTTTGTCATATATTTACCGTCCTTTCCGAGGTGCTTTGTTTGCCCCTCTGAGAGTGAAAGGACATACCCGACTGTTTTAAGAACCGAAATTTCAAAAAAATATAAAAACCTGCTCCACCACATACTGCTGTGATGGAACAGGCAGGAAACTATTCCTTATTTATAATCCTGCAGGCGGGTGCGGAGCTTCAGCAGGATTCTCTGCTTACGTTTGCCGACACCACGCTGGCTCATGCCGATAGCTTGTCCGATTTCCGCTTCACTATGGTTTGTGCTGTACATTTCCATAATGGTGCGGTCGAGTTCTTCCAGTTCATCAAGAGCCTTGTACAACTCATCAATCGTCATCTGCTTCATAACATCGGCTTCAAGGTCTGCTGTATCGGCGGCTTCATACTCCGTTTCCTCATACAGTTTGTCCAGCGATGCCATAGGCTCCTGTCTCTGCTGACGCTTGTCCTCACGCCAAAGAGGGCGCATATATGCCTGGTACTGCTCCTCTGTTACGGGAATCATAATAACCTTCTTGGGCTTATTACCGATTCTCGTCCATGTTACATCCGCCGGGTTGATACAGAAATCCTTGATGGTTTCCGCCGTCACTTCCATAGGGATGTAGTACTGTTTGCTTTCACTGCTTGTCTGTAGATTTTCAAATTTGTCCATCTCGTAGACCCTCCTTCGGTCTGAATACCGAAGTGAGAATCCACGCAGGACATCCCATAATAATTGGCCATAAGAATGAATCCTCACTTCTTAACTGGCCAACCGTCCCAGTGGGTTGACTGATATTTACTTGTGTCCGTTTCTCCGCTCTGGGCATCGCTGATCAGGCGATGAACATTGAAACGGGATTTTATATAAAGCCATGATTGCTCCACGGCAATATATCATTTTGGGGTAACAAAAAAGCCGGATGATCACAAAACTTTCGTTTCGTAAATCATCCGGCCATTTGGTAGCTCATATTTGGCTCCGTTGCTCGGTATGGTTAACGCTGCTTTATCTATTTTCTTAGATAGCCTTACTATAATAATTGTTCTTTTCCTTAGAATTACCTAACCTCGAATCTGCAACACAAGGCACCTTTATAAACTTGTGGCAATTCGGACATTTCAATTCTATCTCAATATGCTCCTTGGGCAACCTTGAAATGTCAAAGGCTCTTTTCCCACAGCAAGGACATTTCATCTTATTCATATGGCATCCTCCTTTCCTGCTTAGTCATAGGCACCACCTCCTTATTGTAATTATGTACGCTTATTTGCGAACATATCTATAAAAATATAAGAGAACCCATCACAGGGAAGAGTCCTCCCATTTTACTGGAGCAATAAATCTAAATCTCTCAATCTTTTTGTCATTGCAGCTTTAGAAACATTAAATACATTCGCCATTTCTTGTACAAATTGTTCCGATACATAAACTGCTGATAAATCCTCTATCGCCATATTAAGTTTATCTGCCATAAGCATTTTTACGGTAGGGGCTGGCATAATAAGTGCCGCACCTAATCTGTTCGCTTGCCATTCCCGTATATCTTCATCTGACATAGGAGAACGTTTAGACCAGTTTTCAATATGATAAACAGAACAATTCAGTTTTGGTATAGGGCATCCTGGCTTCTGATAATAAAATCTTTTATGTAGAATCCAGTGAGAACATTCGTGAATGATGGTAAACCTCACACGCCCTTCCACCTCATATTCCAAGACTCTATTATCTATGAAAATATATCCTTTTTCAACATCAATAGGATATTCTTTTTTTCTTTCATCGTCCCATACCATAAGAACTCCATCATTGAAACAGGTACAACCTAATGTCAAACCATCTTGAGAAAGATTTGCAAAATCAATCGTTGCTTCAAGATAAAATTCCGCAAAATGGTCTACATCCATTGCCATTGGCTGTTTTAGCAATTCTCCATCATTATACACAGACAAAATCTCAATTGCCTTCTTTTCTAACCGCTCTGGTGTGTATTCATGATACAAATTGATGCCCCCCAATCCTTACTCGCCGATTTTTTTATCAATAAGGTCAATAACTTCCTGCCACCCCTCATCAGATAACTTTCCATCTCTTGCTCTTCGTAACGCAACTCTGGCAAGGTCTTTTTCCATAATATATTCCGGAAGATCAGAAGATACCGTTTTAGTCTTCGCCATTGCAGCTAAATCAAGCATAGAGTTTTTTTCAGTCTCATTCAGTTTAAGGATTTTTGCTATTTCATCCAGTTTTTTGTCTGGTGGGTAGCGGCGTCCTTTTTCAATATCACTCATATATGCAGGTGCAATGTCTAACTCAGAGGCAAAACCACGAAGTGTAAGCCCCAATGCTTTACGCCTTTCTTCTATGAATTTTCCAAAAGCCATTTCATTTTCATTCATAGCGATACCCCTTTCTAAAGTTATTATGTTCGCTAACATGAGTACATTATATCCGATTCCTTTTTATTTGTCAATACGCTTGTACGCATTTTAGCGTACATTCGCAAATTATTTACATAAAAAGAAGCAGCGATTATTTAAAACCACTGCTTCAATAGGGTAACACTATATTTTTGAAAGTCTTTCATGCACAAGAGGAAGCAATATTTTATCCACTTCCTTACGGAATTCCTCATCCTCCAAATACTTCTCGCAGAACTCTTGGTTCTTGGTCATTCGTCCCAACACGACATCCATGATATTTTCATCATAGATAATCTTAAACAAATCCAAGGTATTCTTCGAGCGAAGAATCATCTCCTGATTTGAGGACATATCCTGCACCAGCTGTTCCAAAACCTTATCCATTTCGGTAAAGTTTGTACCCAATCGTTCATTCAGACTTTTGATGATTTCCGACAATTTGTCTTTCTCATCTTCCAAGGGTAATCCAGTCCCCGAAGTTTTATTATTCAAAACACCTTCCTCGTCATCCAGCTTAATAGAACCTTCATATGCTTTTTGTACACGATAATATTGAAGACTAACATCGCTGTCCAGATTTGGCACGTGTTCGCCACCATCCTTTGGCAGCTTTCTCAGCAGACATTTTGCAAAAGCATAGAACTTATGCAGGTTCTCATCTCCAAGGCTAATTATATGCGTGAGGAATGCATAAAGCCTGATGAACTTCGTAAGAGATGATTTGAAATCCAATTTGTCCTGTTTATCATCTAATGCTTTATATCTGTCCACAACCGGGTCTACGAAAGAATTAAGCTTGCCTAAGTCGATATTGCCTTGCTTTTTTCTTTCCTTAAAGAAAACTTTTGAAAAAGCATCGATTTCCTTATCAGTATAAAGCATGAAGCTATCCAGAACATTTTTCACATCATAAATCACATTCGGGTCTGTTGTCTCTGCGACCGTAGTAGAGACATAATAATCCTGAAAGGCTTTTGCAATTTCTTCACGAGTATTCACAAAATCCAATACAAAGGTATCGATTTTCCCCGGACAAGTGCGGTTGATACGAGAGAGTGTCTGTACCGCTTTTACACCAGACAACTTCTTATCCACATACATGGTATGTAACAGTGGCTGGTCAAATCCCGTCTGGTACTTTTCTGCTACAAGCAGCAACTGATATTCCGCAGACTCGAATTTCTCCAGCAGCTGACTTTCAGGAATATTATTGATATTTTCTTCTGTGTACTCCTTGATTTCCCCAGTAACATTATCTTTTACCGTGCCTGAGAATGCAACCAGAACACCCAAATCTGTATATCCCATCTTCTTGATGTACTTCAAAAACTCAAAGTAATATCGAACTGCATGAAGGCGAGACCCCGTTACCAGCATCGCTTTCGCACGACCACCAATACGATTCTTTACCTGACTGCGAAAATGCTCGATGATAATCTCTGTCTTCTGAGCAAGATTATGTGGATGGAGGCTCATGTATTTACCAAGAGCCTTATTAGCCTGCCCTTTGCCATACAGCGGGTCATCCGAGATTTTCTTTCCCAATTGAAAGTAAGTCTTATAAGTGGTGTAGTTTTCAAGGACATCAAAAATGAATCCCTCTTCAATTGCCTGTTTCATACTGTAAACATGACAAGGCTCTGGTTTTCCGTTTGCACCTTTTCTTCCGAAGATTTCCAAGGTTTTCTGTTTTGGTGTAGCTGTAAATGCAAAGAAAGATAAGTTTTTCTGCTGACCGTGTGCGGCCATTTCTGCCTTGATTTCATCAGCTAATTCTTCATCTGCATCCTGTTCTTCTGCTTCTATCTTTGACTCCTCCAAAGCAAATGCATGAAGCTTCTTTTCTACTGCATCTTCGCCCTGATCAGATATATCTGCAAGCACTTCTTTCAATCGCTCACTTGCTTTACCACTTTGAGAAGAATGCGCCTCGTCCACAATAATTGCAAAACGTTTTCCATCTGTTGCTACCTTTTGTACATCTACAAATGGGAATTTCTGCAATGTACAGATAATGATTCTCTCGCCCTTTTCCAATGCCGTGGTCAGTTGACGTGCATTCTTATCCACACGCATAACAACTCCGGCTTTATGTTCCATATTAAAGATGTCACGCTGCAGTTGCTTATCCAGCACTTTACGGTCTGTAATTACAATAATGCTGTGAAATACCACTTCGTCATTGGCATCATGCAAGTTTTCCAAATGATGTGCAAGCCATGCAATAGAGTTAGACTTGCCGGAACCTGCTGAGTGCTGTATCAGATAATTGCCTCCGCAACCATTTTCATAAACCTGTGAAATCAAGTATCTGACCGCATCCAGCTGATGATAGCGAGGGAATATCAGCTTTTCTTTACCTGTATTCTCGTCCTTTTTCAATTGAACAAATCGATGCAGGATATCAAGCAAACTGTCTTTCTGCAATATCTTCTTCCAAAGATATGAAGTACGATAATCACCACGTGCCGGCGGATTTCCTGCTCCATTGTTGTAACCTCTGTTAAATGGAATAAACACTGTATCCAATTTCTGCAGCTTAGTAGTCATCCACACCTCTTCTGTATCCACTGCAAAATGGACTAATGCTCTTTTCTTAAAAGACAGCAATGCTTCACGCGGATTTCTGTCATTCTGATACTGTGCAATTGCATTTTTATAAGTCTGCCCAGTAAGTGGATTTTTCAACTCTATCGTAATAATCGGCAGTCCATTCAGAAAAATTACAGAATCAATGGAATTCTCATTTGCTTCGCTGTATTTTACCTGTCTGGTAATCTGCAATACATTCTTTTCATATAAAGCAGTTGCAGACTTATTCATGCCGCTGCCCGGTTTGAAAAAGGCAAGGCGAACCTCAATACCCAAATCTGTAATACCGTGGCGAAGCACATCAATCATTCCACGATTGTTCAACTCATCGTTTAATCTCTTAATAAAGCCTTCTTCCACATCGACTCCATGCCTTTTACACAGGTCATTCCATTTGTCCGGCTGCGTATCCTTTACAAAAGCAATCACTGCTTTTGTATCCATCGCCATTTTACGATCAAAATTTGCAGGATTTCCTTTTACATATTTTTCCGACTTTTTTCCGGTCGAAGTAAGGCAGTATTCGATTTCTTCTTCGAATGTTCTTTCTTTCGTATCTATTGCCATATCATTCGCCCTCCGTTACTTTTATTTTTTCCGTAACAGCGTCATGAATGACAATTTTACGGTACTCTTTCAACTTCTCAATTTGTGCCTTTATATCTGCAGTCAGTTCCTCTATCTGCCCAACCTTTTTATCCAGATATGATGCTATCTGCTCCTGCTCCTCAATTGGTGGTTGAGGCATTTTCATGTTAAGAAACTGATCCGCCTGTAAACGCCATCTGCCTAAGTTAGATACACCTTGACCCAATCTGTAAAAAATTCGATTGGTATAGCACATCTGAAACAGGTATTTGTAGTATGTATGGCACTGCGGTTTATCGTGATGAAATCTGAACACACGATAATCCGGACTTGTAACGCCTTCATAAGGGCTGCAATCCACCCAGCCAGTCAGCAAATCCATAGAGTTCATAGCAAAATCATTCACATTTACCACTTGATAATTTGCATAGGATTCTGCCAACTGCCCGTCATTGGAATCGATGTCTTTAACCTTGATACCTCTCTGTGTGATTGAGAGAACATCTCTGTCTTCAGCACCGTAGATGCGTTTTACAACTTCAAACATCCACTTCATCTTCGTAACATTCCAGTGTTCCGGCACATTGCCAAGCCAATCAACACCGCTGCCTTTCATTGGTGCAGATTTATTTAAGCCTTTAGTGATGGTATTTGCAATTAGCTCTCGCTTGTATTGTTCAAGCATGTTGTGCTGCTTTTCCTGATTTTCGATAAGCTCATCAATTTTACCAATTTTCGAGTCAAGATAACGAGCAATTTCTTTCTGAACTAACCCATCAGGATATGGTACGGTTAAATTAGCAATATCGTCAACCGTAACTGATTCATATGTTGTTCCAACCGCAAACGAATGTAATGTATCGTTTATTTCTTGCAATATATACCAACAATATCTACCGTCAATTTTTTTTGCTCTTATTGCACATAGCCCTCTGCCTATAGCATATTCTTGATTTGATATGTTTACATCTCCAACAGGTGCTCTAACGGAAAGTAATATATCACCCTTTTTAGCAATTTTCTTCGGGCTATCACACCATGTAGTTGGAGTTGGACTTATAGTTCCAAAGTCTGCTTTACCCTGCAAAAACGGAAAACCATTGCCACCATAATTTATACTTTCTTTTTCTGGTGATTGCCCCATAATTAATTCAACAGCATATTTAAATCGTATTTTTTCCACACTTACACCTCCCCAAATAACTTAGTGATATAAGCCTGAATCCTGCGTCCAAATGCCTCTATATCATGAAGCGTCTGTTCAGCATCGCCAATCTCTACATATTTATAGAAGTGTCGAGTAAATGGTATTTCATAACCTTTCTTTGTCTTACTTTCATCTACCCACGCATCTGGAGCATAAGGCAAAACTTCACGCTTGATATATTCGTCAATATCCTCTTTTACAGGAATCTGCTCTGTGTCACGCAAATCTGTATCGGGTTCAGGATTGCCATTCTTATCAACACAAATATCTGCCGTTTCATCCTTTTCGGATAGAGCCGTCAGAATAGCCTTCAGAACGGGAGCCTTTACCGTAACTCCTGCTTTCTTTAATGCCTTGTGAAGCTGCTTGGTAAACTCAGCACGATTTTTATAAAGAACCGTTGCATCCATCGTTCCGACTGCCGCAAGAATATCTGCCTGCTGTTTTTCTCCGGCTTCTACCTCTTTCGCAATTTCCTCCGGCTTACGCTTACGACTCTTTGCAAGATTCGCAAAAGCAGTCTGATCACTGATACGAGCAATACGCTCCTCCGAGGTCTGGAAATTTAATCGAAGAGGTCTCTCAACCGTAACCTTCCAATAGGCAAAGTCAGACTCACCAAAAATCTTACAATATTCGCCCGGCACAAAATCCCCGTAAATATTGGTCAGTTCCTTGATGTGTTCCTCTGTCAGCATTTTTCTTTTTTCGCCCAGTGGCTTTCTCATACGGTCACAGAATGAAGTACCATCAATCAACTGAATTTTGCCTTGGCGTATACCGCTTTTTCTGTTAGTTACAATCCAAATGTAAGTAAGAATTCCTGTGTTGTAAAAGAGCTGGTCTGGCAATGCAATAATAGTTTCAAGCCATCCCTGTTCGATAATCCATCTACGAATTTCGCTTTCTCCGCTTCCGGCATCTCCTGTGAACAGTGGGGAGCCATTGAACACAATAGCAATTCTTGTACCGCCTTCTTCTGGTGGTAACATTTTGTTAATCATGTGCTGTAGGAAGAGCAGGGAACCGTCCGATACCCTTGGGAGTCCCGCACCAAAACGGCCTTTATAGCCAAGGTCTTCTGCTTCATCACGGATGAACTTCTCATATTTTTTCCATTCAACACCAAACGGAGGATTGCAAAGCATATAGTGGAACTGCTCATGTGGCAGTTTGTCTTCCGTAAAGCTATTACCCAAATGAATATTCTCATAACCCTTGCCTTTAATCATGGTATCTGATTTGCAAATGGCATAGGTTTTTTCATTTAGTTCCTGTCCGTATACTTCAATGATGGCACGGTCATTCTGCTCTGTTGCATACTCGATTCCAGCAGAAAGCATCCCGCCCGTTCCTGCTGCCGGGTCATACAGCTTGGCCATGAACCCCGGCTCACAGATTTTTGCCATATCAGGGTCAAATAATATGGATACCATAAGCCTGATTACTTCACGAGGTGTAAAATGTTCTCCCGCTGTTTCATTGGACATTTCAGAAAACCTGCGAATCAGTTCTTCAAAAATATACCCCATTTCCTGATTACTTACATTGTCTGGGTGCAAATCAATATCATCCACGAATTTCAAGAAAACCAGATACAACAGGTTAGCCTTATCCAATCTTGAAATCTGTGAGTAAATATCAAAGGACTCCAGTATGGTACGAGCATTTTCGGAAAATCCTTTTATGTAATCAATCAAATTATCCGCAATGTTGCCTGCGTCATTCTTCAGCTTCTCAAATGTGAATTCACTCGTATTGTAGAATTTGTAGTTTGTGATTTTGGTTAGGAAGGGTGCCTTATTTTTGTATTTCAGTGTTGCATTCGCTTTCAGCACTTCATCCTTTGTA
>Ga0073906_1003922_pt1 | contig 15835 bp, 9 predicted proteins | sample Inofromicrocosms_FD_65485 | JGI IMG/M metagenome (GOLD analysis project Ga0073906, IMG submission 65485) | Mouse cecum microbial communities from Vienna, Austria - Inoculum for glucosamine and mucus D2O microcosms | ecosystem: Host-associated > Mammals > Digestive system > Large intestine > Cecum... | reverse complement strand
CATCGTTGTGAATTGCTTTCAAACTTTCTATCTTTGAACTACTGACAACAGTTCTGATAAGGGTAAGGAGATAGTGGAGAGGTTGTGAATTGCTTTCAAACTTTCTATCTTTGAACTACTGACAACAGTCAAGAAAGCTGATAAGCAATGAGAGGGGCGGTTGTGAATTGCTTTCAAACTTTCTATCTTTGAACTACTGACAACAGTAGTGGCTGGTCACCAATGTTTTGGAGCATCGTTGTGAATTGCTTTCAAACTTTCTATCTTTGAACTACTGACAACAGTACGATATGGTCAAAGACATGTTACACAACAAATTAGATGGTGTTGTCAGAAAATAAAAAATGCGGCAAAGATTACCGCATTTTTTATTTTTTCATAGGTTTGGAGATTCTGAACAGGTCATTGGGAAAATCTCGCGCCTCCGCCGAACTCATGTAATTATTGTGTAGCCCATCAATAATATATGGTATCGGGACTACCAATCCGGTCCCTCTATAGGTGGGTGCTTATAACGTATTGCCTGTCAGGTGGTTGTAAAACAGTATGTCATATATGGGATATACTGTTTTATAATATATTGAATTTCATTGTGTTGTGGAGACCCACCCAGTCGCGGAATCCGGCTATGTCAGATATCCTGTTGCTTCGGATGCCATAGGTGTCAATCAAACGGCAGGCCTGCTGACGCGTCATTTTCCAAGTCACCTTTCAGAATAACTCAAGCTGCATGTATTCGGTAGGAGGTTCCTTGGTCTTTTTCTCGGAAAAAAGCTCCATTGCACCGAACTGCTTGTCAGTGATGGACAAAATTCCAACCTGCCCGAGAGGGGGCAGATTTGCCTTCACCCGTTTTATATGGACATTGGCGTTCTCGACACTCGGGCAGTGGCGCATATAAATTGAAAACTGGAACATAAGGAATCCGTCAAGCAGCAATTGCTTCCTGAATTCCGCTGCGGCCTTCCTCTCTTTCTTTGTATCCGTAGGAAGGTCAAAGAAAACGAGTACCCACATAATTCTATATTCACTGAACCTGTCGTTCATATTGGACCGTCGGTTTAACTATGTCATTTCCGGATAAGTCAATTTCCTTGATTCTCCGTTGAAGCATTTCGCGAGCGATGCAGTTGTCTGTGATACGGCTACCATAAGCGGACTGCGCTTCCCGTTTATCAATACCTCCGTTGTCGGTATTGACAACAGTTTTACCTTTATCTCCTTTGTCAGCTCAAAGGTTCCTCCTTCCGATACTATGTCATAGACAATCTTGTCCACATACGGGCGATACGGCTCCATGATGTCATCGGCAAGACAATAGGCGTTATATCTGTTGTGATGATGTATGCCAAGTGTCGGGAGAAGACCGCTTGCTACCAGTGCCCTTGCGACAATGGCCCTCAATATGGCGTATCCGTAGTTGAGAAGATTGTTCGGTTCGGCCTCTTCGCGCCCTCTGGTAAAGTCCGGTCTGTCGGGAAATATGTTTTTCCAGTAATATGCGGCCGCTCTTGCCTCCATATTTTCCACATCACCGCTTCGCACACAATCCGCCCAGACATACATATTCTTGTGCACATCTCCGGTAACATATTTCAGGACAGCGGCCTGGTTTGCAATCTTGTATTGTATCGTCTGTTGCCAGAGCTGTTTCTTCAGCGGCAATGAGACGTCAATCTGATTCCTGAACCTTTCATTCTGCACTGTATTCCCATATAGGGGCAACATCAGCCCTACAGGCAAATGACTGCTTCCGCAAGTGATTATCGCACAATTGTTGTCAATCAACTGTTCCATAAGCCCTTGAGTTATGGTTATCTGTTTATGGTCGAGTATCACGACCCCTATGTCTTCGACGGGGATTGTACGCACCTCGCCTTTTCCAGCCTCGCCTTCTTTTGACGGGGATGTTATCACCATCTGCTGAAGCTTAAGGGACAGATATGCTGGATTTCCGAAATATAATGTGCGTTTGATCATAACAAATGCTTATTTACCGTCAAACAGCTTACCCGTTATGTCATCGGCGGCTTCGCTGTCATCCAAGTACAGATTGTTTTCCGTAGATATTACACTTCTTCCAAGTTCCTTCTCTGTCTGCTTCCTGGCAATACCTGCCACATTGCCTCCTCTTTTCGCAATGTTCTTGCTTTTTGAAAACGTGTCCGGAGCCTCTTTTTCCGATATTTCGGTTGTCACGCGCTCTCCAAGCATAGTGAAAATGAGTTCCAGGTCATTCATGTGGTCACGGAGATTCTGGTTTTTGCCGTGCAGCCCTTTGATGTCCTTATATTCAGTCGGAGTCAAGCCAAAAGTTGCCTTGGAAATTTCAGCCGTAAGGATAGCATACTCCCTGTCGGTTTCTATTCCCCTCCGTTTCCACTCGTCAGTAAGGTTCTGCCTTATGGCAATGCCCCTTAACCTTTTGTCAATCCAATTTTTAGGATATCCTTTCTGCTCATATAGCGACTTCATCCTTTCCTGTGCAAGTTCAGGATTCTCTATTTCCATGACCCTGTCATATCCTACTTGAGCCAACCACAATTTGAACGGCTCCGCTTTTGGCGACGGTATCGACTGCACTATGCGGAAAAGGCCTTTTATATTGGCTGCCTGTATTTTTCTCCGTTTCCCGTCCATGGCAACCATTTCAACTGGGGTACAAATTGTACCCCAGTTGAAATCAAGCTGTTCATCCCTCATTCTCAGCTTTTTAATATACTGTTTGGGATCTACGCTATCCGTCAACGCCTCAACGACATCCACGACGGAAAAATACCATTGTTCCTCCTCCTCATTCCATACGGAACGAATTTTCTTGTCCTGAAAAAGTTTGATGTTGCTCATATCCTCTGCACTTTAAATGTTAATATTCTCCCACCTGAACAATCTGTCCTATATGATTTATACGGACTTTAATAACACCCTTTAATCCATTGCAATTCTGTATACGCTTCCAAGTCGTGTCACGTAAAACACTGCTATCATCAACAGTTGTCTCCAAATGATGTCTAAATACATAATACTTAGTTGCTATTTTCTGTACCCTGAACAGATTCGGGCTTATAATCGAGTAGTTGCCCGGATTCATCAAGTCAATTTCCTTAGGGTCAAAACCTGTTTCCGGATTAGGGAATACAAAATATTCATTCTGCTTCATCGTGAACAGGAATTCCCATCCTTCATCTTTCTTGTATTCCCTGTCAATAACGGGCATCCCCATACTGACACGCGCGACGGCTTCATAGAACGACACCACCTGTTCCTGAAGATTGCCATCCGTGTCAAGATAAATTGCCACGTGATGGTTATTTCCAGTCTGAACAAAATCTGAAGGTATCCTTTGCCCTTTACTGTCAACGATAACATTTCCATTATTGTCCCGCTTTTCGTGCAAAGGTTCAGCATTGTTTACTCCGCGGATTGCCACTCGTTTTATTGAAATACCTTTTTCCTTACTTAGCCATATCGGGTTTTCATCAAGATTACTAAATGCCGTTTGTGCGTCAAAATTAGATTCTTCAAATCGCTTAATAAGTATTTCTCTTATTTTTATATCTATTATTGAATGTAATTTTCCGATTACTCCATTTTTGTCTAATTTTTTATTTCCTGATTTTCCGAAGTTTTCAAAGTTAACTTCTTTACGAATTGTAAATACATTTTCAAAATTTACAGTCTTGACTTTGGGCGGAACCTGAACCGTATGCAGATCATCGGCATACAAAGGATTCTTTTCCAAACTGTTTTTCCCTGTAAACGCCTTTTGTGGGTCATTCCCGAAAGTTGCAAGTCTTGACAACAAGGCCTCACGGTAAATGGCATTGGCTACAGTCGCGATTTTCTCACGGGTAAATCCTGACCCGACTTTTTCCTCCTTTGTAACATATTGCCTGATACTGCCATAGACAGTCTCATTATGCAACTGGCCCCTTGGAGTCAATTGTACTTTAGAATTTACACCACCTTGTTTTTTCGTCTTGTTTGTATTCCTTGTGACAACTTTATTCTTAGCCTTGATTGACACAAGCGTATTTTCAAGCTGCCGTTTGGCTTCAGCCCTGAATTCATCAAGAGGAATCGGAGGACAAAAACGCAGTTTATTCTTGTTGTCCCTGTAAAGACAACTATGCTCGATAGCCCGTACGACTTTTGTCATTTCAGACTTCGGAATGTACCTCAACTCATAGTCGCTCAAATCAATTGACGGAGCGTCATCCACGCTTTTGCTTATCCTTGCATTCAGATTGTTGAGGTATTGTATATAGCTTCTTTTGGTAAAGGCTATTGTGAGCGCGTCCATAGCGTGATGTCTGTGGTCGTTGCGCTTTGTCCAGTCCTTGATTTTCCTGACGGTCCTCCCGTCCTTGTCGTAATATGTATATGTCTGCCCGAGACTGTCATATTTTTTCCAGTTCAGCTCCTTCATCACATCCACAAGTTGCCAGTCTTCACGAAGCCTGTCCGTAATGGAACCGGTTGTCGGAACCACATCGCGCACAATGCTTTCCAAAATCTCACGTGCTTTCTTCGCTATATACTGCGAATCCCTCAAATCCCGGTCTATGAAGCCATCGGGTATTTCAGACTCGGTCATAAGCAGATTCCTATATTTGGTCCTGCTTATTTTGCCTTCTGCAAGAAGTTTCTCTACACGGCCACGGTATCCGTTTGCACCTTCCTCTCCGTATTTAGCTTTGACATAGTCAAATGCCGTGGAACTTCCCTTTTCAATATTTGCTTGACGCGCCTCTATAGTCTTGTTTGAAAACGAATCGTCAAACCTCCTGGACTGAGGGATAATGTGCTCAATATCAAATTCTTTCGAGAACAGTTTCTCCCGAGAAATACGGGTTCCTGTATACAGAGTCTTGTATCCGTTTATTCTAAGCTCATCATATAGTTTGTATCTTACTATGTCGTTATGGCTCGGATTCTCTATGCCAAATTCATCAATAAGCTTTTTCCGTATTTCATCGTGCTCTCTTGATGACTTTGATATGGCTGCGGTCATTTCCTCCCTTTCCTTTGCACTTTTCTTGAGCTCCCTTGCAAGCTCGATTCTGATTTCATCAGGTTTGCCGTATTCATCGATCACACCGTTGACGACATTTATCATCTGATTCAGAATCTTTTCGACGACAGGATTTCTCAGACTGTTCTTTGGGAGAGACTCCAATTTGTCCTTATATTCCTTGTTTTCAAGCTCTTCTTTTGTCAAAGACCGCTTTGAATGCCTGTATCCGGCATATTCGCAGGCAAGGCTATAAGTGTTGCCCTCTTTCATATAAGGCAGGATTTTCTTCATGGCCCGGCTGCTGAGACTGCCGTAATCCGGTGCAAATGATACTGCCGCCAATATTTTTGCATATTCCGGTTCGAAGCCAGTGATTTCCGATATTTTGGAAATAAGCCTGTAGTTTCCTGACACGGAATTGTCACCTTCGTATGAATAAAGAAGATGCCATAGCCTGAACGACGCCTGTTCTTCAAATGCCTTGCCCTCCAAAGATGAATCAAAATGCAGGAAATCGGTTCTATAGCCAAGGCCTCTGAAGACATCCGAAATGATTTTGACGGCTTCGGAAAACTTCTTCTTGCTGAAATCATATTCTTCGTGTCCGGTCGCCACGATTATTTTGGAATAGGCTGCAAGCAATGCCGCCATAGTCCTGTTTCCCTCGAGTTCCTTGTAATTGAGATTGATTTCTTTTTTGTTACGATGCTTTCTTGAAAGTATTTCCGGATCATACATTTCATCCGGCGCGAACAAGGAGTCCTGAGCCCACTCAGTATTATACTCATCAGGCTTCAGATATTTCATCACTTCGGATTTTGAAAGCTTATCGCACGTACACAGACGGTCGTACAGTTCTTCCTTTTCCTCCTGCGTAAGATATCTCCTGTTTACATTAACATTGTTCAATATCTGCCATATCTTGAACTCCTGGAACAGTGGGGATGATTTTGGACAGACCTTAGGGCCTATAGTTTTTCTCTTTTTCTTGCCGTCAACCTCCACTTCTACCTGTCTGCCTTCCAGTTCGCAGATGCTAACCAAGCCTTTCTGACTTTTAAGCGGTCGCTGATAGAAAATGACTATGTCTCTGAGCTGATGCTTGAGCGAAGGAGTCAATTCGGTATGATACCGTGCCTGGCATTCCCATATTCTCTCGAACTCATCCATATAGTCCTGTCTGTAGAACACTTGGTTTTTCAGACTATGGTTCGGATTTTTCTCAAGTTGTGCCATCTGGTACTGCCCGACAGTCTGACCGTTGAAATAGAGCTCCTTGCTACGGTCGCTTATGTCTCCAAGATATCCTGATGAATTCCTGATCTGTGAATTGATTTTTTGCAGGACGACGGCCAAGGACTCCAAGTCCAGTTTTTCCGATAACGCCCTTACCCTCCATTCATAATTTTCCTTGACCAGTTCCTTCCCTTTTGCTGTCCTTTTGATACCTTCTATCTGGAATGGTTCCCGGCATATCGCCCAGGTCTGTTTCTCGTTTTTGTTCCGTAGTTCTTCCTTCAGTCCATCTGTAAGAATATCAGGATAGAACGCCTTTTGTGCGTCCCATATCCGGTCGAATTCATTCTGCAGGTCAGAACGGTAGAAGTCAGGTGCTTTGTAGTTTATATCCGACGAGAGCTTTTCGTAAACATACTCTCCAGGAGTCTTCCCGTCCTCGTAAAGGACTTTTGCGATGTCCATTCCGTCGATCAGCTGACCTTCTTCGTCGCCCTGTACTTTACGGGAACTTTTATAGCCGCGTTTTTTATTGATGGACAGCAGCACTCGAGCCAACTCTTCAAGTGAAATCTTTTCGGAAGCGGCCTTTGCCCTGAGTCCCAATGTCTGGAATGTGGTAAAATTACCCTGCTCGGCAAAGACAGTATCTTCAGTGATCCAGCCGTTTTCACGCAGAAGTCCGACAAGAGCATCACGGCGCAGCTTATAACGTTGCAGATTGCGTCTCATACTTCTTTTCAAAGTACGGTCAGCATTGGTAGTTATGCTTTTACCTTTTTCAAAATTACTCTTTTCATCTACAGTCAATGGATTTACACGAACGCCCAATTTGACAATTGACGATTTCTCTTCATTTGTTTCAGCTTCATTGACCACCGCCCAGCCGATGCTGTTGGTCCCGAGGTCCAGTCCGAGTATTCTTTTCATAGAGGTTTGCGATATAAAAACCTTTGAATTTACGCAATAAATTGCAAATCAAAAATATTTTTCTACCTTTGTGAAAGTTTGAAGCAATTCGCAATAAGGATTATTCCGTTGTGAAAACATTTAAAGCGGGGCTCCATCGGAGTCTCGCTTTTCTTTTTTTGTTTGCCCGAAGTTTCCGAGCCAAGGTAATTCCCTGCAATATACTTATACACAGCATTTTGAATAGACGCACCATAAGTACTCATCTGGAGGGGAGCAAGAATCCCAATCCACCAAATCCTGTGTCAAATATTTCTTTGTTGTGCTATCTGTTCCAGACAAACCATACACTGGGTAATAATATACTGTGGCCATCAGACCTTCTCCAGTCTGATGGCCACGGTATTGGACAGCCACAATATTAAGATGGCAACGATGTTAGGCGGCCACAATATTAGACGGCAACGTGCTGCAAGCCTAAAAAACGCTGACCTCGTCGATGAAGAACCAGCAAGGATGCCCTACTCCGTAATGCCAATGAGGGCAGGTCTTGGTACCTGTTACATTCACTTTGATATATCTCGCCTGGGCTGGTTCAGTGAAATCGTGTCTTACTCCCACAAACTGTATCTTCGCACTCCTGTCCTCAGGAAGATCCCTGACAGAAGCCAAAGCATATTCCTCACCGTCAGATGAAATCTCATACGACACCTGTACAGGAAGAAGAACCCACGCTCCGAGCTGATGCAGAAAATCAGTTTCTATGGTATGTATTTCCTTGATTTCATCAAGATCAATTACAAACGAAGCGTCACGGCCTTCCCAGCCGACCCATCCCTCGACAAAACCTGCACCGCCATACAGACCGTCCGTCAATGCCGTCCTGCCAAGTTCCTGATATGCCTTCTCAGGAGCGTCAATGAAAATTACAGAGGCTCCTTCCGCAATGCTTTTATCGGCACTCGGCATATATCTGCTGCGGAAAAGCTCGCAATACTCTACAGGAGAATTGCTTCTCTCATTGAGAGTCGGCACTTCAAACAGTCTTACCTGCTGTTCAAAATAATCCAGTTTTTCACTCAACTCGGATATATCCATATTTTTCTCCGACCTTGCAATCTCAAGTTCAGAATAAAGAAGCGGAAGCCTCGTCCTCTGCACACGCGCCAGCCTTACACTGTCACCGGCAACAGCTTTCTCCGCCTGGTCAAAAAGAGCCATATAACGTCTCATCAGCTCAGGCTTGAGCATTCCGTGCTTATGCGACACAGGAGAATCATAAATCCACAGCCTCTGACCGCTTCCTATCAGAGCCCCTTCCATCACTTTGATATATTTGTAGAGATAAGGGGCGGCAGCACCGTAATAGCCCTCCAGAAACGTATGCATAAGTTCATCCGTATCAAGCGAAGGATCCCACATCAATTTGGAAACCAACCAGGTACGCATTTCCGCGAAGTCTCCTCCACGACTGCCTGCAATCTGCGAAAAGTGCATATTGGCACCGTGGTCCCGGAACAGGCGGATATTGTCCGCAAGAATATGGAAATTAGGGAACGGAGCCAGATAATTGTCGAAATTGATACCGTAGTCCCAGACGAAGATATTGTCAGTAATCCTGCTCCAGCCTTCTATCGCCTCCACAAACTCAAGTCCGGACGCATTTTCCCTCAAAGTCACCTCTCTGTCGCAGTCAATGTCGCAAAGCATAATATTCACATTCGGAAGCGGCTTTACGTGCTTTGGAGGCTGCATTGTATAAAGGTATGCAAGAGTAGAGAACTCCTTGTCAGGAAATCTCTCCGCAAGCTTGTTGAGAAAATGTATGACACTTCCCGACAACGCGCCCTCATATTCATCTATAGCCTTGCAGGCATCACACTGGCAATTGGTAAAGTTGCCGTCATTCTGACTGACAGAAATCATATTGCGCCCAGGATTGGCCTTGAAAATGGAATCAATACGTTCGCACACGATTTCAAAGACTTCCGGATTGCTCAGACACCATTGGCTTGCCTTGCCCGGATGACGTTTGCCGCCGAAATACGAATAATACTCCGGATGTTCAATGCCATATCGCGATGACGGAAGAAGTTTGTCGAAAGTATGTACCCAATATCCTCCGGCAAACATATCCGAGGGTTCTTCCAATCTCATCCAAAGCTTATATTCAGAATCATTTCGCATCCCGTAAAACTGGCTCTGACGGTATCTGAAAGCCGGATTGTCAATCTCATTTATATAAGGCAGCTGAATGTCCGACGACTTGGAAAGGGAATATTCATTTTCTCCCCAATAGCTGACACCCAGATATTTCTCAAGCAGAGTAACGACACCATAGATGCTTCCTTTGTCTCCTCCGCTTGCAATCCGGAGCATTCCGTTGCCAGTCAGCAGTCTGAAACCGTCTTCTTTCAAGCCGTCAGAAATATTCTTTCCGTCATCCCCAGGAACTGCACCAAGGAAATTCTGAAGGCCATTTCCAATAAGGATATCACCCTTGTGCGGTGCTTTTCCGATATTATCATAGCCGACAACAGGAATCATAGCCTCGCTGATCCTATGGACAAAATCCTGAAGGAGAGAAGCAGCAACCGAATCTGCCTTTTCCTCCGTTGTCAATACTATTCTTGACTTGGCCTTGCCGTTCTTCACGACTGTAATCTGAGCTGAAATCTCCGTTGCACAGAACAAGGCAACAGCAGCAAAAATCAATGATATTTTCTTCATTATATATAACTTTTGTCAAATATACACATACGTATATCCAGTGTCAGCACAAATATAGTCAAAGTTGAGAGCAGAGACCAAATTTATTTGGGCTATGCCGAGACCATAAAGTCAACAATGGAGCATCATACCAGCCACACAGCAGCAAAGCCAATGTGCCTCACGGAGTAATCAACATACATACGGAGTCCACCGGCCACAATGCCGGTGGGTCCGTGTAACAAACTACATATCAACAAGTTGTAAAACAGTATATCATATACAAGGCATACTGTTTTGTATATACCTGACGGTCAGCAGGTTATAGGGTAAGGGTCTCGGAGGCAGATTGCAGTTTACAGAGCGATTTGCGATTTACTTGTATGAATCAATAGGCCCCACAGTGATTGACTGAACCCAGTATGATGGCTATGGCCCAGACCTGCGACCAGGTGGGTCTCTGCAATTCAATGAAAATCAATATATTACAAAACAGTATATCCCATATAGAGCATACCGTTTTATAACCAATTGACAAACAATGCGTTATAAGAGCCCACCCAGGAAGGCAGGATTGGTACTCCCGATGCCGTGTATTGTTGATGGACTACACAACAATTACATAAGCTCAGCTGGAGACACGAGATTTTCCCCGTGACCTACTCAGAATCTCCAAGCCTATGATAAAATAAAAAATGCAACAGAATCTGCCGCATTTTTTATTTTCTGACAACACCATCTAATTTGTTGTGTAACATATCTTTGGCCACATCATAACTATTGTCAGTGGTTCAAAGACAGAAAGTTTGAAAGCAATTCACAACATCGCAAGCACTATGATCCGGTATCCTGCTATGCCGAGACCAGGACGTATATTTGAACCAGCGGCTTATATATAATGAAATATGCAATCAGTCAAGTCTCTTGAAACCGAATATCTCATCATTACTGTCGGGACACCCCGTCAATGCCCTCCTTATTATCTGAGCACCTATCACACTGAATATAATGCCGTTGCCACCGTATCCGAGGTCAAAATACACCCGGTCCCCGTCATCCCAAGGCCCGATGAAAGGAAGACCGTCATCAGTCGTGCTGAATGTTCCGCACCAGGCCATCTCCGCTGTCATAGGAATATCAAGAAACAGACTATGGAACTTCTCTTCCAGCTTCCTGACCTTTTTGCGCAACAGCCTGTCCCTACGTTTCGGATTCCCGAAATTCTCATCCTCACCGCCTATGATTATCCTGTTTCCGCTGCTCGTGCGCATATAAAGGTAAGGATCAGCCGTTTCCCATATAAGGGCACGGTCCGGCCAGATAAGCCTGCTGTCGACAGGATGAGAAATCAATGCGTATGTGGAAGTCAGTTTCATCACATTTTCCGGAAGGAAACGCCCTGCCTCGAATCCGGTAGCGACAACGACATATCTGCAGAATATGGTATGCCCGTCAACGGTAATCAAGCGGCAGCCATCATTTCCCTCTTCTATATCAGCGATTTCCGTATGGGTATATACCCTCAGATCACCACGGCCAAGATGATGCTCCAGCAGACCGACAGCAGCCTTATAGGCATCAGCCTGCGCTGATTCACCGTTTGTCAGGGCCCCGGCATAAGTATCCATACCGTACCGTCTCTTCAGATCCTCCTTGGACAGCATATCAACAGGCAGATTATGACGCCTGCGCATTTCATATTCCTTTGTTATGATGTCCTCACCTTTGGCATCGCTTGCATAGAAAACCGTAGGCACACGTTCAAAATCGGCATTGACCCCGGTTTCCTTCAGTATCCTTTCAAGATCAGAAATTGATTCAAGGCAGGAACGATATGCAAAAGCCGCGTTTTCCTCACCTATCTTGTCTGCAAGCTGATGCAGAGGCAGGTCTATTTCATACTGCAGCAATGCCGTGCTGGCCGCCGAGCTGCCAGTCGCTATACTTCTTTTGTCAACCACACAACAGTCCAGTCCGGCTTTGCACAATTCGTGTGCGGCAAGTGCCCCTGTAATTCCGGAGCCTACAATGACAACATCTGCGGATACGTCTTTCCGCAAAGGGTTATAATAATCAAAAAGCTGATTTTTGACTATCCAATAAGGTAATCCTGAATGAAGTTTCATAATATCAATATTTTTATTTTCCCTACAAAATACAACATCCACGCCGATTGGACAGGTCAGTAAAAAATCGGTGCCGGAGTCCATACGGATTCCGGCACGATTCAACAATATGCAACAGGTGTTATCTGCGTTTCGGGAAAAGGAGCGACATATCCTTGTCAAGGAGAGGTCCGGCTATATTTTCAGGAATGAAATGCCATTCTCCGATGACAGAGCGGTCTCCTATGACAGCCGAATCTATCATTCCATACTCCTGAAGATAGTCGTAAAGCAGATTGCGGATCTCAGGATAACGAGCCACGACACGTGTCTGCATTTCCTCTTCACTGATACCGGCTCCTGTCATAAAGCCCGCCCCGCTGGCACGGTATGAAGTCATCGCCACATCATAATACGCATCTCCGGAGAAAGGGGTACCGTCCGCAAGAGACGTTATGCTGACCCTTGAACCGTAAGGCCTGGTAACATCCACAGTATAGAAAAGACCGGCTGCGGAATCAAAATTATACGACCGTCCGACAAATGAATATCTTTTCTGGCCAGTGCGGGGATCCTCACCGCGTACAATCTTAAGCAGATGGTCATCATCAGAACTCTTGACGGTATTTATCCACATATCATACGAATATTCCAGATAGCTTTTGATCTCATCACCTTTCATCTTTACGACATAAAGCTGATTCTCAAAAGGATAGATGGTAAACATATCATTGTACACCAGCTGACCGGAATGGACGAATCCGTTGAAAGTCAAAGGAGCGGCAAAAGATACCGGAGCACCTGACGCCTCTATGCAGATGGTATGGAGAAGATTCATATAGTCACACATTCCTCTGTATGAATCTCTTGTACGCAGGTCAACATTCGTCTTTCCGACAGGCTTCAATGTGAACGCCTTGACAGCTTCATAGTCTTTACGGAAAATATCCCTCATACCTGTATCAACAGCTTCCTTGCGCACAGGAATAAGATCTGCGGACAGCTTCTTGGAGACGCATTTCCCGTCCTTGACAGCTATGGTGATCGTACCGTGTCCCATATTGCGGCAATGGCTTCCGGAGTTTATAAGACAGATATCCTCCTTCTCTGCAATATACGGACGGTGATCATGCGAGCAGATGAGGAAATCGACTCCTTTAAGGCTTTTGAAAAGATCCAGTCCCTGGCTTTCGTATGAAGTCCCGTCACCTGTACCAGTACCGGCGTGGATTGCCACGATGACGATATGAGGATTTTCAGCGGCCACAACCCTGTCCACATCTTCCTGCACCAACGGAGTCAAAGACTCAAAAGTCATCCCTGACCACACCTCGGGAGCAAGCCAGTTTTTGATGTTAGGATTGGTAAACCCTATTATGGCAACCTTCAACCCCTGCTTTCTCACGACCGTATAATCCTGGAAATAAGGCTTCCCGTTGTCAGTTCTTATGGCATTCGCCGCAAGGAAAGGCACTGACATTTCTCTCCTTATCCTGTCATAGACATTATGTCCGGTCTCTATATCGTGGTTTCCGACAGCAATCGCATCATATTTCATATACTCCACCATCCTCGCATAGAGATGTTGTGACACCGTATCCACATAGTTATAATAATATGCGGCATTGTCTCCCTGAAGGCAGTCTCCGGCATCCACAAGGATCACGCTCTGTTCCCCGTCAGCAGTCCTGACGCTGTCCACATAATGAGAGACTGCCAGCAATGACGGACGGGTACCTGCCCCATCCACATACAAAGAATCAAAATAAGTCCCGTGGACATCATTGGTGGTGAAAAGCTGAAAAGTGTATTCACCGTCCTTCGGACCACAGGAACAAAGACACATAACCGCGGCCAAGGCGGTCAAAACAAGATTTTTCTTCATATATAAACTTAATTAAACATCATTTGTTTTTACGTCCGAGCAGCTCCTGAAGATTGAAGACCAGAGAAAACTGCTGCTGCCATCCGGAGAATTTTCCGTGGAAATGAGCTGTGGCACCGACCCTAAGATTCAGGAAATCAGAAATATGCGGTTCATAATAGACTTCAAGCCTATTATAAAATCCGGATGAAGTGCCCCCCCCGACACGATAAAACGGATCTCCGAAATAAAGCATATTGCCGTATTTGTAGCCTTCAGCATCAGCATTGTCGTAATATGGCATCATATTGCTGCCATAGAAGCACTTATGGAGCAGACCGACATTCCATTTCCTAAGTTCGAGTGACAGTTCTGCTCCGCACGGGAACACGTATTTCCCGATATTACGCCTGTCATTCTGCGCCCCCTGAAGCCATCCGAGGCCTATCCTGAGCCTCTGGAACGGAGTCATAGATGCAAACTCAAAATCAATCCTCGGGTTCAACAGAATATTGTCCACCACTCCCCAGACATTGCGGCATCCGGCAAAATGGTACATATAAGCAGAATAGCCTATTGACAGCCAATCCTTCAATCTCGCATCGCCATAGCTGAATATCATAAAACGCTCCCGTCTGAAATCCCCGTACATACCCATCCAGTCGCATCCCACCTCATAATATGCCTTCGGACGCCTGAAAGTCAGAAGAAGCCCTTCATAATTATTGTCATAGAATCTGAGGGAATCAGAGAAAAAAGACTTCGGATATTCCGCCTGTGAAATGGATTTCGGAAAAATTCCAGCAGTCATAGTCATATCTGTACGCCCGATCCTGCTTTTGAGCTGATAATAGATGAGAATCTCATTGAAAAGATCCCAGTTGTTCTGACGTTTTGAGGCCTCCTGGACATCCGCCCCGTCAGGTATCGACTCAGGGGAGACAGGAGAGCGTCCGAAATCCTTCATCACATCTATTCCCGCCATAACTTTATGGGAAATTTTGTCCGACTGCCTAACAGAAATTCCTGCAGATGGAGTGAGCCTTGCTCCGAAAATGGTCATCGAAGGAGAAAGGGTCGTCATATCGTATTCCCTGTTGTCAAAATTCATCTCGAAATTCAGGTCATACGCAAACTTCACAATATTTTTTGAGGACTCCCGGGCTGTACCGTCTGCCGTAACCACGTCTCCGTCAGATGCATCCAGAAGACACGGAGATACCGTGAGCATCAAAAACCCAAGTATGATTCCCCTCAAATATGACAATTTGTACATAGAGTCGATTTTAGGATTCCAATATGGATAGTCAAAAGGACAAATATAGCAAAAGTCGAGAGCAGAAGCAAAGTTTACTTTGATTATGCCGAGACCAGAGCGTATATATGAGCGCAAGCTCAAATATAGCAATTTCAAAAACGCAAAAGGGTCATCGCGGAAAAATCAGTTCTGATAGAAATACGGATTAGGCTTATCCACAGCCTCAAGTCCAGACAGATCAGACACATCCATACAATTGTGCAGACTTATGACAGCATCCGGTTTCCATTCCGAGAAATCATTCCCTTCAACGGCGACATTGCCGCAATACAGCAGATCTATCACAGGAAGCCCTCCGAACAGCGGCTTGAACGTCCCAGAATCCACAAACCTGTTGCCTTTTATCGTCATATTTCCGACACTCAAAGCATAGATGACCTGTGAATCAAAAGTTTCTATGGTATTGTCCTCAAAGACGACATTTTTATGATAGTACGCATCATTTCCCCTGTTTTCAACAGGAATAACAGGATCAATCTGAAGAATCGCCTGAGGGGAATGCCCACCGATGCCAAGATTGCGGAATCTGTTGCCCTTTATGACCACATTGTCCGTAGGTCCTGATTCAAACCAGAAATTCGCATCTCCGCATATACGGATTCCGGCCATCATTGAGGCGAAATCACATCCTTCTATCAGCACGTCTCCAGGAGTAGATATAAGAAGACTCCTGGCTC
>Ga0073906_1003921_pt1 | contig 15835 bp, 12 predicted proteins | sample Inofromicrocosms_FD_65485 | JGI IMG/M metagenome (GOLD analysis project Ga0073906, IMG submission 65485) | Mouse cecum microbial communities from Vienna, Austria - Inoculum for glucosamine and mucus D2O microcosms | ecosystem: Host-associated > Mammals > Digestive system > Large intestine >... | reverse complement strand
GGTTACAGCCGCAAGCTCTCCAGCAAGTTCTCCATGGGCGTGGTGCTCCGTTATATCCTCTCCGACCTCTCCTTCCAGGATACGCAGACCGGCGAGACCAACCAGGCAGCAAACGCCTTCTCCGTGGACCTCTCCGGTTATTATCAGACATTCCCCATGATTGGGCGCAACGAATGCCAGTTCACCTTCGGCTTCAATATCTCCAACATCGGTACGAAAGTGAGCTATGACGGTGGCGCCAACAACTACTTCCTCCCCACCAACCTGCGTCTGGGCGCCAATTTCATGTTCCCGCTCGCCGACTACCACTCGCTCTCGATAGGTCTTGACCTCAACAAGCTGCTGGTGCCCACCATGCCGCGCGTGCAGAGCTATGAGACAACCGAAGAATGGCAGGAGGCATGGGACAAGTGGAACACCATGAGCCCCTTCACCGGTATCTTCAAGTCGTTTGCCGATGCACCCGGCGGCGCCAAGGAGGAGCTGCAGGAAATAGGTGTTTCCGTGGGTGCCGAGTATGTATATAACCAGCAATTCTTCGTGCGTGCCGGCTATAATTACGAGCATCCCAACAAGGGAGGACGCAGCTATTTCGCTTTCGGTGCCGGCTTCTCGCTGAATGTGGTTAAGCTTGACGCCAGCTACATGCTCGCCACGGCCCAGGCATCACCCCTCGACCAGACCCTCCGCTTCACCCTCACCTTCGACATGGACGGCCTCCGCGACCTCCTGGGCCGCAGAAGAAAGTAAAAGCTATAAAAGCTATTAAAGCCATTAAAGCCATGCAATTCCGAATCGGCCAAGGTTATGATGTTCACCGGCTTGTGGAGGGCCGGGAGCTATGGCTCTGCGGCGTGAAAATACCTCACAGCCTCGGTCTGCTGGGGCACAGCGACGCCGATGTGGCCATCCACGCTCTCTGTGACGCTCTCCTCGGCGCTCTCGCCCTCGGCGACATCGGCACCCATTTCCCCGACAACGACCCCGAATTCAAGGATATAGATTCAAAGATTCTCCTCGTGAGGGTCGTGGAGCTCATAGGGCGCCATGGCTGGGAGGTGGGTAATGTGGATGTGACGATAATGGCCCAGCGTCCGAAGCTTGCTCCTCATATCGCCACCATGCGACAGCGGCTCGCCGGCATTCTGGGTGTCGGCGTCGACTGCGTGTCGGTGAAGGCCACCACCACCGAGCACCTCGGCTTCGAAGGCCGCGAGGAGGGCATATCCGCCACTGCCGTATGTCTGCTTGGCTCCTCTCGCTGACAGCCATCACCGTCATAGCGCTGAGCGTCATCAGCGGCTTCCGCCGTGGATTCCGCCGCCAGCTGCCGCGCCTCTTCGGTCTTCTCTTCGGCATCCTCTGTGCCAGAATATTCGCCCCGCCTGTAGATGCCTTTCTTCGCGACACCTGGCCACAACGACTCGGCATCACCGAAACCGACTTCATTTATTCCACCCTTGCCTGCTGCCTGATTTTCACGGCGGCATATCTGCTTTTCGGCTATATCACGCGCATCTTCGCGCTCCTCTTCCGCCGCAGCGACTCGGGGATCATCGACGGCATAGCCGGCGCCTTGCTCTCGCTGACCGTCTGGCTCACATTCCTCAGTCTCGCCTATAACATGCTCATATGTGTCTGGCCCCGGTCGGTACTCTCCAAGTCGCTGCACGACAGCGACGGAAATGTAATCCAGGAAGTATTATACATCGCCCCCACCCTCCTCGGCTCCCAGCATCCCGACACCCTCAGCCACCTCCAGCAGCTCGAAGACGCCTCCCGCATCTCCTGAAGCGAGAGAAGAAGAGAGAAGAAGGAAAGAAAGAAAGAAAGGAAAAAGGAAAAGGAAGAGCAAGGAAAAGGAAGAGAGAAGGAAAGAGAAAGAAAAAAGAAAGAAAGGAAGAGCAAGGAAAAGGGAGAGAAGGAAAGAGAAAGAAAAAAGAAAGAGGAAGCTAATTTTTAAGCTCCGGCTTCTTCTTAAGGCTTCCGCCTTAAGCACGGCAGCAGCGGCAGCGGCAGCAGCGAAGGCGAAGCCCCGAGCGGCAGCGGCCGTGCTTAAAGCGGAAGCTTTAAGCGAAAAAGAGAAAGCAGCAGAAAGCAAAAGCTGTAAAGCAAATAAATCAGCAATCAATAAAAGAAAGAGAGATGAAAGAAAGCAAAAAGAAAGGAAAAGAGATGGAAGAAAGGCCCTCTTATTATCTGCCTGTAAAGCATTCCAACAGGCGCCGCGCCGCCTGGCATGATTATTGCAGCAAAAGCCTTTATATGCTCACATACACCTGCCTTCCTCACCGGCCCCTTTTGAGCCATATCAAGCTCGTTAACGGCAAGCCATGCGCCGTAAATACCCCTCTCGGAAATATTATCCTGCAGGAAATTGAAAATATACCCCGCTTCCATCCCCAAATTGACATATATACCAAAATAGCAATGCCCGATCATATTCATTTCATTCTATATGTCAAGGAAAGATTGAAACATCCGTTAGGCATGGAACTTGCCGGTTTCTCCAAAGCCTGTAACAACGCCTACCGTAAGCTCCGCGCCGCCGGACATGACCACAAGCTCTGCCCTCCCGGCAATAATCGGCGGAATATAACTGACGGAACTGACAGCCAGCTTAATGCCGCCACTGCCGACCTCCAGCTCTTCCACGAAGGCTTCAAAGAGCGCTTCAAACCTTGCGGCAAAGAATTTGACCTATGCTGTTCGGGGCGTCTGCTGCTACTTGCGCCATGGCCCGACAACTTGCGGAGGGCTGTGGTGACGCGAGCCGAGGCTATGGCGATGAATGCCCTTGCCTCAAAAATAGCGGTTCTCGAATATTCCTGCCCCATGAGTTTATTGTAGTATATAACAAAGTAATCGGGCACTTCACCTTGTAGGGACACACGGCTCGTTTCATGCAGAAGTAGGGACGCACGGCCCGTGCGTCCGGATTATATCCATTAATTTCAACGGGCTCAGAGGGCGGCGTAGCGGGCGATGGAGGCGTGGAGGCGGCGCCAGTAGGCTAAGGAGATGAGGTAGAGGGCCAAGCCGACCGGGAAGAACCACATCAGCGCCTTGCGCACCCAGGGCGTCCGGAACGGCGCGTATATCCATACCCAGCCCGTGACGGGAATCTTGTTGAGCTCGGCGATTACACGTATATCCCTGGAGTCGGCGAGGGCGTCGACTATACCGTCGGCGAGATGCGCCATCCTCTCTATAGGAGCCCGGCGCACGGGCCGGAGCCAGTAGGCCACATATCCCCTCTTCGCCGGATACCTGCGGAGCCATCTGCGGGCCACGCGCCGCAGCGACTCCCGGCACCTCTCGGCCTGCGCCTCGTCGACTTCATCTATGACCACCTCCTTGCGGACCATATGGCGGCTGTCGCGCAAGCCGAGGATGCGGCGCCACCACTCCCGGTATAGGTCGGGGTTGAACACAGCCGAATCATTCATGGCCTTGTAGGTCACGAAGATGCCGAGCGGCAGAAGTATGAACGTGCTCAGCCACATGCCGGCCCATGCCTCCCAGATACCCTCGCGAGCCATCTTGAAGCCCGTGTTGTCGATGATGTAGTATACGAGGAAGAGTATCACCGAAATCACGAGGGGCGCCCCTAAGCCTCCCTTGCGGATTATGGCCCCCAACGGAGCTCCGATGAACAGGAAGATGATACAAGCCACCGACAGGGTATATTTCTTGATAAGCTCAATGCGGTGGCGCCGGATACGGTTTTTCTCGTCGCGCAGCTGCGTGGAGCGGAACTCAAACTCGGAATGCCGCATATCTACGGCGGCGATTGCGGCATTGAACACCTGGGTGCGTGCCGCCGGCGACAGCGAGGTCAGCAGAGAGTCGAGGTCGATGGGAGCGGCCGCATCCTTCTCCTCCTGAGGGCCGTGCGACGGCGGGAGAAGGTTGTCGCCCAACAACACCGGGAACGACATCTCGGGGAAGTCGGCCTCCGTCTTCCGACCTATGGAGTCGACACGGCGCGACAGCGAGTCGATGCCCGCCTTGAGCTCCGCGATGTTCTTGCCCACATACTGGTTGCGCATACCCTCCTCGCTGAGCTTGTTGAAATTTGCGTCGAAGGGAATGAGCAGCTCCTTGTCGAGGAAAGTCTCGCGGCGGAAGGGGATGTTGGCATTGCCGATGGTCTGGCTGCGGAGGTTCTCGAACTGCTCCCCCTGCCAGAGATGGAGGTAGAGGAAGCGCATGTCGGGGGTAAAGGCGAGACGTGCCGAGTCGGCCAGCAGGATTGTGCCGTTGCCCCCGTTGAGGTCGTAGATCATCACGTCGTAGAGCATGCCGGTGTCGCGGTTCTTGCTCTTGACGTAGATGTTATATCCGGGAATCTGGTCGTAGAAAGAGCCTTCGGGAATCTCCAGCTCTGGGCTTTTCTGGCGTGCGGAGAAGAGTAGGGTCCACATCTTGACCTGCGCCTTGGGGAGGATGTCGTTCTGGAAGAAGAAAGCGCCTACGGCAATGCCGCCGATGAGCACGATCAGGGGAGCCATGACGCGCAGCAGCGAGACGCCTGAGGCCTTTATGGCGGTGAGTTCCGACTTCTCGCCGAGGTTGCCGAAGGTCATCAGCGAAGCCAGGAGGATAGCCAGCGGCAACGCCATGGGAACCATCGACACCGCCGCATAGAAGAAGAGTTCGGCAAGGACGCCCACGCTCAGCCCCTTGCCGATGAGGTCGTCCATATACCGCCACAGGAATTGCATGAGCACGATGAAGAGCACGATGAAAAATGTCATCGCGAACATCGGCAGAAAGGATTTCAACACAAACCTGTCAAGTCTCTTCATAGTGCAAATTTAAGCAATAAAGCGGTGATGCGCAAAATAAAGGGCTAATTGGGCTGCCGGCATCGGCGGTAAAGGATGGCACCGGGCACTGCTGCCATTGGGCGGTAGCCGTTGTCGCCAAGGAACCGGAGGAGTATTCCCGATTTTTCGGAGGTATGGTATCTGTTTGCTCCCGCCACGCCACGGGCAAAAGGACCGGGCACGGGCGAAGCCTTCAACAGCGGCAGCGGCGAGTCGGGGTCGCAGTCCATAAGCACCACGAACTCCGGATCGGGTCCGTCGGCAAGTTTTTTGGCCAGAGCCGCCGGCGCCAGTTGCTCAGGCCATGAGTTGCCATAGGCCGGCAAGGTGCCGGTAAGGTAATATAGCATGGGCGCGCCGCCGTATACCAGAATTTCCGTACCCTCGGGGACATTGCCGCTCACCATGGCGCGGATATTGTTGGTGACGCGGGTTCTGTAGGCAGAGTTTCCCCTGTTGTTGGCAAAGGCTTGCCATACGCAGAAGAAGCTTGTCACGGCAGCCACGGCGCACCAGCCGCCAAATACAAAAGGAGCGAGCAGATTGCGTCGGCGCGTGCCCTTGCCGACGGCTTTGTCATTCCTCGGTTTCAGCCGGGAGGCTGCCAGCATGGCGGCGATACCCACTGGTAAAGCCAGCCACAGCAGCATGGGCCCCAGGTTGAGAAAAGTATTGTCGCTGCCCAACGGCAATATGGCCAGCATCATTGCGGCGGCTATCCCCTTCTTACGCCACCCCGGAGTAAAGAAGGATATGACGATGCCCACACAGGCACAGAATGTCAATGTATACATTATGGAAGCATCTGTGAGGAGCACCCTACGGAAATTTATGCTCAGGATCATCAGCGCCATGGCACCTGTGGCCAGCAACGCCTCGTAACGGTAAGGGCGCCGTGTGAATATCAGCAGCAGCGCCAGAATCACGCACATCAGCGGCACCCATACCGGCTCGGGCTGCAGCAGCTCGTTGGTGTGGATGCGGTAATGGTATATATGCCACCAATTGTCGTAAGTGACATCCATAAGAGGCCCGATGCCGTGTGACGCTTCGCCGGCGACGGCTATGTCGGCAAGCTCGCGCATGTTGGAGATAAAGATGCCCAGATGTCCGAGACACAGCATCAGGAGCAGACATGCGGCCACACCGGCGGCATATCCGCCCAGCCATATGAGTGCCGACTTCCAACGCCGGCCACACTGCGCGAAAAGAAAAGTGAGGAGCATGTAGCCCAGACCGGCTATATTGCTGACTCTCGCGAAGACCATCACTCCCGCAAGAATCCCCGACAGCAACATGCCGCGGCGTCGCCCGCGCATCATCACCACCAGCGAGGATACCGTCAGCAACAGCGTGAGATGGTTGTAATGGAAAACCGAATCCGAGCAGTAAAGGCCGAAGGAAACCATCAGCGTTCCCACCAGCATGGCCCGGAAATCGCTTACAACCCTGTTGACGAGCAACGCGCAGCACACGTTGATGAGCAAAGCCAGCAGCCGTAATGGAAAGATGCCGGGCAATACCGCATGCACCGCTCCTCCTACAATGCCCGTGAGCCAGTACATGAAATTATACTCCACGCTTGCCGGATGGGTGTAGATGTTCTCGTAGAAGGTCATGTTGAATCCGGTGTCGAACCAGTCGGCAGGCCAGCACCAGAGAAGCGGCAGCTGTACCAAAGTTACAACCGCCGCCAGAATCAATGATCTGTCAATGCTTTTTCTTCCTGTCGCTATCTTCATCGGCGAAACGGTTTGGGAAAGTGAATTTCACTTTCTTATGCGTCAGCGACCAGCATACCAGCCCCACCCCTATGAGTATGAAGGGTATGGAGAGCACCTGGCCCATGTTCATGCCGTACTGCTCTATCATGGCGTATTCGGAGCTTACCTGCACGTTCTTGACATATTCTATCAGGAACCTTGGCAGGAATATGCCTATGAAGAAAACGCCGGTGATTAGCCACGGGCGCTCCTGGGCATTCTTCTTCCAGTACATCCACATCAGCAGTCCGAAGAGAGCGAAATAGCAGAGAGCCTCGTATAGCTGCGTGGGGTGTGCGGGGATAGTCTGGCCATCCCTGACGAATACGAACCCCCAGGGGAGGTCGGTGGGACCGCCATAGATCTCGCTGTTGAAGAGGTTGCCGAGGCGTATCAGGCCGCCCACGAGGGCTATGGCCACCGTAATCTTGTCGAAGACCCACGACGCCGGCTTCTTGGCCACAATCCACGACCATAGGAAGAGGGCTATGATTATGGCTATGGTGCCGCCATGGCTGGCGAGGCCACCGTGCCATATCTGCAGAATCTCCCCGGGATGCTGAGAGTAATAGTCCCATTCATAGAAGAAGACATGACCGAGGCGTGCGCCCACGATTGTGGCCACCACCACATAAGCGAGCAGGGAGCCGAGCCATTTCTCCGGCGCCCCCTCGTGACGGAACATCTTCGACACTATCCAATAGCCCACGGTGAATCCTATGGCGAACATCAGGCCATACCACCGCACGCTCACCGGCCCGAAGCTGAAGAGCTCCGGGTCGGCGTTCCATACCACAAATTGCAGCATATCAGAGCGAGCTGACGATTTGTGCGGTATCCTCGGCGATCATCATCTCCTCGTCGGTGGGTATCACCACCACCTTGACCTTAGAGTCGGGGCCGGAGATGACCACTTCCTCGCCGCGCACCTTGTTGGCCTCGGCGTCGAAAGTGACGCCTAAGTACCCGAGATGCTTGCAGAGATATTCGCGGGTGCCGGTCTGGTTCTCGCCCACGCCGCCGGTGAATACTATGATGTCCACGCCGTCGAGCACGGCGGCATAGGCGCCGATGTATTTGAGGATACGGTATTCATACATATCCATGGCGAGTCTGACTCGTTGGTTGCCGGCCTCGATACCGGCCTCGATATCGCGCATGTCGTTGCTGATGCCCGACACGCCGAGCACACCGCTCTCCTTGTTGATTACCTTCTGAAGGCCTTTGGCGTCAATGCCGGTGCGCTCCATGAGGTAAACGAGGGCACCGGGGTCGACGTCGCCCACACGCGTGCCCATCATGAGGCCTTCGGTGGGCGTCAGACCCATCGACGTGTCGATGCTCTTGCCATCCTTGATGGCCGTGATGCTGCCGCCGTTGCCTATATGGCAGGTGATGATGCGCTGCTTGTCGTAGGGAACACCAAGGTATTCGCATACGCGGCGCGACACGTAGCGGTGGCTCGTGCCGTGGAAGCCATAGCGGCGGATACCATATTTCTCATAGTCCTCGTAAGGAAGGGCGTACATGTAGGCCTTTGCCGGCATGGTCTGATGGAATGCCGTGTCGAACACCGCCACGTTGGGAGTGCCCGGCATAAGCTCCTCCACGGCCTCTATGCCTATGATGTTGGCAGGATTGTGCAGCGGAGCCACGGGATAGCATTCCTTGACCTTCTCGATAACCTCCGGGGTGATGAGCACCGACTTGTTGAAGTATTCCATACCGTGCACCACTCGGTGGCCGATGGCGTCGATTTCGTGCAGGTCGCTGATCACGCCCTTCTCCGGATCGGTGAGCACCTTGAACACCTGGCGTATCGCCTCCTTGTGGTCGGGCATAGAGACGGTGATTGTCTCCTTGCCGCCGCCCGGCTTCTTGAACTTCAGGAAAGAGTCGGGAAGACCAATCTTCTCCACGCCTCCCTCGGCAAGCACCTGCTTGCTGTCGCTGTCGATAAGCTTGTATTTCACGGAACTGCTTCCGTTGTTGAGCACCAGTATTTTCATTTTCAGTCTTCGATTGCTTGGTTGCAGGTAACGATGATTGTATTGAAGATATCCTCTACGGTAGCGCCGCGGGAGAGGTCGTTGACGGGAGCTGCGAGGCCCTGGAGTATAGGACCAACGGCTCCGGCTCCGGCGAGGCGCTGCACGAGCTTGTAGGCGATGTTGCCGGTTTCGAGGCTGGGGAAGATGAGGGTGTTGGCATGACCGGCCACAGTGCTGCCGGGAGCCTTCATGGCGCCGATCTTGGGCACTATGGCGGCGTCGCTCTGCAACTCGCCGTCAATCTTGAGCGACGGGTCGATCTGGTGTGCCAGCTGCGTGGCCTTGATAACCTTGTCGACGCGCTCATGCGTGGCGCTACCCTTCGTGGAGAAGCTGCAGAGGGCCACAACGGGGTCGAGACCGGCGATGTTCTTCGTGGTCTTGGCCGTCTCGATGGCTATCTGGGCGAGTTCCTCGGCTGTCGGGTCGGGCACTACCGCGCAGTCGGCAAACACGAGCATGTGCTGGTCGCCGAAAGGCACATTCTCCGGGAGGAGCATGATGAAAGCGCCGCTCACCACGGAGATGCCGGGCTTCGTCTTGAGCACCTGGAAAGCGGCGCGGAGCACGTGGCTTGTGGGGCTTAGCGCACCGGCAACCATGGCGTCGCCGTCGCCTTTCTTAATCATGAGGCATCCGAGATATAGGGGATTGGCGGCCTTCACTCGGGCCTCCTCGATGGTCATACCCTTCTTCTTGCGCAGCTCAGCCAGCAGCTCGGCGTAAGGCTCTACGGTGGCGGCGTCGGCAGGGTCGACGAATGTGGCTTTCTCGATGTTGGCGAGACCCAGCTCGAAGGCTTTCTGAAGCACGGTCTCCTTGTTGCCTATGAATATTACGTTGGCTATTTTCTCTTTGATCACGCGGTCGGCGGCCTGCATGGTGCGGGGTTCTGTCGACTCTGGCAATATCAGCCGCTGCGGCGCTCCCTGCGCCCGCTTTGTCAGTCTCTCGAATAATTCCATTTGCTGTATCTGTTTATAGCCGGTGTCGCTGAGGCGCCGACCTTCGGTTTCTTCCGCAAAAATACAAAAATTTTCGCAAACGCCGGTTTCTTTGACGGGATAACAGCTTCTTTTTTTCGACGGGAGAGCATGGTAAGCTATTACCCGGCTTACCACGAGCTTCCGCTCGTGGCACGGCGGCCTTAGATAAAAGGCGGCCTTAGATAAAAGGAGTACCGCCTCTCCCGTTCTCCCGTGGGCGTCAGGGGCGGAGGATGTCGACGGCACGGCGGAGGGCGGTGAGGAAGGCGTCGACTTCTTCGGGGGTATTGTAGGCGGCGAAACCGGCTCTGACGGTGCCGGGGATGCCGAGGCGCTCCATGAGCGGCTGCGCGCAGTGGTGACCCGTGCGGACTGCAACGCCCTGCTTGTCGAGAAGCATACCCAGGTCATAGTTGTGTATTCCCTCCACATTGAAGCTTATCACGGCTTCCTTGCCTGGCGTGGTGCCGTAGATATGCATGCCGGGAATCTCCATCAGCCCGGCGGTGGCCTGCTCCAGGAGCTGCCGCTCGTGAGCGGCTATGGCCTCGATACCCGTCTCCTCCATGAAGTCGAGGGCAGCCCCCAGAGCCGCTATGTCGACGAAGTCGGGAGTGCCTGCCTCGAACTTGAAGGGAAGGTCGGCATATGTTGTGCCGTCGAAGCTCACATGCTTTATCATCTCGCCGCCACCCTGGTAGGGAGGCATACTGTCGAGGAACTCGCGGCGTCCGTATAGCACGCCGATGCCGGCGGGACCATACATCTTATGGCTGGAGAAGGCGTAAAAATCGACGCCGAGGTCGCGCACGTCCACCCTCATGTGCGGCACGGCCTGTGCGCCGTCCACGAGCACCGGTACGCCCTGCTCATGAGCGTAGGCCGTCATCTCCCTGACGGGATTCACGGTGCCCAGCACGTTGCTCACATGCGTGAACGCCGCCATGACGGTATCGGGGCCGAAGAGGGCGCGGTAACTGTCGAGACGCAACGCGCCGCTGTCGTCGATGTCCACGACCTTTATCTTCAGTCCGCGGCGTTGCGCCAGCAGCTGCCACGGCACGATATCGGCATGGTGCTCCATGACCGTGAGGATAATCTCGCCGCCTTCAGGCAACAGAGAGCCGAAAGAGGAGGCCACGAGGTTTATGCCCTCGGTGGTGCCGCGTGTGAAGATTATTTCCTCATGGCTTTCGGCGTTGATATAGCGTGCCACGCGGCGGCGTGTCAGTTCCTGGAGGTCGGTGGCTTCCTGGCTGAGGGTGTGCACACCACGGTGCACGTTGGCCTTATGGCGCGTGTACATGTCGACGATGGCGTCGACCACGCGTCGCGGCGTCTGGCTCGTGGCAGTGTTGTCGAGGTACACGAGCGGCTTGCCGGCCACTGTCCGGCCCAGAATGGGAAACTGCTCTCGGATCTTGGAGACAAGCATGGGATTAGTGATTAGAGATTAGTGATTAGAGATTAGGGATTAGTGCCGCCAGCTATAAAAGCTATTAAAGCTATAAAAGCTATAAAAGCTATTAAAGCTATTAAAGCTATTAAAGCTATTCAGCCTCGGTTAATGGCTGCAGGCGCCGCAGGCGGCGTCGGAGTCGCCGGCGAAGCGGCGTTCCACGAGGAGTCGCAGCCGCTGGTTGAGGGCCGGGATGGTTATGGCGTCGATAACGTCGGCCATGAAGGCCTGACGCAGCAGCAGCCGTGCCTGATGCTCGGGGATGCCGCGCGTGCGCATGTAGAACACCTCCATAGGGTCGAGCTGACCGATGGCGCAGCCATGGTTGCACTTCACGTCGTCGTTGTAGATTTCCAGCTCGGGACGCGCCTGTATGCGGGCGTCGGTGCCGTCGAGGAGGTTGCGGCTCGACTGGTAGGCTTCGGTGCCCACGGCACCTTCGTGCACCTTTATGCGGCCGCAGAAGCTGCAGTCGGCCCGGTCGGAGGCACTTATCTTGTAAAGCTCGTCGCTGTGGCAGTGGGGCACCAGGTGGTCGATATGCGTGTCGAAACGCAGACGGCGCTGCCTGTCGCATATCGCCATGCCGTAAAGCTTGAGCTCCGCGCCTTCGCCCAAAAATTCGCAGCGGCATTCGTTATGGGTGTCGCCGTTGTAGAGGGTCAGTATATCGAGCAATGCCTTGGAGCCGGCCTGCTGATGCACGCTGACCAGGGAATGGCGCACGGTATCCTCGCTGGTCTCCTCGAGGTCGTAATAGTCGAAGGAGGCCCCTTCGGCGAGGAATATCTCTACCTTGTTGTCGTTGACGGCCTTGGTATCTGCGACGACGTCGCCGACGGTATGCTGGCAGACGAGGAGCTTTGCCGAGGCATCTTTGCCGAGCACTATGGTGAGTGCGGAGATGTCGGCATCGGCGCGGCCGCGCTGCAGCTTGTTGACGAGCTGCAACGGCTGCGGAATCCTCACCCCTGCCGGCACGTAGAGCAGCAGCGGGTCGGCGTTGCCGGCGGCTGTGGCCAGCGCTCCCTCGGGTAGCGAGACGCCCGCCGGCAGCATACCCATGGCCTGCGACATCGGAGCCAGCACCACTCCCCCCTCGGGCCGCTTGACTGTTCCTTCCAGGCTGCTCATGACATCTGCTCTTTAATCCAGTCGTAACCGCGCTCTTCCAGTTCGAGGGCGAGCTCGGGGCCGCCGGTCATAACTATCTTGCCCTTGTAGAGGATATGCACGAAGTCGGGGCGTATATAGTCGAGGAGGCGCTGGTAATGGGTTATGACGATGGTGGCGTTGTCGGGGGTCTTGAGTTTGTTGACGCCGTTTGCCACGACGCGGAGGGCGTCGATGTCGAGGCCGGAGTCGGTCTCGTCGAGGATGCTGAGCTTAGGCTCGAGCATGGCCATCTGGAATATCTCGTTGCGTTTTTTCTCGCCGCCGGAGAAACCCTCGTTGACGCTTCGCGATGCCAGCTTGTTGTCGAGCTCCACCACGGCGCGTTTGTCGCGCATCAGTTTGAGGAACTCGGTAGAGGGCATCGGCGGCTCGCCGAAATATTCGCGTTTGGCATTGATGGCGGCACGCATGAAGTTGACCATCGACACGCCGGGGATTTCCACAGGATACTGGAAGCCGAGGAAGAGACCTTCATGGCTTCGCACTTCCGGCTCCATGGCGAGGAGGTCTTTGCCGTCGAGGGTTGCGGAGCCGCCGGTGACGGTATATGCCGGGTTGCCGGCAAGCACCATGGAGAGGGTAGACTTACCGGAGCCGTTTGGCCCCATGATGGCATGAACTTCCCCGGCATTGACCTCAAGGTCGATGCCTCGCAATATCTCGCGGCCATTGATCTCCGCATGTAAGTCTTGTATCTTTAGCATCATTGTCTTTGTATCAGGGATAGGGCAACAGCCCATAGTTATAACACTGCCATTATGGAAAAATTTCATTTTCGGGGCAAATTTTATATAAACATCTGGCCGTGTGCGAACGTAAAAGGGACAGGCGCCGCGCGGCGCCCGTCCCAGGCTTATCATATCGGTTCTTACGGTAATCTGTTTCAGAACATCACCTTCTTCGAGGTTTTGCCCTTCACCATGATGTAGATGCCCTTGTCGGGATGTGCCACGCGCACACCCTGCAGGTTGTAGTAAACCGGTTTGGCGTTCGCATCCTCGTTATCGGTGACGATATTCTCCACACCCGTAGGGATAGCCATGAGCGAGTTGAGAGATGTGAAGTAGTCGCGGTTGTTCAGACGGAACTTGGGATTCTGAGCAGCGCCATCCTTGATGGAACCGAGCTTGGCTCTGGTGTCAATATCGGCATCCGTCACATACTCGTCGTCGGTATAGTTGAAGTCGGAGTGGAACTCGTGGTAAGTTCCGGCTTCCACGCCGGCATCGGGATCCGGGTCAAGACGGGTGATATCGAACTCGATATAACGGAAAGCGTTACCCGAGCTGATGGTATTCGCATCGTGCGACAGTGTCCAGTGCTGATCCACAGCGTTAGTTGACATCAGGCTTGCGGTAGCCTCCTTCTTGGAGTAATGCCACAAGGATTTCACTTCGGGAGGATTGAAACCGTGATTGCTCTGACCTGCAAAGATGCTCTGGTCAACAATATTGTCGAGAGTAAATATCCTCGCTTCGGAACGCTTGTCGGTGGTAGACACCTTGTCGGCCGTGATATAGTGAGGCTTACCTTCATTGTCACGGAGAATCAAACGGAACTGAGCCTTGACAATAGGACAGCCTTCGGAACCGATTTTCAGCTCGGTGAAGACGGGAGCCTGGTCTGTACCCGTATTCACGGAATAGCTGAGAAGCACTGCGGGGAGTACATCATTGTAGAGGAAGTAGTACGACTTGCCGTCGATGATGTATTTGTCATCCGCTGTAAGCTTCGTTGTACCGTCCACGTAGAACTGGAAATAATGCGTGCCCGACTTGGTCTTGTAAGCCTCTTCGAGACCCGGAGGAACTGTGGTACGGTATACCTGATGACATGCTGCTACTTTCTCCTTCACCACAGGCACTGCCCACTCAGCCTCCGTGAGAGTATGGAGCTTCATGTTGTCTGAGAGCTTCGACTCGTCATAGAAGTAGTTCAGGGTATTCTTGTTCATATCTTCCGATTTAACGTTGAAGGTGCCTGTTTCAACATCCGAACCTTGATTCCAGGCATTGTAGTAGTAAATGTAGATGTCTTCAGGTGTACCCGTGATGAAGCATTTCTTCTCGTCGGGGTTGAAATAAATCACAGCATCATTGTAGTAGTTATGAGCAAGGTGCAGATTGAGGAAATTCACCTCATTGCCGGTCGAATATTCATTGAGTGTGATGTTATCGGCATCCTTGGATTCGCCGAGAGTCTGCTTGACATACTCAGATTTTGGATTGGTATTCGTGAAAGGATTCCCCTCCCCTGCATAACTCAGGAAGTTATGTCCGAACTTACGGTTGCCTTCACCGAAATATCCGTTGTGAATCTGGAACTGGCCATGCATGCGGGGAACATAAAGGGTGTACCAACCTGTCTGGCCGCTGAGGCCTGCCTTGCCTAACTCTTCGCTTGTGGCAGGCATGAAGCGGAACGGAGGAAGGTAGTTTGAAAACCCATTGTCCTCTGTTGCCCAGTTGTTGATGTCACCCGTCAGATAAAACTTCTTGGCGGAGGTCGAGACCTCAGTAGAGATAACAAACAGGTTATTCACGATGTCGGCAGTGATGGTAACCTTTGTGATTTCAGCATTGCTTCTGCTTTCGAGATGCCACTCCATAGCCGCATTTGCGTTGTTCTGGGAGATGGAAGTGCGTGCATCATTGTTGGAGAGACGTATGTCTTTCTCGGCAACGGTGGTATAGCGGTTCTTGAAGTCAGCCATGCTGGTGGCATTGGTCTTGTCCTCTTCGCTCAGGAACCAGTGATAAGTACCCTTGAACAAATCTACAGTCGGGTTGTTGTACACAATTCTATACTTACCCTTGCTTACCTTATTCAGTGCGATGGACTGCTGAATATTATCCCGGTCGTAGAGGTAGAGAACCTCGGGGGTGAGGTCTTCGTCTATGATGGTGAACTTGTAGTCGTACTCGCCATAATAAACGAGTTTCACATCATATTCACCCTCGCCTTCGGAGTATCCGAAAGATGCGTTGTTAACATCATTTCCTGTTTCTCTAATAGGTGCGTTAAGATAGACGGTCTTGTTTCCGCCACTTGTTCCGATCTGCTTGGAGCCGTCCCAGAATCGGAACCAGTTCTGACCCTCTGCGAATTTGATTTTACCCGTATATACGGTATGGCCATCTTCGAATTCACCATTCTTCGACAGCGTGCAATGGTTAGTATGGGTATTCCAATCTTCACTACCATAGCCGAGCTTTCCGAAGATGTATATATGTTCGGGATAAGTAACCTCCTGCTTCTTGCTGATGGTCACACCATAGTCTGTATCGCTGTAATAAATCAGTTCGACATCACAAGTTTCTGCCGCACTTGCCGTATACTTCCAATGCTGATTATTACTATTATATTCCTTGGTATAAAATGCACTGCCGAAAACAAACGTTGTGCCGTCGGCATTTTCATTTTGCGGACAAACTTGTTTTGAACCCGTGTGGATTCTGAACTTGTTAAATCCTTGCTGGAATTTAATCTCACCGGTATAAAGAGGATATCCATTTTTTTTACCGGATTTCTTCAACACGCACTGACTGGTGTATGTATCGCTCCAGTT
>Ga0073906_1003917_pt1 | contig 15845 bp, 12 predicted proteins | sample Inofromicrocosms_FD_65485 | JGI IMG/M metagenome (GOLD analysis project Ga0073906, IMG submission 65485) | Mouse cecum microbial communities from Vienna, Austria - Inoculum for glucosamine and mucus D2O microcosms | ecosystem: Host-associated > Mammals > Digestive system > Large intestine >... | reverse complement strand
GGTGCAATCGTTGCTGGTGCGGGTGTAGTTGCAGGAGTTGTTGGTAACCTGGCCATCAACAGCGGAGATAAGAATAAAAATAAAGCTGACAAGATTATCGCTGATTATGATAAAAAAACATCCGGGGAACAAGTTACATCATCAAACGGCGCATCAAATATAACGCCTGAGGTTGATAAAAATAAAACACAGGTTAATCAAACCAATACATCAAATATAACGCCTGAGGTTGTTGAAAATAAAACACCATCGGTCACCAATAATAATGCAACCCAAAACAGCGAGACGTCACTCACGCCACTTACAGAAGAGCAAATGCGCAAAGAGATGGCCAATTTTGTCACAGCATGTGAGAGCTATAAAGACAATGGTACAATTGGCATGTTTGTTGTTGATAACAATGTTAAACCCTGGTTCGTAAACATGCCAGATAATTATCATCAAAAGGCATTCTGCTTATTCTTACGAAAATCCGACGATGCAAATGCCAGTGGTAAAAAAGATCCACAGTTGGCCAAGGTAAAGCAAGCTTCAAGCGTCCCAGATTTGGAGACTTTGATGCCAGACGGATATGTTTTGGTTCCAGACCCGAATTCGACGTCATCCACATCATTACGTTGCAAAAAAACGTTTGGCAGAGTAAAAGAAACCGAAAAAGTTAGGTATCATGGAAACGGTCATTATTTTAAAGAAGACTATGACCACGGGCCGGCACTTAGCTGTGATTTTTCATACAAGCATCTATAAGTGACGTCCTTGTTGTAAAAATCCCTATATAATCTTTATTGACTTAGGTTTATAAAATTTACTATGATTCGTTTATAAAGAGAGATTTTATGACGAGTCGCTTTCACAGAATTTTAAACCGCATGGCCCTGTTTACCGCATTATTGGCGTGTGGATTGATTTTATTTTGGGCCCCGTTTATGCAGATTGCGACATCAAACATTTACCTTAATGGTATAATAATCGGCGCAACGTTGTTCGGCGTGGGGTTGTGTTTTGTCGAAATGTTTCGCCTGTTGCCCGAATATCGCTGGGCGCGCGCATATTTCAAAGGAAATAAAAATGCCGCCCTGCCCCCGCGGTTGTTGCGGCCAATGGCAATTATATTACGCCGTGGCGGGCGGGTCCCGGTAACATCACTGGGGGCGATGCTGGATATGATACTTTTGCGGATGGAAGATTCACGCGAATCAGTGCGTTATATAACAAACACACTTGTTTTCCTGGGCCTGCTTGGGACATTCTGGGGGCTGGTTGTAACGGTGGGCGGTTTCGCAGATTTAATCAGCACCCTTAACTTTAACGATGAAACGGTACTGGATGCGATGCAGGCGGGAATGGCCCGGCCACTGTCGGGTATGGCAACGGCGTTTACCAGTTCACTGATGGGCCTGGCGGGCAGTTTGACCGTGGGTTTCTTAGGGCTACAGGTGCAAATGGCACAAAATGCTATATTTAACGAACTAGAAGATTATCTGGCGGCCCGCACGCGGATACGCGAAACAGACGCGGCCTAGGATTAAAACGGAGGGAGGAGAAAAATGTTCAATATTCGCTTTCGTGAAAGAACAAATACATGGCCCGGGTTTGTGGATTTGTTTTCAAACCTGGTTATCATACTGATTTTCCTGCTGATTGTATTCGTGTTCTTGTGGACCACGACCAGTGTATTTAACAAACGCACAGGCATAAAAACAGTAACACAACTGAAACAGGCCAACGCGGAACAGATGGAAAAAATTCAGCAAATGACCGCCGACGAGCAAGAGGCAAAACGCCTGCTGATTCTGGCCCGTGCGGAACTTGAAACACTGGAAAGCAGTAATGCGGAACTTAACGACGAATTAAATCAAATGGACATGAGTGTCGAAGACCTGGTTACCGCATACGAGGCAAAGGTATCAGAACTGCAAACCCAGGGACGTGACATGCAGGCAATGGTCGACAGCCTGACCGCTCAGCTGAACCAGGCAACAATTGACAAGGCGGCGGCGGCCGAATTGGAACAACAGCGTAAAGAGCTGCAAGACCAGATGCAGACACAGCGCGCGGAACTGTCACAACAGCTGGCCGATTTACAGGCGGCATTGGACGCGGCAGAGGAAAAATCACGCACCCAGGAAATCCAGTATGTAGAAATGTCAACCCGTCTGAACAAGGCGCTGGCGGACAAAGTGGCAGAGCTGAAAAATGTTCAGTCGTACCAGTCCGACTTTTACAAGGCAATAAAGACAGCGCTGGGGGACCGCACCACGGTTCAGCCCGACGGCGACCGCTTTATAGTATCCAGTGACATTCTGTTCCCCAGTGGTTCGTACACCCTGTCGCCAGAGGGAAAAAATCAACTGCGGTTGATTGCGAATGTTATAAAGGATTTTGAAAACAAAATCCCATCGGATGTAAACTGGATTATACGTGTCGACGGACATACGGACAAAAAGCCGGTTGTTCCCGGAACGCGTGGATATCGAAATAACATGGAACTGTCTTTGCGCCGTGCGACGGCGGTGGCGGATGCATTGTCGGCCGCGGGTGTATCAAGACGTCGGCTGTTACCCAGTGGTTTTGGTGACCTGTACCCGGTAGAGCTTGGCAACAGTCCGGACGCATTACAGAAAAACCGCCGCATAGAACTGCAGCTTACCAATAGATAAAATCAGTCCCCGCATCTGCGGGGACTTTCTAATGGCCTGCAATAAAAAACATCCCGCCATGGCGGGATGCATTTAACGCATTCCAACAGAAAAATCATCGCCAAATTCTGCAACAATCTGGCCGCCAACCGTGCATTTTATGTCTTCAAATCCGCCCTTTACCTGATTCTTTTTTATTACATTACTGGTAATCAGACCACCCGCGGTACCCAATACAACACCCGCAACCGAATCAGAAACCAGACGCGATGAGTTAAAGTTTCCTTCTTTGTTTTTCCAAACGCTGGTGCCCTGACTTTCACTGACATTACGCAGATATGCTACAATACTTTTTATACGCTGTTCTAACGTTTGATGGTTGCCTTTTGTTATTGTTATGTGTGCATCTTGCTTAACCGATACCGCTGATGATATCTGTACAAATTCTTTTGGAGCACCCGCAGAACTGATAATCACACAAACAGCACGTTCACGCGGATTACTGGTGCGCCCATCGCCGCCATATTGCGCCATGTCGTCTGATTCGCCCGCAACAAAATATTCCAAATTATTTGAATTATGTTTTGTGTCGCGCAACTGCGGGTCCAGCATGTTTAAAACATGTTCCATACGACGCTTTGCCAAATTAATATTATATTTATCACGGCCGCGCGAATCCGCCAACCCCATTACATACATGACATCGTTGCCCGACAGCCCCTTTAACTGCTCGTTCAAAATATCGCGAATTTCAGTAATGCACTGTCCGTCTGGCACCTCAGCCACGGTGTCAATATCATTAAAAAAGAACAAACGATAATTACACTTTTCGGTCCATCCCGGGGACTGAGGAACATTTTCCGTATATGTATCCCCCCTGGTCCCATAGCACTTGTTATTAGGCACCTTGCGCGTTAAGTCCGCTGTGGCGGCATACGACATGGTCGGCGCCAGCATCCCCAAGGAAAGTAATAAAGTACTAAATTTTCTCATATCCGTATATTCCCCGCTATAATGATACTATTTTATCATAATTCACACCGCATACCAAATAAAAAATCCCTGCAAATGCAGGGATTTTACAAAATACCAATACGTTACAATATTATTTCAACGCATCAATAATCTGGTTGTACGGAATCGCACCCGGGAACGCCTGTTCACCGATAATCAGGTACGGCGTACCGCTGATTTCGAAACGCTGGGCCAGGTCACGAACATTTTCCAATTCACGCGCAACAACTTCGCCCTTCATATCTTTTTCCAGCTGGTCTACGTCCAAGCCTGCTTCTTTCGCAAACTTCATAACGTTCTTGTGAACCTTGTCACCCAGTTTGGACTGATCCTGCATATCTTCCTGAGTATAATATTCACGGTTCATCAGCATTTTGTCCAGCGCGGCCGCCTTTTCATTGCTCTGCAGTTTTGCAGCAATTACAGCCTTTGCCGGTGCATCAGACAGCGGTCCATGAATCGAGAAGTTTTTCAGAACAACGCGAACGTCATCACGCTCTGCCATTACACGCGCCAATTCGTTGTGAACACGGCGGCAGTACGGACAGGAATAGTCAGACCACAAAAAGATTGTCTTTTTAGCATCAACATTGCCCCAAATCGGTGCATCTGCAACCATAACATCCATTTTGCTACGAACATACTGACGAACAGCCTTGTTCTTTTCAGCATTCTGCTGTTCCTGCATACCTTCAACCATTTCCTGCAGAATCAACGGGTTAACCGATGTCAGATAATACGGCACAAACAGGCGGCATACGCTACCCGCGATTAAGATAACGGCAACCAGTTTGATTACCTTTTTTGCCAATGCAATGCCCATGCTGGGATTCTTACTGTCTTGTTTCAGCATCATGCCGCCAAACAAGAACAGAGCAATCGCCAACACCAAGACCAAGATTGTCCAAGTCATAGCTTTCTCCTTTTCTGTTGAACATCCAAACGATAGCAAATCTGAATAAAATTACAAGGAATAAATGTAGGTGTCTGTGCCAAAAATTATGTTATTTATCACGCAACATTCGTCGTGCGGCGGGCATGGACGCACCCTGGGCGACGCACACATGCTCTATTAGCCGCGCCGACACCCCCAGCGTCATCGGCAACGGATATAATTTGTCCGCATATGGCGCCCCGCATGCCGCACATACCGCCCGACACGTCCGCGGCGACAGATAGTCCAGCCCCGTGCGCACCCCACATCCCGCACACGCGGACAAATCCAGCGCATATCCGATTTCACGCAGGAAACCAATCTCCCATTCCAGGTATAATTCCGCCGGATTTTCCGCCCCCGGCAACGCATCTATAAAATCAGCGGTCCGAGAATAGAGAATATCATAACACTCACGTTCCGGCAACAGCGCCGACACCAGCGCAAACGCCGAATTCATCATCGACAGTCGCCGGAAATCTGCCATTATTGGCGCGGCCAGGTTACGCGTGGGTTCCCAATGAAAAACCCCCAGCTGGGAATCCAGACGCGCATTCCACGATACCGCCCCCACCTGCCCTGTCAGCGGACGATTCTTTTTTGCCACCGCCGCACCACGCATCATACCCGTCATCAGTCCATAATCACGCGTGAAAATACGCGCAAAAGAGTCACGCTCGTTAAAGGGTCGTATATCCGTTAAAATGCCAACTGTTTCTAATTTCATTTACAAAACAAAAGCCGCCGATTGTGTTCGGCGGCTTTAATCATTACTGGGCGAACACCTTGTCATAAACTTTCTGGTTTACCTTTATCGGATACTCACGCATCAGGAATGAATTATAGTCATCTGCAACCGTACGCATGGACAAGTTTTCCATTTCCTTGCGCAGGGCGGCTTTCTTGGTCGCATCCGCCTTTGGCGCAATGGCACGGGAAACCTGCATTACATAAAATGCATTATCATCCTCTATAATTCCGGTGTCGCCGACATTCGTTCCAAACGCGGCCATCAGAACTTTCAGCGGTGCACCCGACGTGCGTGATACAGTTGCCTTTTTCGCACCACTCAGTTTATCATTTCCCTTTGCCGCCGTCAGCATTTCATTTGCCCGGACATACGCCTGTTTGCGCTGTTGGGCACGCGCCCAGTCGGATGTCAGGCGCCCCTTTACACTGTCATATTCAGCATTGTGACGCGGCACTATTTTATCAACCCGAACTATTATGAAGCCTTTCGCGGTTTCAATCAGTTCACTTTCCATGCCTTCATCCATATCAAATATTTTGGCAACCATTTTATCGGTTAAAACAGTATCCACCGGCCGATTATCGCGTGCAAACTGACCCAGGGATACATATTTTGCCCCGTGATTTTTTGCCGCCGCGGCCAAACTTTCACCACCGATTATATCATCTTCCACCTTTTGTGCCCGGGCCAGCGCCGCATCATATGCATCCGGCTTTCCCATTTCAGCCGGCACCATAACATATGACACCGTTCTTGTTTCCTCAATCATATGCGGGTTTTGCGCATAAAAATCACGCAACTGTTCATCAGTTGGTCTATCTGCCTTAAAATCAGAATAAGGCACGGCGACATATTCTATTTCCCGCAGACCATATCGTGCATTATATGCCGCATCCACTGCAAAATCCGGAACCGGAACTGCAACATTCAGCCCCCCCAGAACCATTGAACGCAAAACCTGGCTGCGCAGGATATTGGCAAAATCAGCCTCTGTATAGCCGGCATTGGCCAACAAATTATCAAACATAAAAGACGAAAACTGACCGTTTATTTGAAATTCCGGAAATTCGCGGATTTCACGTGCAACCCTGGCATTTGTTACAAAAAAGCCCAAATCTTTTGCACGTGCCTCGGCCATGGTTTCTGTCGTAAGACGCGCCATCAGCTTGTTTGAAAACTCTGCCCCGGTTGCAACATCGGTATAAACAGCACGCTGTTGCTCCTTGGATAGCTTTGCCAGTTCCTGGGCACGGGCCTGGTTATACTGGCCAATGGTAATTTTTTCAGGCCCGACACGAACCAGCGCATTATCGCCAACCGCACCACCAAACACCCATTCGGCAACGCCCCATCCAACAAAAGAAAAGGCCAAAATTCCAATTAAAACTTTTGCAACAGGTTTATCTGCCGCGTTACGTAAATATTCTAGCATTTAATCCCCTTTTGCGCTACCATAGCAAAACGAGATACGAAAAATCAACGAAAAAAAGGGGAAAACAAATGAAATTTATCGCAGGTAACTGGAAGATGAACGGTTCGCGCGCGGCCTTGCAGACAATGATTGACGCACTGCGTGATGTTGATACAAAAAACACGGTTGTTTTATGTGTTCCATACACCATGCTGGGGGCGGATGCCGGGCGTGCGGCACTGGGCGCCCAGGATGTAAGCATGCATCACCACGGCGCATTCACGGGCGAAGTTTCGGCAGAAATGTTGCGTGATGTAAATGCAAAATATGTAATTGTAGGTCACAGCGAACGCCGCCAGTATCATGGCGAAACAAATGATATGGTACGAGAAAAAGCCGCCGCGGCAATCGCCGCCGGAATAACGCCGATTATATGCGTTGGGGAAACAATGGATGAAAAACAGGCGGGCAAGACAATGGCGATTATTGAATCAGGCGTTCGTGAATCCGTGCCAGAAAACGTTGACGCCCCCATCGTTATCGCATACGAGCCGCGTTGGGCGATTGGTGCGGGTCTGACCCCGACCGCCGATGAAATTGCCGCCGCACACACCTTGATTGCAGACACGCTGAAATCCATGGGCCTGGCGGGAACACCGGTACTCTATGGCGCATCAGTAAAGGGAAACAATGCGGCCGAAATCATGTCCATTCCAAATGTTGACGGCGTATTGGTGGGCGGTGCATCCTTGAAACCGGACGACTTCATACCTATAATAACAAGCGTGAAATAAATATATAGTATAAACTGGGGGTGTTATCCGCCGCCCCCACACTTTTTATGGACGGTAAACAATGGCTGAAATGGAAAACAAAGAAACAAACATCGAAGAAGTCTCTATAAACACCGCACAGGCAACAGACACCGCCGAGCCTGCACCGCACCCGACGGTAACAGGTGCCGATACAGTTCAAACCGCGGATTGCGGCACCCAGGTCGACAGCCTGATTGGCGAAGTGCGCGAATTAAACGACAAATATATGCGCGCTGTTGCGGAATTGGAAAACACGCGCAGGCGCGCCGCACTGGATTGTGAATCGACCGCCCGCCGTCGGGCAATGAATATTGCCGGATACTTTCTTCCGGTTATGGATGCCGCAGAGGCCGCGCTGTCCCATACCCCCAACGACGAGGGAATAAAATCAATGGCACGCGCAATAGAGGCAGCATTTGCCCAAATCGGCATCGTACGAATTGAATCCATAGGCCAGCCGCTAAACCCGCAGTTTCATAACGCGATACAGGTTGCAGAATCCAAGGACGCGGCCCCAAATACAATTATCGAAGAAATGCAGGCCGGATATATGTTTGGCGACACGGTCCTGCGAACGGCGATGGTTGTTGTCGCAAAATAAAAAAAACGCCCAGTGGGCGTTTTTTTCACTTTTACCTTACCGCCTTAAAACCGACCCGGTCTATATTCCCAACCGATGCGACAGTTTTAACATCAGCACGGATTCATTACCATATTCATCTGTATTATTGGGGTTCACACGATATATGAATCCCACCGCACCGTCGGTAAATTCCCCAAAACGGTGCCGATATGCGGCGGCAAAACGGGTTTCACGCTTTTCAGGCCGCAATCCCACACGACGCGCCCCCATCTCGGATACGGCGATATCAAACCTGCCATCAGAATCTTCGACAATATCATATTCTGCATGTGCATAATCCATATGTCCGGCCCGCGCCGCCAATGGCTGGGACGCAACGAACTGGAAATTACCCGCATTTATCCCCAATGCAAACGCATTTGATTCAATAGATGACAATCCCAAAATATACTGTCCCGACGCATCAGCGGTCGTTCTGGCAAATGTTGCACGCGCCTGGATATCAACATCGCCCCACAAATTATAGCGGCCATGCAAATCAACATAGGTCGTGTCGCCACCGCCCAGGTTAAGCAGCCCCCCCGTCTGAGCCCCCAACACAGTTTGGGTTTCACGTGCGACACCGGCCGACGCATCAAAATACATCCGCCCAGTATGCAATCCCGCACCAAACGCGCCACCATGCATCAGTCCCAAACGCGCCGGCGTATATTGTGCCGTCACAGTCGGATCATTTTCCAACAATTCATTATCCGTTATCGCACCAGAAAACGCACGCATATTAAACGTCCATTTACCTGCGTCATATTTTGCCCCGCTGGACACTGCGTCATGCGCCAACGACATCACAGGATTTACCATCCCGGCAAACAATCCCGCGCCATCTGTAAAATTATGTTGATATTCGGCGGAAAAATCCCAGTTGCCACGATGCCACCCCAGGCGCATTGAATCCAAGCCGCCCATATTGTCTGCATAGGGCCGATCCGATGTTTTCATTGAAAAGCTCAATGCCCCAATTTTAAAATCAGTATCTGGCGCATCCGATGTTTTCAAGTCACCAAAAACATCGCTTAAATATAATCCACGGCGACGCCCTGCCCCAACTTCAAATTCGTTTTCCCATATTCGCGGCATGCGCAACTGGCCGTCGGCACTTTCTAAAATATCAAAGAACGGTGCACTGATTGACGCCACACGCGGACTAAACGCGGACGACGAGCGAAACCGTGTCTGGGACGCCGCACGCCAATATGCATTACCGGACGCCGATACAATCTTGCCGTTGGCGCCATTATAAAAATAAACTTTTGTCCCAGGTTTGGTTGCGCGCTCCAGATTTATCAGGCCATATCCGAATACCTCTTTAAAGACATCCAAATATTCCTCGCCCCCCTTGTCCACGCGATACTGATATTCTGGCGGCAAAATATACATATTCTGCAGATGTGAACGCAATGCATCTTTTGTCAGCGGCGTCCCATCGGTCAGCGTTCCCAAATATGGCCCGTCCGCAGTCAACGCCAACAGAATAAAGAGTTCCTTGTTGCTAAGATATGAAAATGCGGATTTTACCGCGCCCGCCGCGCCCGCCGCAGACGAAACCGCCAATTCATCCGTAATACCGGTTGCGGCAAAACACCACGGGTCTATGCCGTTTGCCCCGCGCCCCGCGATACCACAAACACGGGCCTTATAATATTTGTCGTCACTGGGGTCGTCTGGCGTTGTGCCTTTGTCGGCCCACTGGGCTATTGCAAACTTGTTCCCTGGGGTATATCCGGAAACACTTGTTGCAGAAGACGTACCATTTCCGGTCATCCCGACGGCAACAATTGACATGAATAAATGCTCTAGATTATCGAACACCAGCGGTACGGCATTTTCAAACGTTGCCACCTGGGTTGGATCAGAATATGAACTGTTTGTCTGGGATGCGCCGGTAGAAAACAGTACCAGCGGCAAAAACCGAGACCCCAGACCGTTAAAAAAGGCAACGGCATCTGAAGAAGGCAGCAAGTTCGTCCCGCCATCGCCATCTGTTGTATCACGATCATAATATTTGTTAATCAGCGCTGAAAAATTTTCTACCGTAGGATTGGCAAGAATACTGTCCATCATTTCTGTCGTGCGACCGTGCAGAGGTTCTATCACGGATGCATTCGCCAAGATATCCATGCGCGAACGCCCGCCGGCCAAATCACCCGCCAACCACATTACACCCGCTTTTAACAACGCGCGATAATTATAATAATCAATATCCCCATATTCCCCAACCAGTGTCAGTTTACCGTCGGACATTGAATAAGCCTGGTTTATATCCCCCCCCAGCGTGTTGTTTATATAAAGATATCCATTTGCACCAACATATCCCTTGTATGTGCCGATGCCGGTGTCTTGGGCCTCGAAATGATTACCGGTAACAGACGAAACGGTAAGCTCTTTACCAAACAAGGTTATTTTATCGCCCACCGCCAATGTCGCCCCCGCCATCGTATAATCCCCCGACGGCGATGCCCCGGAAACAACCTTTATCCCCTTGCCGGCGCCTGTTCTAAAAATGCCCATTTGTCCGTTTGGAATAAATCCGAAATAATCCGCTGATGTATATCCGGTGTCATTGCCCCCCAGCACCTTGGCCAGCATATTATCCATGTCGGTTGCGTTTGTATTGTTTACCGCCGTCCCCCAGCCTGACAAATCAAAATCTTTAACAAAATTCTTGTCTTCGGTTGTAGAGGAATTGGTAATCTCGGCCCCACTCCCCCCCAGAACAATCATATTGTTGTAATACTTGCTGGACAGATTGCTTACCTCTGGATTTTCATTAACGGCATCACCACTAATGGTGGTCCATGCCAATAACTTGTCATCCAGCGAATTTTTTTTCGCCGTAATGCCACCCACCGGCTTTGGCGCGGCATTGATACCATTGGATGTTACCATGGCGACACCAACCAGCCGACCACCGCCAACAACCTCGCCTTTTATGTTTATTTTCCCCAGCACATCCGCCGCAACAGGAACATTACCCGTTTTACGCAGTGTTCGCATTCCCAAATATCCACGTGCCAGCGGCGAATATCCATGCATCATCAACAGATAGTTCTGGCCGCTTTTGGTCATTAATTCAAAGTTATCCTTTAAAATACCGTCAGTAGATGGGCTATAAAAATTCAAGTTGTTTGAATAGTTTGCGTTTTCCGATTCCGCATTTGGCATTGCCGGACCATATGGCAGTGTAAATTTTGCCGTCGCGGTTCCGCCGCCCGGATTGTCCCCACCGCCACCATTGGGCCGGTCGCCCCCGCCGCCGGATGAATTATTATTATCGGAATCAAACACATCGGTCAGCAACAGCAATCCCCCAACGACAACGGCGGCCCCCGCCGCCGCCAATGTCAGGTTATGGGCGGACGACAGCCCGCTGAACAGGCCGCCGCTTCGCTCACTCTTGTTCCTGCTGTTGTATTTTTTTATCTGCTGGTCACATTTTGACGCATCGGCACCATACATCTGCAGTATCTGGGCCGCCCTTACGTCATTATTCATCAATGCAGTACAAACAATCGACAATCCGGTTGAATCCGTAAAATTTACATCCGCCCCATTATTTACCAGGATTTGGACCTGTTGTATATCGGCATTACGCGCCGCGGCCAGCAACTGGGCGGCAACCATGAATTCATTTGTGGCGCCAAATGCGCACACAGGCACAAAAAACAGCGAGAACGCGAAAATTCTAATAAATTTCATCATATACATCTCTCTATAGCGACAATATTAACATATGTTTCAATTATCTGTCCAGAAAAAACTAAAACAGCCCGCCAACGGCGGGCTGTTTTTAGCATTTTAATAAATGTGCTATCTAGAGTGTATGCGACGCACTTTAACAACAACTGTCTGCTGTACGCTCGCACTGGCCTTGATATGCACAGAGTCTTTACGTACCGGCTGCGGCTGGGCGCCATAATAGTTATTAATAACACCATTGTTGATATTCACAGAATTATTACTGCCGCCATTAATTGTAATACAGCCGGGTGTCGCAGTCGCTGTTACCTGGCGCTTTCCATGAGATGATACACCATTATTTTTTACCGGCCCAGATTTCTTTGCCGCCCGCACTTTCTTTTTCGCCACCTGTGCGCTACGTTTACCACGACAATCATTAAGCAGAGAATCCAATGTGACAACAGAATCATTCAGCACAACCAGCGAATCGTTCATCCGTGAATATTCCTGACGCATCGCATTGATTGTATCGCCACGAGCGGCGGCCAAATGCATAAACTCAACACTGCGTTCATCACGTATTCTGATTTCATTGCGCAAGCTATCCATACGCGCATCGCAGACCACACGCTCACTCTCTGATTTATCTGTGCAGCGGGAAATTAAAAGCGCACTGACCAGGGCCAACGCAACCCCACCAGAGAAAGCCAAACCCCATTTCATCTTAGGACTAAGATTCATTTTTTACTCCATCATTGATTAAGTACACACTTACCATAGACAAAATACACGCTTTTGTCAAAGAATAATTTATTTTTCTCTTTGCGCCCCGACTGCTTTTTTGATATAGTTAAATACATAGAGAGAAATGAATATCAAAAACATATTTTTAACAGCTATTATCACAGCAGTCCCCCTAACCGCAAATGCGGTCACGACCTGTTCACGCGCAAATTTAACGCGCTGTCTGGATTCTGCATGTGCGATAAACATATCATCAAATCCTGCGGCCCGGTGCCAGTATTGCGGAACAGCATCTGCGGGCGCACCGGCGGCGGGCGACGCCATGCGCAGTGTATCTGTGGGCACGTCGGCAAAATATTCATTTTCCGCCAAAGAGCTGAAATCAGCCCCGTCTGATCCGGGCGCCCGGTATGCATGGGCCACCGCAGAATGCATAAAAAAGGTTGCGGGCTGTACCCCTGATGACGTCACAGATAATTATGACAGCCTGATAGAACAATCATGCCGTGCGGCCGGCATCACGGCCCAGGTTGCGACCCTGCGTGCGGCGGCGGCAAAAACCAAATCTAAATCCACATGCCAAACCGATATCATGGCATGCGTTATTGATACAAAACGCTGTGGTCCCGACTATAGCGCGTGTGCACAAAATGCTGATTTTGATAAATTCTTTTCCGGCTGCAGCGTGGATGCCACCGGTTGCGACGAACATATTGCCGCCATTCGCACGGAGCTGATTGACGCACGCGACACTGCGATAAAAAATGCGGACAACATAATTGATACAATCGTTGCATCATACCAGTCCCAGCGAAACACAAAATTAACCACAACCAAGGCAAACTGTACCAATAACGCCGGCCGCGAATCCTGCATCGACACAGTGTGCGAACGCAGTATGCCAAACAAATGCGGCGCCGGTTTTGCGGCCGAACGCTCGATGGCGACCCAACTGTGCAAGTTTCATGACCTGGCATGCGATACGCTGAAATAAAGAATATAAAGATGAAGCCACAAGATACAGTTTTTAATTTTCTTTCACGCCACGGGCGCAGGGCCGCGCAAACCACATTGGCGGCCGTGATTGTGGCAATCGGCACATCTGCAAACGGCGCGTCGGTTGTATCACGCGGTTCGGCCGGCACGGCGCGTCCGACGGTATCACGCGCAAACAACACGGAAAGCCGTATACCAACGTTGAACATACGCGCACAAAATACATCTAGCACACCGTCCGCATCAACCGACCCTGCAACGCCAGAGCCAACCCCAGAACCTGCACCGGCCCCCACACCGGAACCAGAGGCAGATGCAGAACCGATAGTTATAGAGAACAAATCATCCCAGTTTGACACCAGTTTGAACACATCCTCTACATCTACTGAGCGTGATTTAGGGGCTGAAAATATGGCCGAAATGATACGGCGCCAACGTGCCGCACTGGATGCACGCGATGCATCCGATACAGCAACAAAGTCAGCGGCCGCATCACTGGCCAGCGGACATAGCGCCTGTGACATTGGCCTGCGCGAATGCATGAAACAAAAATGCGGCGACGACTATTCCAAATGCAAAGGAGACGGCGATACCGCATGGGGCGACAAAATGGACGCATGCCGTCGCAATGTAAATTGCACTGGAAAACAGTACAATATGTTTGCCGCCGAGATTAAGGCCGACCGCGACATGAATGCAAAACTGTCGGCATATACAAAAATCATAAATTGCGGAAATGAATATAACGACTGCATCGTTAAGCAATGCGGGGTAAATTATTCCAAATGCCTGGGCAAAACCGCGGGCGATGCGGCGATTGCGGCATGCGGCACAATTGCAAAAAATTGCACCCAAGAGGACAGCGGCCTGGCATCGCGCACAATGAGCGTATTCGGAACCCTGCGCCAGGATGCGGAAAAACAAATTGTTAAAGACGAACAGAAACTCTATGCCATGCGCGACCAAATGCGTTCCCAGTGCCAGCGCCTGGGGGCAATGTTTGACGAACGCAGTCTGGTCTGTGTTTATACGGTAAACTTTTTTGCCGGCAACTCTACCACACCGACAGCATCCAAGAAAGCATATGCAGGTTCTGCATTTGACTGTACCCAGGATTGGTTCGGCATTGATGTCACAACCTTCAAAGAAAACGCATATCGTTATACCAGATCGCAAACAAGTGCATCATCGGCACTTATGGGCTCTGGGCTGGGTATTGGTGTCGGCGCGGTGGCATCCGGCATGATAGACCGTGCAGTCGACCGCAAAAAAGCAAACGATGCCCTGAAAAAAGCCGAAAAAGAACACGAAGAAAACTACGGCGATAAAAAAGACACAACAACAGAATCAAAAGAAAAAGAACAACAAGAAGAAACAGAAAAACTAGCCGATCCGGCGATACAGCCAGAACAAACAAATAAAAACGAAAAAGGACACAGACAACCAATTTATTCAAGATACCACATCAGAGATTCTGTCTAATGATACAGGAAATTCAACTAATGCCCAACCTGAACCAATAACAGAAGGCAGCTAAAAAACGAGCCGCGGAATCTTTACCGCGGCTCGTTTTTTTATAATATCACCGTTGCGTTACCAAACTGATTTTGATATAATTTATTATATATTTATAATAAAAGAGAGATTTCATGTTTCATATGAGACGGGTCTATATTTTAACCAGCATAATTGCAATCGTAACAATATTCGGTTCAACACCACTTTTCGCTGAAAACACCCAAAAAGAGCCCATACCACTTGGTGATACATCGAGTATTCCTAAACAAACTCCGCAAAAAAATATTATACAACAAGCAGGCGATAGCATAAAATCCGGTGCCAACGCCGTTGGCAAGGTGGCAACCGACGCATGGGCTGGTGTTACCGGACTTTTCAAGAGCGATAAATCATGCTCAGCAGATGAAGACACTAAATTACGAAACAATGCCACGAACAAAGAAAAGATAAAGAAAACCAAGCTGAACGAAAAAGGCGACTGCATCGTAGATCTGTGCGAATCAAAATATATTCCAAACGACAACCGTACAGACTGTCAACTATCAGAGGGTTCCTGCAAACCACAGGCAACAAATGCAACGGCTGGGGAACTTAAAAAAGGTAAATGCATAATCACAGAATGCGCCCATGGCTATCGTCCATCTGATGACGGCACACAATGCGAAAAAGCACAGCTTTCCGAAGAAGATTCAAAAAACAAGG
>Ga0073906_1003911_pt1 | contig 15877 bp, 15 predicted proteins | sample Inofromicrocosms_FD_65485 | JGI IMG/M metagenome (GOLD analysis project Ga0073906, IMG submission 65485) | Mouse cecum microbial communities from Vienna, Austria - Inoculum for glucosamine and mucus D2O microcosms | ecosystem: Host-associated > Mammals > Digestive system > Large intestine >... | reverse complement strand
CGGTGTCGGAGATGGAGTAGTTCATCATGGCCACGCCGCCCTTGTTGATCAGGTCGATGATGAGCTTCATCTCGTGGATGCACTCGAAGTAGGCGTTCTCGGGGGCGTAGCCCGCCTCCACCAGGGTCTCGAAGCCCAGCTTCATCAGCTCCACCACGCCGCCGCACAGGACGGCCTGCTCGCCGAACAGGTCGGTCTCGGTCTCGTCCTGGAAGGTGGTCTCCATCACGCCGCCCCGGGCGCCGCCGATGCCGGCCGCGTAGGCCAGAGCCAGCTTATAGGCGTCGCCGGTGGCGTTCTGCTCTACGGCGATGAGGCAGGGCACGCCCTTGCCCGCCACATACTGGGAGCGCACGGTGTGGCCGGGGCCCTTGGGGGCGATCATGGACACGTCCACCCCGGCGGGGGGAACGATCTGCTTGAAGTGGATGTTGAAGCCGTGGGCGAACATGAGCATGTTGCCGGGCACCAGGTTGGGGGCGATGTCCTTCTTGTAGACGTCGGCCTGGACCTCGTCGTTGATGAGGATCATCACGATGTCGCCCCACTTGGCGGCCTCGGAGACGGTCATAACCTTCAGACCGGCCTTCTCGGCGGCGGCCCAGTTCTTGGAGCCCTCCCGCAGGCCGACGCACACATCGCAGCCGGAGTCCTTCAGGTTCATGGCGTGGGCGTGGCCCTGGGAGCCGTAGCCGATGATGGTGATCTTCTTGCCGTCCAGATAGTTGATGTCGCAGTCCTTCTCATAGTACATTTTTGCCATAGTTGTATTCCTCCTTGAGTTTGTTGTCGTCATATATGGTGCTGCGCCCTCTTTCGATGGCGATGGTACCCGTTTTTGCGATCTCCAGGATACCGAAATCGGCCAGCATCCCGGTGAGTGCCGCGGTCTTCTCCTTGTCCCCGAAGATGGCTACCGTGAGGGTCTCCCGGCTGACGTCGATGATGTTGGCCCGGAAGATGTTGGCCATCTGGATGACCTCATCCCTGGCGTTGCGGTCGGCGGCGTAGACCTTGATCAGGGAAAATTCCCGCTGGATGGAGGTGCCTTCGTCCAGGATCTTCACCGCCAGCACGGGGATCAGCTTGCGGCACTGGTCGGCGATCTGATTGATCATCAGCTCGTCGGCCAGCAGGACGATGGTGATCCGGGTGACGTTGGGTTTGTCCGTCTCGCCGGAGACGATGGACTCGATGTTGTATCCCTTCCGGGAGAACAGCCGGGCCACCTGGCTCAATACGCCTGGTATATCCTGGACCAGGATCGACAGGGTGTATTCTTTCTTCTGGGTGTCAAATTCACGTTTCATCCTGTCCGCCCCCTTACTTTAACAGAAAATCCGTGATGTGCGCGCCGCCTGCCACCATGGGCCGGACCATCTCGTCTATGTCCAGCACGCAGTCAATGACGCAGCCGCATCCCGCCTCCAGGGCGGCCTGGAAGGCCGTCTCCATCTCCGCCATGGTGGTGGCCCGGAAGCCCTTCAGGCCATAGGCCTCCGCCAGCCTGACGAAGTCGGGGCCCCGGTCCAGGGTGGTCTCGGAGAAGCGTTTGCTGTAAATCAGATTCTGCCACTGGCGCACCATGCCCAGGGTGCCGTTGTTGAACACCACAGTGATGATGGGCAGATGGTAGTGCTCCACGGTGGCCAGCTCATGGCAGTTCATGCGGAAGCAGCCGTCGCCGGTGGTGTGGACCACCACCTTGTCCGGATTGCCCACCTTGGCCCCGATGGCCGCCCCCAGGCCAAAGCCCATGGTGCCGAAGCCGCCGGAGGTGAGGAGCTGGCCGGGGTAGTCGAAGTGGAAGTGTTGGATGGACCACATCTGATGCTGGCCCACGTCGGTGGCCACGATGGCGTCCTGGGGGGCCAGACGGCGGATGGTCTCCAGCACCTGCTTGGGAGTCAGGGTCTCGCTCTGCCGGGGGACGGAGGGCTCCCGCAGGGGGAGGATATGCTCCTTCCACTCCGGATGGCTGTACTGGGGCAGGCGCTCATTGAGCAGCTCCAGCACCCGCTTGGCGGAGCCAATGATGTGGTGGTCGGTGAGGACGTTTTTGTCGATCTCCGACCGGTCGATGTCGATGTGAACGATTTTCGCCTGACTGGCGAAGGTGTCCGGCTGGAGAGCCACCCGGTCGGAGAACCGGCAGCCTACGGCGATGAGCAGATCGCACTCGTTGCAGGCCACGTTGCTGGCCTGGGAGCCGTGCATTCCGATCATGCCGGCAGTGAGGGGGTGTCCGCCAGGGAAGCCGCCCCCGCCCATGACGGTGATGGCCACCGGGGCGTCCAGCTTTTCGGCAAATGTCCGGAACTCATTGTGGGCCCGCCCCCGGACCACGCCGCCGCCGCAGATCAGCAGAGGCTTTTCCGCCTGGACGATCATGTCCACCAGAACGTCGATGTCTCCCAGGTTGGGCTCGGGCGTCTTCAAATCGTGGCTGCTGGCCAGGGACCGGAGACTGCCGCACTTCCGGTTCTCGGTCCAGGGGACAAATTCGTAGTCGATCTCCACGTTGGGGAAGGTGACATTTTTCACAAAGTCGATGAGCACCGGACCGGGCCGGCCGGTGGCCGCCACAGCGAAGGCCTGGCGCATTACGTCGGGGATGGTCTGGGCGTCCCGGACCAGGTAGGCCGCCTTGGTGATAGGCATGGCGATGCCGGTGATGTCCACCTCCTGGAAGGCGTCCTTGCCCAGGGTCTGCTCGGTGACGTTGCAGGTGATGAAGACGATGGGGGAGGAGTCCATATAGGCGGTGGCAATGCCGGTGACCAGATTGGTGGCCCCGGGGCCGCTGGTGGCGAAGCACACCCCCACCTTCCCAGTGGACCGGGCGTAGCCGTCGGCGGCGTGGGACGCGCCCTGCTCATGGGCGGTCAAAACGTGGTGTATTTTGTCCCTGTAGTTATACAGCTCGTCATAGAGATTCAGGATGGTCCCGCCGGGATACCCGAAGACGGTGTCCACCTCCTGCTCCAGCAGGCACTCCATGATGGCCGCGGTCGCTCTGATTTTCATTATTTCGCCTCTTTTCGATAGGGTTAAGCCCCCCTTGCCAAAGGGGGGTGCCCCCGCAGGGGGCGGGGGGATTCCGGTGATGGGAAAGGCGTGTGGGGAACGAATCCCCCAGTCACGGCTTCGCCGTGCCAGCCCCCTTTCGCAAGGGGGCCTTTTGGGCAGAAACCTGTCAGTTTTCCTTACTGATCCACATCAAACAGCACCCAAAGCCCTTGCTCCGCCGCGTTTTTCCAGAATGGAATCGAATCCGACAGATAATACCAGGTGTACTCAAAGTCGTCCTCGTCCAACTCCATACCGTACTCCTTAGGGTCAATGGCAAAGTAGAGCTTTCGGAATGTTTCCTCGGTCAGCTCCTGGAGGAATGCGTAAATGCGCTGCACCTGGTGGGGGTTCTTGCAGGTGACAATGTAGTCCTCCTCCCCCTCCCGGTCGCCCCGGAGAACCTCGCCGCCCAGAATTACCCAGCAGCCGGGGGCGTTCTTGCCGCCGTATTCCAGCTTTCCGTTGGTCAGCGCCCGGTGGATGGCGTCCCAGGCCTTGTCCAGGTCGCAGGAGTCCTCCTGCTCCATCTCGTCCAGGTAGTCGGGCACCCGGTCCTCTCTGGGTACATTCCGCAGCTTGTCCAGTTCTTCCTTGGTAATGGCCCGAAAGCCGCCAAGACAGCCCATAAAAACGCCTCCTTCAATCCTCTTCCCAGTGTTTTATTACCTTCAAGTAGGCGGGACGGTTTTCCGCCTCCTCGCCATAGACATACAGCGTGTTGGTCCCGGTGTCCAGGCAGGTGTGGCAGAAGCGTCCGCCGGGGAAGGGGTAGGGCTCACACAAGCGCTGGAAATCCACGCCGGCCTCCGCCAGAACTCCTTGAATCTCGTCCGGGTCCTCGAAGGTGTCGGCATCTGCGGTGGTTTCATCCTCCATGACCTCAAGGATGGTAGCAATCAGGAAGGAGGAGACAGAATCACCAAAGGGTGCCCAGTGGTACATAGTATCTTGGTCATTGAAGTACACCGGCGGGTCGGGCTGGTCCAGGTCCTGTCTCCGGATGCCCGCATACCAGCACCCCTGGTTCTCCCGCCAGAACATCAGGTAATTGTCCAGCTGTTCACCCCAGCGTTCCTTGGGCAGCGCCCACAGCCGCTCCTGTTCCTCATTTCCGGTCTCGTTGTGCCTTCTGAAATCCAGCATGGCGTCCTCAATGTAATCATGGGAGAAGCTTAGATGTCCGCCAAAGGGCTTGGCGTCCTTGTCCGGGGTCAGAATGGGGTGGAGCATTTCGTTCAGGCTGGCCTTGCCGCAGGCCAGATAGTACTCCCGCAGGGCGGCGGGGATTTGAAAGCCTGCCGCCGCCTCATAGGAGGCGACCAGCTCCTGGGAAAGGCCCTGGGCGGGGGCTTCCTCATCCCCGAACAGCGGCTCGGCCCACTTGACCAACTCAATGGGGGTAATCTGATACTTCTTTTTCCCGAAAAGCTTCATATCTTCCCCCCGCCCTTTTGCAGGGCAATAACCCCGGTGCGGACCACCTCCAGGATGGAGAAGGGACGGAGCATGGCCTCGAAGGTATCGATGCGGTCGGGGGTGTCGGACAGCTCCAGGGTCATGGAGCTGGGGGAGATGTCGGACACCTTGGCCCCCATAATATCGCAGATGGTCATAATGTCCTGCCGGGTCTTGTTGGTGGCGTTCACCTTGAGCAGGACCAGCTCCCGGCCAATCATGTTGTCCTCGGGGATGGTGCGCACCTTGATAACCTCGATGAGCTTGTTCAGCTGCTTTTCCACCTGCTCCACCACGCTGTTGCCGCTGTCCACGATGATGGTGATGCGGGAGATGGAGGGGTCGTCGGTGACCCCCACAGCCAGGGAATCGATGTTAAACGCCCGGCGGGAGAACAGCCCGGTGATGCGGTTGAGCACGCCGGCCTGGTTCTCCACCAGAACGGAAATGGTCTGTTTCATCTTCGCCCTCCTTTAGTCGGTGGTGGCCACGTCGGGGTGGACCTGGCAGATCATCAGACAGGGGCCGGGTTCCCCGAGGAAGCGGCCGATGGCCTCGTCCAGCTCGTCCTCGCCGCAGACCACCAGGCTGGGGATGCCGTAGGCGGCGGCAATGGCCTCGAAGTCGGGGGAGCCATCCAGGTCCACCCCGAAGGGGCCGTGGTAGGGGGCCTTGCTCTGAATCTGGTGAACCAGCCCCAGGGTGTTGTTGCGGAACAGGAGGATCTTAAGGTCCATTCCGGCGCACTTCACCGCCGCCAGCTCGTTCATGGCCATCTGGAAGGAGCCGTCGCCGCAGACCACCACGGTCTGCTTCTCCGGCTGGGCCACCTTGACCCCCACCCCGGCGGGCAGGGCATAGCCCATGGTGCCCAAGCCGCCGCTGGTGAGGAGACGGCCATGCTTCTGGGGCAGGTATTTGCAGGTGAAGATCTGGTTTTGGCCCACGTCGGCGCACACCACCGCGTCGTCGTCCAGCGCCGCCCCCAGCTTCCGCATCACGGTGCCGGGGAAGACGGAGCCGGGCCGCTGGGGGAACTGACGGCTCAGCTCCGCCCTGCGGTAGTCGGCCAGCCGGGCCCGCCACTCGGTGCAGTCGGGGGCAGTGACGCCCAGGTCCAGCATCTGCCGGAGGATGACCTTCACATTGCCCACCAGGGGGACGGCGGCCTGCATGTTTTTTCCAATCTCTGCCGGGTCCACGTCGATGTGGATGGTGGCCATGCGCCGCTGGATTTCGTCGGGCTGGACGATGGCCCGGTCGGCGGCCCGTGTGCCCACCATGATCAGCAGGTCGGACTTGGCCAGGGCCTTATTGGCGCAGTGGTTGCCGTGGGCGCCGATCATGCCCATGTTCAGGGGGTGATCGGTGGGCATGAGGGAGATGCCCATCATGGTCTTGACCACCGGGATGCCGGTCCCCTCCGCCAGCTCCAGCAGCTCCTCCTTGGCGTCCGCCAGCCATACGCCGCCTCCGGCGCAGATGATGGGCTGCTTCGCCCCGGCGATGGCCTCCACCACCCGCTTGATCTGCAGGTCGTTGCCCTTTACGCTGGGCTTGTACCCCCGGATATTCACCGTCTCCGGCCAGTCAAAGTGCTTCAGCTGCTGCTCCTGCACGTCGATGGGGATGTCGATGAGGACAGGGCCGGGCCGGCCGGTGGAGGCGATATGGAAGGCCTCCCGGACGATCCGGGGGATCTGGTCGGGGTCCTTGACCAGATAGCTGTGCTTGGAGAAGGGGGCCACCGCGCCGGTGATGTCCACCTCCTGAAAGATGTCCCGGCCCAGCAGGTGGCTGGGCACCTGACCGGTGATGGCCACCATAGGGATGGAGTCCATGTAAGCGGTGGCAATGCCGGTGATCAGGTTGGTGGCTCCCGGACCGGAGGTGACCATGCACACCCCCGCCTTGCCGCTCACCCGGGCGTAGCCTGAGGCCATGTGCCCCGCATTCTGCTCGGTCCGCACCAGGGTATAGCCGATCTCGGGCACGTCCATCAGGGCGTCTGCCGCCGGACAGATGGTGGCTCCGGCGTAGCCGAATATGTGAGTTACGTGCTCCCGCTTTAAGCTCTCGATCAGCGCCTGTGCTCCGTTCATAGAAGGTCACCTCCGATAAATATGTAGGCGGAAAAACAAAAAGGCTCCGTCCCATCCAACACGATAGGACGAAGCCGGCGCTCCGTGGTACCACCTAAATTCATGGCCTTGGCCATGCGCTCATTGCCCCGTTAACGGAGGGTAACCGTTCCGGCTTACTGGGCCGTCCCTGCGGCCTTTCATCCGGACTGCTCGCGGGTGACCTTCGGACATGTCCGTTGCGGGCGCTTACACCAGCCGCGCCCTCTCTGCGGCTCTGGACAAGCCTACTGTCCCGGTCATTGCTTTTTGATGATTGCAAACTATCTTACCCCATCCGGCCCCGTTTGTCAATTCCCTTTTTTGGATTTTCACGAAATATCCCTTGCTATTTCCTCCCATTCGGCATATAATAAATGTTGCTTTTCTAAGGGTGTTTTGTTAGGATAAAGAGGAACCATGATGCCCCGGGCAAGGAGTTGTTGAGATGGAAAAAGTATTGATTGTAGATGACAGCCTTGTGCAGGCTACCCAGCTGCAGGCCATCATTGAGGAGGACTATGAGACTACGATTGTTCATACGGCGGCGGATGGCCTGAGCCGGGCCGCCTCCGGCGATTACTCCCTGATCCTGCTGGACGTGATCCTGCCGGACACCGACGGTTTTGCTATGCTGAAGACCCTGCAGGAGCAGGTCATCACCCAATACATCCCCGTGATCCTGATCACCAGCCTGGCCGCCATCGAGCATGAGAAGCTGGGCCTGACTCTGGGCGCGGTGGACTATATCACAAAGCCCTTCCACCCGCTGATCGTCAAGGCCAGGGTACACACCCACATCAAGCTGTATCAGTACCGCAAGCAGGCGGAGGCCCAGTCCATGACCGACCAGCTCACCGGTGTGGCCAACCGCCGCCGCCATGACCACTACAGCGCAATAAAGTGGCAGGAGGCCGCCCGCCTCCAGGTCCCCTTTTCCGTCTGCATGATGGATATCGATAAGTTTAAGGTGTACAATGACACCTTCGGCCACCCCGCCGGGGATAAGGTGATTACCTCGGTGGCCAGGACGGTGGCCTCCAACCTGCGGCGGAGCACCGACTTCTTCGCCCGCTATGGGGGAGAGGAGTTTGTGGCCTTTATGGTGGGCGATCCCTCCGACAAGGCGTTCCTCCATATGAAGCACATCCGCCAGGTAGTGGAGGACCTGCATATCCCTCACAACCCGGAGGTGTCCACCTGGGTGACGGTCAGCATCGGAGGGGTCACCATGGTCCCCCGGCAGGACAGCTCTTACGAGGCCTGCCTGAGCATTGCGGACACCATGCTGTACGACGCCAAAAAGCTGGGCCGGAACCAGGTGGTCTGGGCGAATGAGTCCATGAAGCAGCTGCGGGAACACTGAAACAGATCATATCCACCCCACACACCTTTCGGAACGGACCAGAGTCCGCCTCCGGGAGGTGTTGGACTGCGGGGCGGAGAACAGGAGTGAGGATGATGCGGGAGGCTGTGCGGCTGGTCGCCAGCGACATTGACGGGACCCTGCTGCGGAATGGGGCGATGGAGATCTCCCCGGAGCTGTTTGAGCACATTCGCCGGCTGGAGCGGGAGGGAGTGCTTTTCTGTCCCGCCAGCGGGCGGCAGTACCAGAGCCTGCGGCGGCTGTTCGCCCCGGTGGCGGACCGGATTCCCTTTCTGTGTGAGAACGGCGCGGCGGTCTATGGCCCCGGCAGTCCCGGCCCGGTGTGGAGCAAGACGGTGATGGACCGGGCTCTGGCGGAGGAGCTGAGCCGGGACATCCTGGCGCTGCCCCAGGCGGAGGTGCTGATTTCGGGGGTCAATACAAGCTATCTGTGCCCGAAAGGGTCGGATTTTGAGGCGCACATCCGCTGGTTTACGGGCAATAACGTCTGCCTGGCCGCCTCGCCGGAGGAGGTGCCGGAGGACATAATCAAGGTCTCCGCCTACTGTCCCCAGGCGCTGGAGGAGGTGCAGGCGGCCCTGTGCCCCAAATGGGAGAGCCGGTTCCGGGCCGCGGTAGCGGGGGAGGCGTGGCTGGACTTTACCCTGGCGGACAAGGGGACCGGCATGAAGCAGCTGTGCCGGAGGCTGAACATCAGCCTGGACCAGGTTGCGGCCTTTGGAGATAATTTTAACGACGTCCCTATGCTGTCGCTGGTGGGGCGGCCCTATATCATGGATACCGCCCATCCGCAGCTGAAGGAGCGGTTTCCCACCTGCTCCAGCGTGGAGGAGGCGCTGAAAAAATTTTGAAAAGGTCCCAAAACAGGGCTTGACTTTTCGGGGCTTTCTTTGGTACACTAGGTCTCGCAACGTGTAGCGTCACCGCGTAATTCCGGTTGATTGCTGCGCGTTGCTTTTTTGCGCGGATTTACCGGAATACATTTTATTTAGGAGGTATTGAGTTCCAATGCAGCGACCGGAAAAAGAGGATAAGATGGGGCGGGCCCCGGTTTCAAAGCTGATGCTGTTCGCGACCTACGAAAAGCTCCTTCAGGCGTCCGGCCACTCGGTGCACTCTACCGTCGCCCAGGTGGCCGGCGCTGTGACCAACATCGTCCTGGACCCCGTCATGATCTACGGTCTGCTGGGCTGCCCTGAATTCGGGGCGAGGGGAGCGGCCTATGCTACGGTGACCGGCCAGTGGGTCTTGGGGCTTCTGGGCCTGCTGTTCCACCTGCAGGTGAACCGGAGGGTGATGTCCCACAGCCTCCGGTACTACAAGCCAAACGGCACAATCATCCGGGGATCTACGCCATCGGCCTGCCGGCCATTATCGCCCAGGCGCTGATGTCGGTTATGACCTACGGCCTGAACATCATTTTGGTGGCGGTGGGGGAGTCCCTGGTGACCGCCTACGGACTGTATTACAAGATTCAGCAGTTCATCCTGTTTGCGGCCTTTGGCCTGCGGGACGCCATTACCCCCATCGTCGCCTTTGCCAACGGCATGGGGAACAAGCCCCGCATTTGGGAGGGAATCAAATATGGGCAGCTCTATACCTTTGCCATCATGCTGGCGGGCACGGCGGCGGTGGAGCTGTTTGCGGTGCCCTGTGCCCATGTGTTCGGTCTGAACGGCGAGACGGAGGCGCTGTGCGTCAGCGCAATGTGCATCATTTTCGTCAGCTTTGTGTTTGCCGGGGCCAATCTGGCTATGCAGGGGATGTTTCAGGCCCTGGACGGCGGTGTGGAGTCGCTGATCGTCTCCCTGAGCCGGCAGATCGTCTTTGTGCTCCCCACGGCGTGGCTCTTCGCTCAGACCGTCCTGCGAACCCGGACGTCTCCTGCTACTACAAGGAGATGTCCGCCCTGGCCGCCCAGGAAAGCGGTCTGTCCAAGGAGTTTATTTCCGGCATCAACTCCGATGAGAACGCCGTCATGCGGGAGCTGTACCTCAGCACGAACGCCGTCCGTCAGGCGGCGCCCGCCAGTACGAGCTGTGCGTGGCTCCATCGGGGTGGAGAAGACCGCCGGGCTGATTTGCGGCTACATCAGCCGTATGTAAGGAAAGGCGGCAGGGAGCTTGGCATGCTCCCTGCCGCGTTGTTATGGGACAGTATGGGGGACGGCTCTTACGGTCACTTGCGCCGCAGCGGTTCGTTGCTGGCCGTGCGAATGGTCAGACCGGTAAAGGCGAAGATGATAGCGAAGACAAAGCTGGAGTAGCACAGCACCGCCCAGGGCAGATATGCCAGGGTGGAAACGCCCAAAGTGCTGGCCATATAGGTGCCGGCCACCGCCCAGGGGACCAGAGGGACGACGCAGGTGCCGGCATCCTCCAGGGTCCGGGACAGGTTTTTCCGGTGGAGGCCGAAGGTGTCGTAGGCGGGCGCGAAAATCTCGCCGGGCACCAGGATGGCCAGATAGGAGCTGCCTGTGACCAGGCTCATGAAGATGGTGGCCAGCACCGTGGAGGTGACCAGGCTGCCCACGCTCTTGATGCCGCTCATCAGCTTTTCCAGGATCACGGTGACGCAGCCGCTCCGGGAGTAGATGCCGCCAAAGGCCAGGGCGCAGAAGATCAGCAGCACGGTGCTCATCATGCCCATCAGGCCGCCCCGGTTCAGCAGGGTGTTGATCTGGGGGATGACCTCCCCCTCAAAGCCGGTCATGGAGACATTGAAGCCGCTGTAAAAGGCGCTCATGCCGGTGACGAAGGAGAACCCCTGAAACACCATACCCAGCGCGATGCCCACCAGGGAGGCCAGGAGCATGCAGGGGACCGTCGGCTTATGGAAAAAGGCGCCCAGCAGCACGATGACCGGCGGCAGGAGCAGGATCGGATTGAAGTGGAACATGGTCTCCAGGGTGCCCAGCATCTGCTGGACCAGCTCCGGGCTGGACATGCTCTCCTTGGGGAGGGTGAAGCCCACAACGGTGTAGACGGCGAGGGATAGGATGGTGGCGGAACCGGTGGTATAGATCATGTGCTTGATGTGGTCGTAGAGGTCACAGCCGGCGGCCACCGGGGCCAGCATGGTGGTGTCGGAGAAGGGGGAGAGCTTGTCGCCAAACACCGCGCCGGAGATGACCGCGCCGGCTGCAATGGGCAGGGGCGCGCCGGTGGCGATGGCCACCCCCATCACAGCCACACCGGCGGTTCCGGCGGAACCGAAGGAGGTGCCGGTGAAGGTGGAGATGATGGCGCAGACCAAAAATCCCGTGACGAATAAAAATCGGGGATTAATCAGCTTGATACCGTAGTAAATCAGCATGGGGATGGTGCCGGAGAAAATCCAGCTGGCGATCATAGCGCCCACGCAGATCATCACCAGGATCGACCCGAAGGAGGCGGTGACCTTTTCGATCATGCCCTCCAGCATGTCCTCCCAGCGGATGCCAATCCACAGGGCCACAAAGCCCGCCACTGCGGCGGCTCCCAGCAGACAGACCTGGGTGGGCAGCTTCATCACAGCGTATCCGCCGCCCAGGCAGATCAGAAGGCCCAACAGCGGAACGACCGCCTGCAGCAGCGTGGGCTTTGGCTGTACAGATTCCTGTTTAGTTGTCATGAAAAAATCTCCTTTCTTGATCAAACACAGCTTCAGGTTTTCGTTCTGGTGATCGTCATGGCGCAGCCCTCTCCCTCTCCATCGGCCACCGTGGTGGGGAAGGCGATGTCCACATTGGGAAAGGGCTCGCAGATAGCGTAGTCACAGTGGCCCAGCATGTCCCGGCAGAACATTTTGATGGTTTCCGGACTTTCCCCCAGCTCCGCCAGCGCCTCGGCATGGGGACAGCAGCGGAACAGCTTCACCGCCCGGTCCTCCTCAAGCTCCAGCAGCTCCTGCTCAAAGGTGAGGACGCCGCCCTTGGAGGTCTGGCCCAGCACCGCCTCAATGGGGCCGATGTTCTCTGCCCCCAGCTGGTCAGCGATTTTCTGTCCCTGCCACAGGCCAAAATCCCAGGAACCCTCTCGAATGACCCGGTTGGCATCCACCTCAGGATAGAGTTCCTTCAGCTTTTTCCAAATAAAGTAGATTTGCGTGCTCCGGTCCTTGTAGGCGCTTTTCACCGCCTGATGAAATTCCTCGATCGTCACCGGCTGGTCGAGCTTCAAGCTGTCCATGTACTCCTGGATGCGCTTTTTTCCTGTCTCACTCATGTAAAAACTCCTCTCTTTTTCTCCTCGGCAAGACATAGCTGCGGATGATGTTTTGGTCCTTGCAGCTCTCCTATCATACTATCTTCTCCACTTATTGTCAAAACTTATTTTCCTACCGATTCACTGTGTTGTTTGAATGAGAGTACAGTGCACCGTTTTCGTGTGCGTCTACCAAACGCCTACCAAAACCGCCCCCAACCTCCTGCGCCGCAGGAGGTTGGGGGCGGTCTGCGTTTCCGGACGTCTACCAGATATCTACCGTCCAAACTTTTTTACATCGAAACCGCTCGTTTTTCTGGATTACCTCCTGTTTTCGCAACGAAAACAAGCTCGAAAGGGGCGTGACACAAGTCTGTATTTTGCGGGGAGCAAAAACGGGCTGGAAATTTTGGGCAAAACGTAGAACTTTGCGACAAAATCAGCGGATCTCAAGCTCCATTTCGTCCATTGCATGATGCATATGGACCGCCATGGCACAGCGGGCTCCCTCCGGGTCGCGTTTGACGAAAAACTCCATCAGAAGGGCGTGATCCCGAAGGGTATGCTCAGCCAGCCGCTCACTGTGTTCCCCGGAGACAATCGCGGCTTCCACCGCCTGGCTGATGATGGGAAGCAGGCGGGTCATAAACTCGTTGTGGGTGGCCCGCACGATGGCGGTGTGGAAGTCACGGTCCGCCTGGGTCCGGTCCGCCCCGGAGCGGATGGCGGCGGCCACCCGCTCCCCTTGGGCCAGGATGTCGGCCAACTCCTCGGCGCTGGCACGGCGGCAGGCCAAGGCGGCCATCTCCGGCTCAAAGACTGCGCGCAGCTCGAAGAGATCCCGCAGTTGTCCCTTTACCTGGTCCAGAGCAGAAAACCCAAAATCGTTGATCTCCTCCACCCGCTGAGAGACAAAGGTCCCCCGGCCCCGGCGGACCTCCAGGACACCCTGGGTCACCAGCTCCCGGATGGCCTCCCGGAGGGTGGTGCGGCTCACCCCCATCTCCTGGGACAGCTCCAGCTCGTTGGGCAGCTTCTCGCCGGGGGACAGCTTTTTTTCTGCCGCGATCCGATTGTACAGCCGCCGGGCGGTCTGCCGGGACAGGCTCTGCTTTTCCATGTGCGCTCATTCCTTACTATTCCGAAAAATTATGCTGGAACAATGCTTGGATCGATCCAATTGTTTCTTCCAGGGACATGATGTCCTCGTTCTCAAAGGCGGTGTACTTGATGCGTTCAGCCGGTCGGCCGGCTCCTGGTTCGTAGCATCGAAAAAGACTTCCGTCTCTATGCAATGCGTATGTCTTGCGTTCTCGCTACATATTTATATCACATTATGCAATACGATATAAAGCACATTATGTAATACGAGGTGTAATGCATGAGGAACTTCAAGATACCGGCTGTTCCGCCCACAACATCGAAGTCGATTCGTTTTCCCAATGATGTGATCGAAGCGGTAGAGCTTGCGATTCAAGGGAAGGATTCTACGTTTTCAGCGTTCGTTGTAGAGGCGACCCGATGGGCTTTGGAAAGTTTAAAGGAGCAGGATTCGGACTGAAAGCGTTTCCCCAAACGGGGAGGCTTTTCTTATTCTAGCACATTTCCCTTGACATGTCCAGCTGCTTATGATACTCTGACATCAGACAACTGATTAGAACTCAGACAACTAGAAGTATGGAGGTCAAACATATGCGCTCTGACGTTGTGAAAAAAGGGGTTCCCGCCGCCCCCAACCGTTCCCTGCTCTACGCCTTGGGCTACACCAGAGAGGAGCTGGAAAAGCCCCTCATCGGCGTGGTCTGCTCCTACAATGAGATTGTTCCCGGCCACATGAATCTGGACAAGATCGCCGAGGCGGTGAAGGCGGGCATCCGGGCCGCCGGAGGCACTCCGGTGGAGTTTCCCGCCATCGCCGTCTGCGACGGCATCGCCATGGGCCATGTGGGCATGAAATACTCCCTGGTCACCCGGGACCTGATTGCCGACTCCACCGAGGCTATGGCCATGGCCCACCAGTTCGACGGGCTGGTGATGATCCCCAACTGCGACAAGAACGTCCCCGGTCTGCTCATGGCGGCAGCGCGGGTAAACGTGCCCACCATTTTTGTCTCCGGCGGCCCCATGCTGGCCGGGACGCTGAATAACGGCCGCCGCACCTGCCTGTCCCACATGTTTGAGGCGGTGGGTTCCTACTACGCCGGCAAGCTGGACGAGGCCGGGGTGGAGGAGTACGAGAACAACGCCTGCCCCACCTGTGGCTCCTGCTCCGGTATGTACACCGCCAACTCCATGAACTGCCTCACCGAGGCCATCGGCATGGGCCTCAGCGGCAACGGCACCATTCCCGCCGTCTACTCCGCCCGGCTCCGCTTGGCCAAACACGCCGGGATGAAGATCATGGAGCTGGTGGAAAAGGACATCCGCCCCCGGGACATCATGACCGAGGCCGCCTTCCACAACGCCGAGACCATCGATATGGCTCTGGGCTGCTCCACCAACACCATGCTCCACCTGCCCGCCATCGCCCACGAGTGCGGCATTGAGCTGTCCTTCGATATGGCCAATGAGATCAGCGACAAAACCCCCAACCTGTGCCACTTGGCCCCTGCTGGTGATACCTACATGGAGGACCTGGACCGGGCAGGCGGCGTCTACGCCGTCATGGCCGAGCTGGCCAAGGCCGGGCTGATCGACACCTCCCTGCCCACCTGCACCGGCAAAACCATTGCTGAAAACCTGGAAGGTGTGGTCAACCGCAATCCTGAGATTATTCGGCCCCTGGAACATCCCTACTCCAAGACGGGCGGCATTGCCGTCCTCAAAGGCAATCTGGCCCCCGACGGCTGTGTGGTGAAGCAGTCCGCCGTGGCCTCTGAGATGATGCAGCACGAGGGTCCCGCCCGTGTGTTCAACAGCGAGGAGGAGGCCATCCAGGCCATCTACGACGGCAAGATCGTGGCGGGCGACGTGGTGGTCATCCGCTACGAGGGTCCTAAGGGCGGCCCCGGCATGCGGGAGATGCTCAACCCCACCTCCGCCATTGCGGGCATGGGGTTGGACAAGGACGTGGCCCTCATCACCGACGGCCGCTTCTCCGGCGCCACTCGGGGAGCTTCGATTGGACACGTCTCCCCGGAAGCCGCTTCCGGTGGTCCCATCGGTCTGGTGGAGGAGGGCGACCTCATCGCCATCGATATCCCCGCCCACACCATCACCCTGAAGGTGTCGGACGAGGAGCTGGCCGCCCGCCGGTCCAAGTGGGTCTGTCCCGAGCCCAAGATCAAGACCGGCTACCTGGCCAGGTACGCCAGGCTGGTGTCCTCCGCCGACAAGGGTGCGATTTTGGGATAAGCCGGACATTTTTTGAGGCCCGCCAGAAGGCGGGCCTCTTTTTTTGAAAGAAATGTAAAGCCCCCTTGACACCAGATGTAAAGCGTGCTATACTTCAGACAGTAAAGCACGCTTTATATTTTTGACAAGGAGGTGGTCCGGTGACCAACCGAATCGCTGAACTGCGCAAGGCCCGGCGCATCTCTCAGGCGGAGCTGGCCGACGGGGTGGACGTCACCCGGCAGACCATCATATCCCTGGAGAGCGGCCGGTACAACGCCTCATTGCTGCTGGCCCACAAGATTGCGAAGTATTTCGGCATGACC
>Ga0073906_1003906_pt1 | contig 15892 bp, 7 predicted proteins | sample Inofromicrocosms_FD_65485 | JGI IMG/M metagenome (GOLD analysis project Ga0073906, IMG submission 65485) | Mouse cecum microbial communities from Vienna, Austria - Inoculum for glucosamine and mucus D2O microcosms | ecosystem: Host-associated > Mammals > Digestive system > Large intestine > Cecum... | reverse complement strand
CTCTATGGGATTTGCCGAGGTTGTAATGTGCAGCCTCTCCGCATCGGTGAAGGCCACGTCGAGAATTTCCATGGCATCATCGTTGCGGATATCCTCTATATCACAGCCTACGGGCGAGTCGCCTACAACCGCCATTACCGCCCGCCGGCAATGTGATAGGCTGAAATGAATATGCGGAAATGCCCGAAAGAATGGTTTTCCATCCTTTCCGGCATTCATTTCGGGGAGACTGTCGAGTCCATAATGTTTTTTGAGCAGCGACAAAAGGAGCCTGCGTGCCTGCGCGCTCTGCTGCGAAGGGGTAAGCAGGGCCTCTCCGGTATATTCGACGAGATAGTCTATAATGCGCTCTCCTCGCTGTCCCATGAGAGGTTCAGGATATTCTGACGGAACATGTACTCATAGTTCTCTCTGTCGCAGGTCTTGTGAAGGATTAGAAGACCTATCCCCTCTTTGACGTCATATTCCACGGGATTGAAGGGTCTGCCTTCATCCTTGATTACGGCATCCACCTTACCGGCTCCGAGGGATATGCGCAGGTCAATGGCCGATGCGCTTTTCTTTCCCGACAGTCCGTGAGTGATTATGTTTTTCAGACATTCCTCGCATGCCAGCACTATTCGCAGCCTCAACGCATTCTCCACCTTGGCGTCGGCAAGCCATTTCTCGACAATCCTCAGCGCCTCATCCATTCCCTTCATATCGGCATCCACCGACAAGTCGAGCATATCGTCAGGATTGGCCTTGGGTATGAGCACCACCGGAAGATGGTTCCCCTTCTGCCTGAGGATAAAGGGTATGAGAATGATTACCAGCAATGACTGACCGATGGCGAAACCCCACCAGGGATTGATCCATCCGATACCCTGCGCCGCGAGTGCCGACAGCATCCAGTAGCATAACATGGGAAGCAATGGCTGGCCGAAAGAGATTGTCAGAGCCATTCCCTTGTGGCCGTAAAGCTGATATACGGGTATCAGCAGATAGACAGCACACTGCAGGATGATGTTGAAGGCATAAGGCAGCAGCGCCTTATGTAGCATTGCGGCATCGGCCGGATTTTCTATTCCGAAAATGCCGGCGATAACCCCTGGCAGGAAGATAATGACCGAGGCAAGGATGGCGAGACTTACCGTAAGGAAACGGTAAGCACGGCCAAGAACGAGTGCCACGCCGTTATTGTCGCCCGACCCTTTGAGAATCGCGGCGACAGGCTGGAATGACTCAAGCGTACCCGTGAGTATTATCATGGAAAAGCTCAGCAGATACATGCATACCGAGAGGGCTATGATACCCGAAGTTCCCAGATAGTGCATGGCCACGAGGTTGTTGCCCAGGAGCTGCACGGCTATCAGAGCCGTGGCTATGCCGAAAGGAAGCCCCATGGCCGCGACCTTCATGATTTCCTTATAACTTCCATGGAAACGTATCCTCAGCGTCTCGGGACGGCTGAAATGGAAAGCCAGAATCATGAGCGCCGCCAGATAACTGATTACGGTGGCGATGGCGGCGCCGGTCATGCCCCAGCCGAGTATGGCCAGAAATACGTAGTCGAGCGACAGGTTCACCACAGTGGCTGTAGCCACCGCCGCCGTCACCCTCCGCGGCGACCCGTCAAGGGTGACGAACATCTGGAGAACAACCATCACCATGTACACCACAGACGCCGGCAGTATCACCGCCAGATACTGTGAGGTATATTCCTTCAGCGACTCGTCGGGGCAAAGGAGTCCAGTAAGCGGGCCCGGATGTGCCACGCAACCTATCAGGATACCGATGCCGGCTACTGTGGCCATTACCAGCGAGAACAGCGACGAAGCCTTCGGCCGGTCATGGTTGCCGATTGCCACGCCGGCGAGCATGGTGCCGCCGACACCTAAGAGCATGCACATCGCGAAGAGAGTCTGAGTCACAGGCATGCACAAGTTGATGGCGCTCATAGCCTTCTCGTCGAGGAAATGGCTAAGCATTACCCCGTCGATAAGATTGCCCACCTGCGACGCCGATGCTGTCAGCACCGACGCCAGCAGGAAGCTGTTGAAGGCCTTGCCTACAAGATATGGAGTGCGCCGCGTGCTCATAGCGTGAAGAAGTTCAGACCCTCGATGGCCTTTATGAAGCGCTCCACATACCGGTCCGAGGTATAGTTCCAGCGGAAACCGAGACGGTAAAGAATCTGGTTCGTATACTCGGCGTCGTAGCGTATGAAAAGAGTCCGCGACTTGTTGTCGGAGTCATAGGCGAGCAAAGGCTGGAGAGCGTCTACACGTTCCGGGTCGGCAAGGGCCTCGTTGATACGGCGGGCGAATACCTCCGGCTCCACGGTCTCCACAGTCAGCGACGACTCGTTGAGGATATGCAGCACATCGCCGAGAGGTATGCGGTGATTGTTGGTAGGCTGGAACACCACCATATCGCGTGGGGTGGATGCCAGCAGCATGATGGCATGGCACACCTCGTCGATCGGCGAGAACTCACAGGGCGCGTCGAGCGCATCGTAGGGAGCGCATCCCAACGCCACATAAGCGCGGAGCCGTCCCATGAAGGCATTGCTCCGGAAGTTGATCTGGAATTCGCCGTCGCTCGCGCGCGCCGACAGATTGCCCACACGCATGATCTTGGCATTAAGACCTTCGTTGCGGATGGCCGTAAGAATCAGATGCTCGGCATTGTATTTGGAATGCACATACTGGTTGGAGAGCACCTGGCCGAAATCGAGCATGTGTTCCGTGAGAAGCAGGTCGGGGTCGGGCACGCCGTTGACACTCTCGCCGGCCACGCTGACCGTGGATATATGCACGAGACGAGAGCCGTTGCGCAGACAGTAGGCAATGATATTGCGCACACTCTCCACGTTGACAAGCTCGATGTCGTTGCCGGCGGAGAAATGCTTAACATTGGCCGCACAGTTAACGACCGTGTCGATGGCTCCGTCGAGCGATTCGGGCACCGGGTCGGTGACATCCCCTTCTATCACACGGATACGACCGCTTGAGAACATGTCGGCGAATGTCTCGTCGAAGTAATAGAAGAGTAGCGTGCGCAGACGACTTTCGGGCGACAGCCCTCCTTTGGCGCGGAGCATGCATGTCACGTTGGAGTCGGTGGTGTCGAGAATTTCCCTGAGCATATGAATGCCCATGAATCCGGTGGCACCGGTTAGCAGCACGTTGCCGAGCGTCTGGCGGTCTCCTTCGCGGAAAGCCTCGAGGGTATTCCTGTCGAGCACATCGGCAAATTCCGATACTGGACGTTCGGTGGTCTCCATCACCACGGCAGCCGGCTCCGTATCCTTGGTATCGCCGTTGATAAGGGCGGCGAGAGCTCGTGGTGTCCGCGCGGCGAATACCTGCTTATAGCTTACGGCATTACCGCCCGCACCGAGAGCAGCCACTACCTTTATTGCGCTGATCGACGTGCCTCCGATGCTGAAGAAGTCATCGTTGGCTCCCACATGGTCATTATCGAGAATCCTGCCGAACACAGCAGCTATCTCCTTTTCCAGTTCACCTTCCGGCTCTACATAGGGAGTGACAGGCCCGATCTCCGGCAACGGTAACCCTTTGCGGTTGATTTTACCGTTGGGCGTGAGTGGCAGCGACTCCATCTGCATGTAGGAATCGGGTACCATATATTCCGTAAGCGTTTTGGCGAGATGCTCCCGCAGGCTTTCGGCATCTATCTCATGCTCGGCCGTGAAATAGAGACAGAGATGTTGGATTTTATTGATCTCCTTTACGTCGGCGGCAGCCATCCTGATGCCCTCGAACTGTAGGGCCGTGCTTTCAATCTCACCCAGTTCGATTCTGAGTCCGCGGAGTTTCACCTGATGGTCAATTCTGCCGAGAATGGTCACATTCCCCTCAGGCGTCCAACGGGCGAGGTCGCCGGTACGGTAACCACGCTCACCCTTGTAGTCGACGAAAGCCTCGGCGGTCTTTTCAGGCAGATTGTTATAACCCAGGCCCACGCTGCGGCCGAAGATGTAAAGCTCGCCGACGGCACCCACCGGGAGCTCGCCTCCCCATGCATCGACGATACGCTCCCATTCATTGTAGAAGGGAGGTCCGGCCGTAATCATGCCGCCAGGTCTGAGCACATAATGGTTGCTGCCCACGGTGCATTCCGTAGGACCATATTCATTCAGCGGCATACCCTTGAAGCCGGCGGCGCAAAGCTTGTCGATAAGCGATATCTTGAATCCCTCGCCGCCGATATTCAGCAGTTTGCACCGGCTCACGGCCTTGGCGAACTCGGGAAGGTCGAGCATGGCGTCGAGGCGGCTCGGCGTCACGTCAGCGGCATCAACATTCTCGCGAAGCATCAGCTCGGCAAGAAGTCCCACATCCTTGCACTCCTCCTCATTGGCCAGAACAAGAGTATGTCCCGAGGTCAGCGATGTACCCAGGTCTACAAGCGATGCATCGAAGGAGATGGTCACTATCAGCATGTTGACCTTTATGTCGGGATTGGGCTGATAGAACTCCCTGTAATAACCGTAGAGATAGTTGGTTATTGCTCTCTGCGGAATCATCACGCCCTTGGGGCGCCCTGTGGAGCCTGAGGTATAGATCATGTATGCCACATCCTCGGGACGGCAATCCACCTGCGGGCGGCAGGTGTCGGTCTCTTTGAGAAGCTCCTCCACATCGAGAGCTTTGCCGGGGTATAGATCCTTGCGGTCGGCGGTGGTGATGATATACCTGGCGCCGCTGTCCTCGGTAATCAGCTTTATGCGGTCGGCCGGATAGTCGGGGGCGCATGGAATGTAGGCCGACCCCGTCTTCATGGCCCCGTAAATCGAGGTTATGAGCGAAGCCCTTCGCGGCAGCAGAATCACTATTCTGTCGCCACGTTCCACGCCACGCTTTATGAGGGCGTTGGCTATTCTGTTGCACTCATCGTCGAACTCCCGGTAAGAGAGCCGGCGGTCACAGGCCACAAGTGCCGTGACATCGGGCGTCCTGTCGCTCCACGCCTCCATGGCTCCATGGAATGTGGAATACTCCACAGGTCCGCTCTCTCCATTCCGTATACCGGCCAGTTCCTCCTCCTGCGCGGCGTCGGTCATGACGCAGTCGCGAAGCGAAGATGCCTGCGCAGCGCTTTCCGACAACGTGCGCATCATCCGCAGCAGAAGCTCCATGTCGGCGCGGTTGTAGAGAGACGTGTCGTATTCCAGCACATATTCGTACTCATCGGCACTTGGCTCGAACACCAGCAGAGTCAGCGGCACCTTCGCCGTGTCGAGACTGAGTCCTATCGACTCCATCTTCAGCGCACTCCCCTTGTCATCGAGAGCGATGCCCCCTTCATATACGAACATGATTTCCGGCCTTACCCCCTTTCTCTCCACAAGCGACGTGAAGGGATAGAAGTCGTTGTCCTGGCTTCTGAGGAACTGCTTCTGTATTCTTTCGGCAAAAACGAGGGGGGATTCCGACAGGTCAGGCGTCGTCGACACCACAGGCAACGTCTTGACAAACATGCCGGTATCACCAAGGAGGCGTATATCGTTGCGGCCATTGTTGATAGTGGTGATCTGCACGGTCTTTTCGCGGGTGAGACGGTGCATCAGCTGCAGGAAGGAGGCAAGCAGGCAGTTGCTCTGCGTGATACCGCCCTTCTTGCAGAATGCGCGTATTGCGGAGGCGTCGGCCTTCAGTGATATGCGTCCCATGCCGCCGCTTATATCATTGTCGGGAACGGCACTCTTGGGATAGGATGTAGGCTCGCTCTCCCCTATCAGGGTGTCGAACCATTCCTGCGCCTTGTCGAACTCCTCGCTCTCGAGCATATCTTTCTCCACAAGAGCCTGGTCAAGAGCCGAGAATTCCTCGGCCTCGGGCATACTCCCTCCGTAAGCCTTGACCATATCCGAATTGAACACCATCGCCGACACTCCGTCGAAAATGATATGGTGTGTGTCGCGCATCATGTATACCCTGTCTCCATAGGTATAAATAGTGCACCTGAAGAGCGGTTCCTCAAGAATATTGAAGGGTCGCACAAGGCTCTGGAAGAATGCGGCATCCGGTTCCTTGTCGAGAGGTATGATATCGATCTGCGGCATCTCGGCTGAAGGAATCTGCACCACATCGCCATTGCGCACCGACAGCCGTGTCATAACCCCGGGATGAGCCTTGACAGCTGCAAGCAGGGCATCACGGAGTCTTTCGGCATCGGTGCCCTCGCCCATCAGAAAGGCCTGCGGTATGTTGTACTGCAATGCCTCGCGGTTCATTTCCCAGTCTATGTATACGCCGCGCTGATTCTCCGTAAGGGGATAGAATTTTCTTTTAGGCTTTGTGTCGTCCTGCCGGGCGGGAGCGACACTTCCGGCGGCATCCACGGCAGCGGCAATCTGTCGCACTGTCGGGTCGCTGAGAATGCCACGAGTGGTGAGTTTCACGCCCGTAGCCTTTATCAGCGCCGCCACAAGACGCATGGCCAACAGAGAGGTCAGCCCCACCGACACAAGGTTGGTGGTGACGCCGAAGTCGCTGTTGCCCACGACATCCGCCACGACATCCATCACCTTTCTCTCCGTATCCGTGGAAGCCTCCACAATCTCACGTTGCTCCACCTCCGGCTCTGGCAATGCCCTACGGTCTACCTTGCCGTTGGGAGTCATGGGAAGCTCCTGAAGCTCCATGAGCACCGAGGGAAGCATGAACTCCGTGAGCGACCCGGCCATGAACTCCCTGAGTTCATCGGCACTAAGCGCAGCCCCGTCGCGAAGGGTGTAATATCCTACCAGATTTTCCATGCCGCCGAGAGTCTTGACCACAGCCACAAAGCTCTTGACAGCGGGATGAGCGGCGGCCACCGCCTCGATCTCGCCAAGCTCTATGCGCAGGCCGCGAAGCTTGACAAGTCCGTCAAGACGTCCGAGAAATTCTATCTCGCCGCGACTGTTGTAACGCGCTTGGTCTCCGGTACGGTATGCGCGCACGCCATCTATCTCAATGAATTTTTCCGCCGTAAGGTCCTCACGGTTAAGATAGCCGTCGGCAACTCCACGGCCCATAATCACCAGTTCACCCGGCACTCCCACAGGCGACGGATTCATGTCGGCGTCGAGAATCCTCACCTCGTAGCCCGGTATGGCGCTCCCTATTATGCTGCCGTCGGTAGGTCCGCCAGGCTCATAGGAGGTGGCTATCACCGAACATTCAGTGGGCCCGTAAAGGTTGATGAACCGGTAAGGAAGATCACCTATCGGGGGAAGCTTCTCGCCGCCGCATCCTAACAGGCGCACTTCGGGAAAATCGAACAGCGTGGCCATCTGCCATGCTATCTGAGTGGTCATGAAGAGCACTGTGAGATGATTGCGCTCTATATAGTCGTGCATCGCCGTAAGGTCGAGTCTTGTCTCCGGCGTGAAGATGTGCACGGAGGCTCCCGTCTGGAATGCCGGATAGAGGTCAAGCATGTGCGCGTCGAAACCGAATGCTGCATATGCTCCGGTGATATCGCTGCTTTCAAGGTTTGTGATATCAACATATGCGGCGCAGAAATTCACGATATTGCTCTGGCGCATCATCACTCCCTTGGGTTTTCCCGTGGAACCGGATGTGTAGAGTATCACCATCGGCGAATCCGGCGTGGAAAGATTCACAGGCTCCGCATCGCGCGGCAATGTGCCGATAATGTCGGCAGATACGGTGGTGCCCTTGAACCCCGGCAACTTTTCGGCCACAAGGCCATCCTCATCGAGGATTATCTTTATTCCGGCATCCTCTGTCATGAACTCGAGGCGGTCCTGCGGGAAATGCGGGTCGAGAGGCATGTATGCGGCTCCCGCCTTCATCACAGCTAACGGATAGAGAGCCATCAGTTCCGAACGGTCAATCATCACGCCCACAAAATCACCCGGCTTCACTCCGGCATTCTCCACGAGGTGATGCGCCAGGGTGTCGGTGATACGGTCAAGGTCGTGATATGACAGATGTATTCCATCATAAACCACGGCATCCTTTGCCGGGAATTTCATGGCGGTGCGATGGAATATGGCCGGGATGGTATCGGCTTTGTCAGCCGACGACACACCGCCGCGACCCATGCGCAGCATGGTCTCTCTCTCCTCCTCATCGGGGGCGGTAAGCGACGACACAACTGCTGCACCGTCGGTGGCCATGATGCGCTTAAGTATGGAAGCCATATTTCCTACAAGTGAGGCCATCAGGCTGTCACTGAATTTATCGTCACGGTAGGAGACATGCATCTCAGCACCCTCGGCCGTCAGGAACATCTCGGCGGATATATTCTCGCCGGTGGCAACTTTGGGTAATTCGATGCAAGTCACAGGCTTGCCGTTGAAGAGAGGCATCGTGATGAAGTCGCCCTGATAACCGAAGAGGAAATCGGAGTTTACGCCGAAATCCCGTGCCGCGTCGGCAAAGGAATAGACGGTGTGGCTGCGGAAATCCTTCTGCTGCCGGGCAAGCTCCGTCATATAGTCGCGAACCGTCATATCCGGGTCGCCGGAAGGAGTACGCACCGGCAATGTCTTCACGAGCATACCGATGGTACCGGCAGTCTCTTCCCTGCGGCCATTCCATATTGTGGCGAAAGTCAGGTCCTTGCGGCGGTAATATCTGCGAAGAGCGAGCGACATGGCGGCAGTCGCCGGGATGCTCTGAGGAAATTTTTCCTTGCGGCACCATGCCTTGTAAGCCTCGCCGTCGATGCCGAGAGGTATCTTGACGGCCTGGTAGCTCTCCTTGTCGCCCTTGGTGTCGGCCATGATGTCGAACTGCGGGTTGTTACCTTCGAGCCGTGTGCGGTATACTTCCCTGTCGTTGTCAAGAGCTTCCGAGGCACGCTCTCCAACCTCCCTTTCGCACAGTCCGAAAGCGGAGATGTTCTCTTTGTCGAGCGGCTCGCCGTAATATGCCCGGTAGAGCTGGGCCATGAACACCTTGTGGCTGGCACCGTCGAAAATACTGTGATGTATGTCGAGCAGGAGGTAGACCTTTTTACCGATGTCATAAACCTTGAAACGTGCCAGACGACCTCCGTCGAGGTCAAAGGGTTCCACGAGAGCCGCCTGATTTTCCATCAGCTCCTTTTCACCGCATGTCACGACTTCAGTGGCCACATTTTCCGCAGGGGGCACCATTACGGGCACGCCATTCTCATCCTGACGTATGGATGCACCGAGCACGGGATATGCCTCCGCAACCCTGTCGACGGCGGCGGCAAGTCGCGATGCTTCTGCATCGGGCATGTATATCAGAAATGATATGTGGTAGATGGAGGGACTGTCGCTACCCAGCGATCCCGCATAGATTCCTGTCTGTGTCTGAGTCAGCGGATAGCCGGCTCTGTTGTTGCGCGATGTTGTCATGACAGCTTGAATAACTGAGTGAAACCTGTCATGTCGAAGATTGACTTTATCGAGGAGTTGAGATTCGTTACCGTGAGTTCGCAGCCCATGCCCTTGCATCTTTTGAGAATGGTGATGAACGAGCGCAGCCCGGCGCTGCTGATATAATCCATATCGGTGCAGTCGAGTTCCACGTCACATGGCGCGTCGGCGGCAGGTATATTTGCCGTGGCTTTGTCAAACTCCGAGGAGGTCATGGTATCCACACGTCCCGAGATTGCTATCTTGATGCCCTTGTCGAAGGGCTTGATCTGCAGTTCCATTGTTATAGGTTTTTAAGTGTTATCGTTGTTGTATTTATCGAATCCTTGAATTCGTGATTCATTTGCGAGGCGAGGTTGCCGATAAGCCATAGTCCCAAGCCACCCACAGGCCTGCTTTCCACATCGGCATCTATGTCAACCGCCGGACTGCTTTCCATAGGATTGAACTCCCGGCCTTCATACGCAAGCGTCAGAACGACCCCTTCTCCGTCATGACATGCCACGATCTCCATATCCTTGTCGCTGGAATTGTCGTAGGAAATCACATTCGCAGCCCATTCCTCGATTATCAGATTGAGGTTATATGCCATTCCTTCGGTGAGCTTCCAGCGGCAGCGAATACTATCAATCCATTTGCCGAGAGTCTCGAAAGCCCTCTTGTCCCTGGGTAATGACAGACGACGCGTATCACCGTTATTTCGGCAGAGAAGCATCGTGATGTCGTCGCCGTGACCTGACGATTTATTTCCGTCGTATTCCTCAATGCCTTGTTTCATCTTTTCGAGAACGTCGGTTACATCTCCCTGCGGCATGGCATCGAGATATCGGGTCACTCTCTCTTCGCCGAACATCTCACCGTCGGCGTTTTCAGCTTCGGTAAGGCCGTCGGTATACATGAACAATGCGTTGCCGGGCATGAAATCGAGAACCGTCTCAACATAATCCATACCGGCCATTATTCCTGCCGGCAGTCCGGCAGGCAGATGCATGATGCTCCATTCTTCGCCGTTAAGCCATGACGGCGGATTATGGCCGGCGTTGGAAATGGTCAGCGTCATAGTCTCGGAATCAAACATGGCCATCTGCATTGTCACAAACATATTCTTAGGATTGTTGGCGCAAATGGCATCGTTGATTTCCTGAAGTATCTGAGCAGGAGTGTTACCATTCATGGCGGCATTCTGCAGGCGCTCGCGTACCGACACCATCAGCAGAGAAGCCGGGATGCCTTTCCCGCTGACATCCGCCACGCACATGTAGAGTCTGTTGTCGGCAGGCAGCCAGAAATAGAGGTCGCCGCTGACCTCCTTCGCCGGCTCTAAAAGGGCATCGAGACCTATGGCCGTACTTCCCGCCGATACCTTCCCGCCGGCAATGCGCTCCGGAAGCATCGACCGCTGTATGCCGGCGGCAAACCGTATCTCACTCTCGATACTTTCTCTCTGTCGGGCCTCATCGGCTATCTTCACGACATATTCGCCGATTGACTTCTCCATATGCAGCATGGCCTCGCTGAGCTTGTTGAGGTCTGTGAAACGTTTGTCCACAGGTATGTCGGCGTTGAAATTCCCCTCTCCTATCTCGTTGGCTGCGACAGCGAGCCGTTTAAGAGGTTTGGTGAGATACCGTATGAGTAGATGAATCACCAACGCCATCAGCAGGAATCCCACGGCCAGCACGGCAAGAATCTCGAGCTTGAGGCGCTGAAGGCCCTTAGGCAGCGTGTCCTTTCTGTCGGTCACCGTATGGAGCATCAGTCCGGGGGGATTGATAGGAGCGACACATTCCAGCTTGTCGACGGCATCGGGAATATTCGGCAGACTGTCGCCGATAATCTTACCATTGTAAGTCAGGAACGACACACTCGAAGGATATGGTCTCAGCCTTTCAAGCTCATCGGATATAGAGGTCATAGCCACATCGGCCGTGACCACCCCAAACACAGCGCCGTTGTCAGATTTTAGCGGGAGACTGTAGGTTATCATCAGGCAATCGCCGGCACCTTTGTCAAAGTAAGGGGCGCTCCAAACCGGCAGGCCCGATTTGACGCAGTCGCTGAACCATGGCATACCGGCATAGCGGTATTCATCCACATCGATGAGTTTCGAGACGATGCTGTCGCCGAGGGAGCTGACATAATACATCCAGCCTTTATCGCCGGCATCGGGAACATAAGCCACGCAGCCTCCCTTGACCATAGGGTCGCAGGCCGTCATCTGCGACAGAATATCGCAAACCTCGGAACAATCCTTTTTACCGCCAAGCTTTTCTGCTGCCATGGCCGACCTACGCACCTCCCGCTCTATCGTACGGTATGTCTCTTCGACATCGCCGGCCATCGACTTCTGGAAAAATTCCGTCACCACATGGGCCTGACGCTCTTCCTGCCGGCTCGTGTTGCGTTCAAGCACCGCCGTTATGGCTGCAAACATGCAGCAACAAAGACACATCACACTCAGACTCAGGGCAGTGCTTAACTTCATGGCTCTATTATGTCAGGTTTGTTTCATGACAGACAATCACTTATTATTTCACCCTGAACCAGTAACCCAACGACACTGACAGCGTCATGGGATTGGAGGATTTGAAATGGTCGGCTCTTCCTGCCGGCAGCAGATTGGCTATGCCGAAATAATATCTGGCCTCAAGATATAAGGAATTGCGCGAATTGATTCCCAGCTCGCCGCCAAGGCCGCCGGAAATTCCGAAGTCAACCTTGGCCTTCGTGGGATACCCATACTGCTGGGAGGTATGCAACGGGAAGTCGGGTACCGACGACACATGCTCATAATCAAAGTTCGACTTTACGGCATCGCCGATTCTGAACCCTATGGAGGGTCCCAGATTTATAAAAAACTTATGCCTGTTGCCGAAATAAATATGCGACATAAAGGGAATCTGGATAAAGTCTACCGTTCTGGAATAGCTGAACGGGGCGCCGTCGAAGTTCTCCTTCCAACCACGCTGTTCCCAATTGACCTCCACGACAAAACCGAAATGGTTTTCCTCTGTGTAACGGAAGTTGAGACCTGCGTTGGCGCCGGGGAGCATCGACTGTCGCACGCTTGGCGAAAAATTCACCATGGAGAGGTCCAGCCCGGCGTGGGCACCCACAGATATCCTCGAGCTGTAATGTGTCTGGGCGCCGCATTCCAAAGCCGCGACACTCCCCAAGACAATGGCCGTGAAAAGAATCAGATTCCGGAGCACTCTCATCTCACCACTGTTTTATCCACGAGATTTCCCGGAAGATACCTCACCATGTATACCACATTGTTGAGAAGTCCGCTCCAGTTGTCGGGACGTTTGAGTTCGTAATCGCTCTGAAGCATGTTGTCCGACAGGCCGAGACCGTTGATGTCGCCGTTAGATTGCGACAAACCCTTCACAAAGTAGGTGACAACATCGTAGCCAACACCCGAATATGCGGGGAAAGTGCCCGGCACGGCATTGTTGAACATCTCGCGGTATTCGGCGGTATATCTGCTTACGTCACTGCTGCGGCTGTCCATGAAGAAACGAGCCGGAACTATCACGCTGTTTTCGCCGAACTTCTCGCCGAGAGTGCCGTCATATACTATCCAGTTGGGGCGTCCTATCACCTTCACCTCCGCCAGCGGTTCTTTGGCGGTTGCTTCGGCGACAACGCCGAGGAATTCACTGACATCGTTCTTGGCCGTGGGATAACTGTATATGAGGTACTTTCCATTCTGCGCCAGCGGTTTGTTACGCAGGTCGTCGAGAGTACGCGAGCGTACCGACATGGGGTCCCACACCTCCTGGAGCGATTTGGCCATAGCGTCATTGGCATCTTCCTCTCCCGTGAACACCAGCGTATACCCAGGATAATTATCCTTGACCCACGTGGCTATGGAAGTGTTGAACATGGCAGGAGGCGTAATGAGCTGCACGATGTAGGGATTGTCGAGATAATCCTCATTATACACATCGAGAGTGTTTACAAGATTCACATGGTTGTCGCGGGCAAACTCGCCGAGCCATAGAGGCATGTCCTTTTCCGCCGAGGATATCATCAGTGTGGGCCGGAATCCGGCAAGTTCATCGAGAGCCCCTTCCGGGTTATGGCTACCGTCGATGACCTTCAGGTCGACCTTGATACCGCTGTTGCGAATGTTGTCGAGCGCGAGCAGCACACCGCGCAGGAACTCACGGTCTTTGCGTGAGGAGGTCTCGTCGGTGACCACTGCCAGACGTATTGCCGGCATACCGTCGTCTGCCACGCCGTGAGTATCGTCATATATGGCGCTGATGCCCTCGCTGCTTTCCTCCCGGGGGTCAAGACGCGCTACCTCCCGCGTAACCTCCACCTTGCGAATCAACGGTATACCAACCCATACATTCTTCTTAAGCTCCGTACCCTTGTTGGCATCCTTGAGCACATCAACGGGTATGCCGTGATTGGCAGCTATCGAAGCCCATGTATCCTCTTTCCGTACCTTGTAAGGCTCAAAACCTGTCAGACGGTCCTCGGTGACGGTTTCCATAACACGTTCAACGCCGGTTCCTGATTCGGGTATCTTTATCTTGGCTCCTGCCTGGAAATTCTTTTCCGACACACCGGGATTATGTCGCATGATTGCCTTTACAGAGACATTGTATCTGCGCGATACTCCAAAGAGCGTGTCGCCCTTTTTAACCGTATAGAATATCTCCTTGCCGACATTATCCGACGACACGCCGGCCGAGGGCTGTTCAGCAGCCGGCGGCACATCGCTGCCACAGGGATAATATATCACGGAGCCCTTGTGCAGTGGCGACAGCTCTCCGGGGTTCCAGCTCGACAGTGTCGACCGGTCCCAGCCGTAATCGTGGGCCAGCCCATACATGGTGTCGCCTTTTTTTACTTCATACAGATAAAAGGGTCGCCCCAGCACATTTACCGTACGTAAGGCGCCTTGAGCCATGATGCCGACGCTTGCCAGCACCACGACCATTATCAATTTCCATATCTTCGTCGCAGTTGTTGCCATATTTCTTTATTCAAGACTTTAATCCACAGGACCTGTGGCCGTGCCTGCTTTCTTGTAGTTCACTATGTTTATGTCGCCGCTTTTCTTATACTTCGTGCCGTCGGAGCCTTTGGCTTCTATCACGTAGTAGTAGACACCAGGCTTGACAGTCTTCCCCTTATACTTGCCGTCCCAGCCCTTCGACGGGTCGGTGAAATGGAAGATCTGGTTGCCGTAACGGTCGAATATCCAGCATTTGAAGTCGAGGAGGGAGCGGTAAGCCACTTTCCACACATCGTTGACTCCATCGTCGTTGGGCGAGAACGCGTTTGGAATCCGCAGGTCGGAAGCTCCAATGCCTATGGTGTACACATCGCTGTAGACATCGCAGCTGCCGTCGGCATTGCTCCCTACATAGCGCATATAATATGTGCCTTCCTCCTCAAATGTATATTCCACTTCACGCTCGGTAAATCGGAATTCTGTATTCTGAAATTCGGGGTCACGTGAGAGCTGCCACTCATCATGGATGACGGCTTCCGTTACAGAGGCGGTGAATTTGATAACTGCCGGCGCAGAGCCTCCCAGTTCAGCCGAGGACTCACCGCTGATGATGTTCGACGGGTCGCTCTCCTCACCTTCGTCGGGAAGATTGGTCTGCACGGCTTCAGTATGCGCCGCAAGGCCGTTGGGTATTATCGTGGCAGACACAGCACTCTTTGCCATACCCCATTCCTCCAGAAACCTGTCGCCGGTCACGGTGATTGACGTGCTGCAATAGAGTGGCGGCGTGAGCGTCATCACTCCCGGGAGGTCAGCAAGTATTTTTGTAGTGGGAACCCTGTCGTATACGCCATCGCTCTCATTCCATTCCTCGGTGGTGTATTCCACCCGGATTTCGCGGCTCAGCTCCTCGGGCCGGCCGTCGATGGTGTAGATATTGATGGCTTTTCCTTCGCCGTCAATATCGATATGGGTATAGTCGCAGTCCTGGGTATCGGCAGCCTTTAGCGAGCGTATGTCGAAAGGCTGGTCGGCATAATTCACGAGCCATATGCACGTGTTGCGCCCATCCTGGGTGAATATGTATCCCACATTACCCCGGGGATTGTGCACCACAGCGTCCGCGCCATCCCAGGAGAAGGTGACAGGCTCGGCATAACCCCCTCCCATGTTGCCGTATCGCGAGATCTGCAGGCCGCTGCCGGCTCCTGACACACGCATCTCCGTGAGCTCGCCGGCGTCGTAGGCCACATATACCTTCTCCAGTCCGGTCTTGCGCTCCGGAGTGACCTCTATGACCTTGTGACTTCCTCCTTCAAACCGCACCTCCATGCCCTGGGCGTATGGCACGGCGGCTGACAGGAGTGTAAACGTCATCGCTATTTTTAGTGCTGTTGATTGCATTGATACGGGGTCTTTTACCTTAGGCTCTGTTCCTTAAAAATTGTTTACGCAGGGGCGGTGGATTTTCGCGGAAATTCCGCGAGTTGAAGAGGGAGTGTAGCGAGCTACACGACCGATGAGACTCGGCGGAATTTACCGGA
>Ga0073906_1003905_pt1 | contig 15904 bp, 16 predicted proteins | sample Inofromicrocosms_FD_65485 | JGI IMG/M metagenome (GOLD analysis project Ga0073906, IMG submission 65485) | Mouse cecum microbial communities from Vienna, Austria - Inoculum for glucosamine and mucus D2O microcosms | ecosystem: Host-associated > Mammals > Digestive system > Large intestine >... | reverse complement strand
TAGTTGACGTCTTACAACTCTAACTATACAACCTTAAGGGGGTTATTTTGCGAGAGAAATTTCTCAGATGTTTGTTAAGCTAACACTGCAAAAGATGATTGGTAAATTTTGCTCTTGCTTTTTTATACTACTTAAAGTTATAATGGTAGTAAGCAAAAACATGATGAGGAGTTATCGATGACAGAAATACAACTTAAGTCTGGTTCGTCTAGTGCGTCCACTCATAGGTTGACTCAAGCTTCTCATACTCTTAATCGACGTTACGTCGAACGACCAAGTAATCTTGCTATTGATGAGGCTGCCCACGATATTAAGCCTCGCACTGCACCGACTACGACCCCATCACGCTTAGTCAATCTGCGTGTACACGCTTCCGACTTGGCAAAAATCGAAGCTCTAGCACAGACGCCATCAGAAAACACTGAGATGGAAAATCCAGCTGCCTCCATGGTACCACGCATAGTAGAGTTTGGTACGGCCAGCCAGGAAGCTGACATTTATAACAGCCAGACGTCACTCTCGCAGCTAGTGCCAGCTGAAGCGGTGGCCGAAGAACCAGTAGCCTATACGCCAATCATTCCTGACTCCGCAGTCTATGAGCAACCCATGGCACAAATACCAGAAGAGAGTGACTTTGCTGGCAATTTCACCGATACTCAGCCAGATCAAGAAACTATGCCAGCAATTAGTTCTAGTTCTGACATAGACACTCAGTCGTTGGCTATGAGTATTGCGGCAGATTATGCTCAAGCTAACTTTGAGGCTTCGGTCACAGAAGCATCCGAACTTACGACTCTTCCAGCCGCCGATAGTGGCTCGATTGATACAATTGCGCGTGCGGCTTCCGAGGCGATCGCAGCAATTCGCACAGCTACTGACCCAGAAGAAGTCGCGGATCAGGTAGCGTCATTGAAGAGTTTTGCCAACAATATTCGTGTCAATTCAGCGACACCAGAGATGCTAGAATTAAGCGACACGATTGAAAAGTTTGTTAGTGTGGCAATGAAGTCTTCTCGCGTCCAAGAAGAGGTTGCCAAAAAGGAAGCCGAAGCCAAAAAATCCCAAAGTGCGGTTAAGATTTCCGCTAAAAAACCAGCCGCTAAGCCCACTACATCTAAACGTTCTGTCACCACGACAAAACCTCTGTCATCTACTCGTCGTGTTGCACAACCGGCCGTAGCTGCGCGCCCTTTGGCAAAGCACGCACGCAAGGTTGCCCCAAAGTTAAAGGCTGACGATGATCAGGCTTTACGTAAAGCTCTACGCTCAGTCGCTGCCATGGATGACGAACCAGATACTACTGCAAAACGCCGTGCAGTTCGCGCTAAGAAAAAAGGCACGAGCAAGCGTCTAGCATTAGCTTTCTTCTGCGCTTTGATCTGTGTTTCGGCGGTTGTCTATCTTGTAGCATCCAGCATGCCAGACATTTCTGTAAAAGTTGCTGCCATGCAGACTGGAATTGAAGCATCTTATCCAGCTTATATTCCGCGTGACTTTTCATTGAATGATGTCAGCTCAGAAGAGGGTAAAATCTCCATTTCTTTCAAAGGACCAGATCGTGCCGCCTTCGTTTTGAGCGAAGAGAAGTCTTCTTGGGATAGCACTACCTTACTACGCAATTACGTCGAGCCAACTTGGAATACCAATTACATTACCACTCATGAGCAGGGCATTACTATATATATTTCTGGGTCTAATGCAGCATGGGTCAACGGTGGCGTGCTTTACAAAATCAACACTACCAGTGGTAGTTTAACCAAGAAACAGCTGCGTAATATTGTCACCTCAATGTAAAAATGCTACAATTATTACATGATTAGAACACGTTTTGCACCCAGCCCAACTGGCTACATTCATATTGGCAATGTCCGTAGTGCAATTTACCCATACTTGTTGGCTCGCCAAGGGCACGGCGATTTTATTCTCAGAATTGAAGATACCGATCAAGCACGTTATGTAGAAGGTGCGACAAAATTAATTGAAGAAACCTTAGCATGGATTGGTATGCAGTGGGATGAAGGGCCGATTGTGGGTGGTCCGAATGCTCCATATTTTCAATCCGAACGCAAAGCTATTTATCATCAATGGGCACAAAAATTAATCGACATGGGGCGTGCTTATGCAGACGACACTAGTAGCGAGCAAATCCAAAAATACCGTGAGGAATGCACCAAAAACAAAGTACCGTATCTCTACCGTAATTTTCGTCCGGAGAATCCGCCAGCTTGGCACGAGGGATTGCCACTGCGCTTCAGAGCTGACCCTAAGCCTCGTAAATGGCATGATGAAGTCATGGGTGACCTTGAAGCTGGTCCAGAAGTGCAAGATGATATTATCCTGATTAAGGCAGACGGACTACCAACTTACAATTTCGCGCATATCGTTGATGATGCCGAGATGGGAGTTACACATGTGATGCGTGGCGTGGAATACCTTTCTAGTACTCCAAATTATCTTGCGCTCTATGAAGCATTCGGGTTAAATGTGCCAAGACTAGTCTCTTTGCCACATATTCTTGCACCAACTGGTAATAAAAAACTCGGCAAACGTGACGGAGCTAAATCGGTCACCGAATACCGCGAAGATGGCGTCCTTGCCGAGGCCATGCTTAACTATCTTGCTTGTCTAGGTTGGAATGATGGTACCGAGCAAGAAATTTACACTATGGAAGAACTTGTCCAGAGATTTTCTCTTGCTAAAATCCAGACCTCTGGAGCGCGCTATGACGAAACCAAATTACTCTGGATGAACGGTCAATGGATCCGCAAAATCTTTGATGAAGAGGGTGTCGATGCACTCTATGAACGCACACTGGGTTTTTGGCCGGCCGCCGCCGATGCTTACGATGATGATTATCGCAAAGCTGTCCTTAGTATTCTTTATGATCGCCTGAAGACTTTATCCGATCTTCGCGAAATGACGACTTATTTCTTCACTGATCCTGTTATTGATTTAGACCTCATCGTAAATAATAAATTCCTCAAAAAATTTAGTGAAGAGGAGCTCTCTGACATGCTGCAAATTAGCAGCCGCAAATTAGAAAAGCTCGACGACTGGCAAGCCGATAAGCTACAGACCGCGCTCAATGAACTCCTAGAAGAAACCGAGAAAAAGCCAGCTGAGCTATTTTCGATTATCCGGATTGCACTCTCGTTTGCGCCATTCAGTCCAGCCCTGCACTTAACTATGAACGTATTAGGAAAAAACGTAACTTTGGCACGCCTGCAGAAGGTTGTTACGGCACTGGAGAATGACTAAATGAAACAAGAAAAGGGTGACAAGAAAAGTTCCAAGAAAATCCTTATCATTTTTGTAGTTATTTTATTATTAGTAGTGGTAGGCGCGAGTGTTTGGTGGTGGCTCACACAACGTGATAAGGATAATAATGGTGACGGAGTAGGACAAGGCGGGAATCATATCGAAAAGGTTTACAGTAAGCTTACTGGTCTAGAGGTTATTGATGAGTCAGTCAATTCTGCTCCAACTTTCTGTGTACAAATCCCTAACGGCAGCACCGACGGAGCGCGGCCACAGGCTGGTCTAACTCAAGCTGGCGTAGTCTTTGAAGCTATTGCCGAAACTGGTATTACTCGTTTTGCAGCAGTTTTTCAAGCCCCTACAACTGGCATTATTGGTCCGATCCGCTCCCTGCGCCCATATTATCTGGATTGGGACACACCTTTTGACTGTACCGTAGTCCATGATGGAGGTTCACATGAGGCTCTTACCGCTATTGCACAAGGTGGTCAGCGCAATCTTGACGAAGATTTTCGCTATATGTGGAAAGTCAACGATTCAAGTCGTCTTTGGAATAATGTCTTTACCTCACCAAGCAAACTACAGGAATTTAATGACTCCAAAGGATATATTACCTCCAATCCAAAGACTTTCCCACGTCTAACTCCCGAAGAGGTCGAGGCAGATCGTTTGATTCCGGAGTGCACTAAAAATGAAGCTGGCGAGTGTATAGAACCTGCAGGATCTAATGATGTTTTTGTTAATCAGATCCAGGCCAGTTTCACGGGCATCCATGATTACAATATCCAATACACCTACGACGCAACCACGAACAGGTATTTGCGCTCATACGCACAGGGTGGCGCGCATATGACTTATGATTGTCCGGCTGGCGTGACCGAGTTTGCAAATTGCGGTGCGCCTGTGCAAGTAGCTCCAAGTAGCGTCGTACTGATGCGCGTACAAGAATCTACCATGAGCGATGGTTACCATGAGAACATCGCCACTATTAGTACTGGTTCAGCTTATATCTTCCAAAATGGTAAGTTAATCGAGGGTACTTGGCGCAAAACCGCCCAAAACCACCAGATCAGTTTCTTGAATGCCGCTGGCGAAGAGATTGCTTTCACTCCTGGTCAAATCTGGATCAGTGCTATACCTCAATTTGGTAATATTAGTTGGGAATAATAAAAGCGCAAGGAAAATCTTATGTCCACCACAGTAGACTTTATCGAGTACGTTTGTAAACAAATCGAGGGAATCGGCGTCGTACGCTATCGCAAAATGTTTGGCGAATACATGGTATATGTCAACGATAAACCAGTCTTGATTGTCTGTGATAATACCGTTTATGTCAAGAAGTTACCCGAATTAGAAGAGCTACTGGCAAATGCTGAGCTTGGCTACCCCTACAAAGGCGCAAGAGAACACTATACTTTAGAAATTGAAAATGCTGACCTGAGCCGACAAGTTGTTGCAATCGCTGAAACGATTATTCCGCTACTAAAGCCAAAGAAGTAATAAAAAACGTCCAAAGACGTACTAAAATCTAAAATCCATTATGGTGATTCCGGCGGGAGTCGAACCCGCGATTTTCTGGATGAGAACCAGACGTCCTAGACCACTAGACGACGGAACCACAATAATTGTATTTTAGCATATTTTCCGCTAGTTGTGAACCCCTAATATTACGGATTATTCGCGTTATTGTCCGTAGTTTGACCTGCATCTGTATCTGGGTCAGGTCCTGGATCAGGGTCTGGTGTTGGGTCAGGTCCTGGATCAGGAGTTGGGTCAGGTCCTGGATCGGGGTCTGGTGTTGGGTCAGGTCCTGGATCAGGGTCTGGAGTCGGAACAGGATCAGGATCTGTTACTGGAGGCTTATCATCAGCTGGTATAGTCACTGTAAACTCTACAGTATTACCGCTATTCATGTCACGTACAACTACTTTTGTAGTTACACCTGATTTATTGGCGGTACAAGAAATGGTATTTTTATTCACACTGCACGAAACAGCTTCATTGTAGGGCGTAGCAGCCAAACGATAGTCCGCCGAGCTTGGCAAAATATTGATCGTCACTTGACCAGTCTGACCAACCGTTAACGTTAGATTCTTAGTACTTACGCTCAAGCTGGTAACCTTATTATTGTCTGGCTTAGCGGTATTATTATCGCTAGATTGAGATTCGCGACGCTCCCAATGCGCTTTCAAAGTAATATTTTCATTTACTGGCTGGTCAAAGTCATAGACCTCATCGCCTAGATACCAATCAGTTAATACGTAGCCCATCTTGGTCGGTGCGGTTGGTCGTTTCAGCTTTGAACCTTGAGCTAGTTCAATATCGTCCATCGCAGAGCCGCCATCAGTATCGAAATGTACAACAACAATCTCCGTATCGTCGTTGGCTTTCCACTTCGCTACTAAAGTCGCATTCTTGTAAATACCTTCGTTAAAATCAAACGGATCACCCTCAAGCACCCAGCCTTCAAAACTAAAACCTTCCTTGGTTGGATCCTCTGGGCGCTCTACGGTACGACCACAGACGATTTCGGTCGCATCAATCTCTGACCCACCATTAGATTCAAAATGCACCAAACACATCGATTTTTCGCTCTCACCTAGGATTGCAATTGCCGCAAAACCGATCACTGCAACCACTAGCGCAACACCCACACCAATCAAAACTGACTTTGCCTTGGAAAACTTTGCCTCGGCTTCCTTTTTCGCAGCCTCTGACTGCTCTTGATACGATGATGATGCTGACGTCCTCAGACCATTAGCATTGTGCATATTCTGACGGTTCGTACGATAAGATGGCTGAGAAACTTCCACCAACATACCAGACATTGACTTATGTCCATTTTTCTGACCAACTCTAGTAATATCCGCGCTTGACTTTTCCGCTGCTGCAGCACGATTCGCCATCAAAGCAATCTCCGGATCAACGGTTCGTTCGCGCACAATCAAGCCCATCTCTGGCTTACTAGCTGACTTAGATTTAATGCTATTAGGCGCTTGCGAGCTAGCCGCAATCGCTTTTGGACGACCAGCACTAAGCGCTCGGACTGGTCGATTATTCTTGCTACTCGCACCAACCTTTACCAAAGCGACCGACTTTGACATCGGCTTATTGTTTGGGGTTTTTGCTTTATTTGGCGCACTATTAGACTCGGGCTTCGCCGCACTCTTTTCTTTAGTACTCATCTTCACTCCAGCGTTTTTCGCAACATTCGCACTCTGCGAAATGTTTACATGTGCTCGTTCCTTAGTATAATCTCCTCGCAGATGATTATTACTAGAGCCATTTTTTCTCGCAGTTTGGGTGGCGTCTTGTTTATTGATAATAACTTTGCCCATTGCACCTATTATATCACACCAAATCCAAAAAACAAAGTTTTTAAGCTTAAAAATATGACATTTATATTGACTTTTTAACAAATCTGTGCTATAATGGAAAGATAGACCCTTGCAAAAACGCCCCAAAAGAGGCGTTTTCTGCAAATTCTGGATTATTTTGCCTTATTGTGCGACCGTAGCTCTACCATCCTCTACCATAATAACCTGTTGAGCATACTGCTCTACCATCGCATCGTGGCTTGCCACAATCACAGTCGCACCCGTACTTTGCCAAATCTGTTTCAACATTTCAATGACATTTCTTGCGTTGTCAGGATCAAGGTTGTTGGTCGGCTCATCAGCCAAAATAATCTCTGGATGCATAAACAAAGCTCTCGCTGCACAGGCTCGTTCGGCCTGACCACCAGAAATTTCCGCTGGCTTGTGGTCTAAAACTTGTTCGATACCTAGCTGTTTTGCCAGCTCCAACGCCCTTGCTTCACGATCTTTTTTAGGCATTCCGGCAAATACGCCCATTAAAGCAATATTTTCGCCGATTGTCAGCTGTGGTTGCAAATAGAATCCCTGAAAGATAAAACCAACCTTGTGGCGGTAGAAGTCCGTACGCTCCTTTGGCTTGAGGGAACTAATATCCTTATTATCAATGATCACATGGCCACTTGTGGTAGGCTCAATTCCGCCGATGATATTTAGTAGAGTCGATTTACCAGAGCCGCTACGCCCACGTAACATCACAAACGTACCAGTTTGGATCTCCAAATTTACATCATGCAAAACTGGCTTCTTACCGTAAGCTTTATTAATATTTTGAAGTTGTATAGTCATAATATTAGTATAACAGAAAAGTTGCGTTAAACATAAAGAATCTCCCTACAACTTCCCTTATGCCGGGTACGTCAGCAATGGCTCGCTGGACGGTGTCGGCTCCAGCGGCGACTATTGGTCACGTACTGTCTACTCTGGTAATAGTCAGAGCGCGTACGGCCTGTACTTCAGTAGCTCCGGTGTCCTCCCAGCCTTCTACAACGGCCGTTGCTACGGCTTCTCCGTACGCTGCGTCGCTACTGCCTAAATAGTATATGGGTTAAGGGTGGTGAGGGGATGCAGTACTATAATCCTAGCGTCGCTCCCTGAACCGCTGCACAGAGATTCAAGATCCAATAGCCACTCGTACTAAGCAGCGCCACAAGTACTACCAGTTTGGTGCGTTGTTAGAATTAGATTCGGTTTATCCTTAGTTAAGGTCACTTCACTACTTATATTATAGACATTGCCATCGCTGCCAAGCCAATTCTTAATAGGACACCAGCTACTTTCAGACATCTTAATCATAAAAGGTTGACCAGTAGTAAAAGTTTGAGAAGTATTCGTAGAGACAATAGTTTTATTGTCTGGCAATTTACCACTCCAAATAGTATGACCATTCTTGAGCTGATATTTGATCGAATAGACATATTTATCCATACCATCAGTTGCCACGCAACGCACAGAATAGCCAATATAACGATTGTAATTAGCGGTTGGATTAACGTTAGTCTGGCCAAAGAAGAGGATATGGGCGTTTTGTTGATTACTCGTACTAGCGGTACGCGACCAGTAATCGCCAATAGACCCAACATTACCTAGCGCACTATAGCCCACACTCCCTGCATATGGGAAACTATACGGTGCCGAACTAATCTTTTCCGACCCCGCTGCACTGCTCGTTATTCCCGCCGCGCTAGCCAACAAGGAATACGAACCATTCCCGCTATTCGGTGGCAGTTTCCAGCCTTTCGGACAAATACTATTTGAAGCATCGCCGGAAGTGAGGGAACTATCACCGCTTCCTGCTGTAGCGGTGTACCACTAATAACGATAACCGCCCCCCTATTTTATAAAGATTAAAATTACCAAAACCTAAATGTTATATCTATTGTATCATACATAACCACTACTGCGCAAGAGTTTTCCGAGCAGAAAATTGCCTAACTTGCTATTATACGCCGTTCGTGCTATAATAAGCACTATGAACGAAAAAGAAATAAGGGCAGTTGTCGCAAACTTCGTAAATCGTTTGCGCAAAAAAGGTTTCAAGCAAGCAGGATGTTTTATAGTGCTTGAAGAACGAGCTGGTTCGTATAATCTCCACCTCTCCGATAACAAGGGCGGTCTATTCTCGATCGCCTACCCAGACGACCTCTCTGAAAAATCAGCGACCGCCACCTGCGAGCTATCAGGCATACTATATTATGCCCTTAAAAATCGTCAGCGCAACCTAAAGGCGGCGCAGGCAACCTCAAAAGAAATCAGAGCCCAGAACGGTCGCAATGCCGTTCAGAAGCGCTGGAACTCCGCCAAAAAATCGGACTAGACAGAAGCGCTTTCGCTTGCTACAATATAAACATCGAACTAGAACAAAGCCCCTGAAAGGCGACTGGAGGTAAATATACTTCCTTTCCACCTTAACGGGGCTTTTCTCGTTGAACACTTGTCTATAAATTATAAAAAGAAAGGAGTAGTGCTTTGAGCACTAGAAGCAGAATTGCTATCGCTACGACAAATGGCGAGCAAACAATCTACAAAAGTATATACTGCCATCTCGACGGATACCCAGAGGGTGTCGGTAGAACTCTTGAGCTGTATTATACTACAAGGAAGAAAATCGAAAGACTAATGAAAAGAGGCAACCTTTCGGTCTTAAAGAAAAAGGCTGGCAGAAATAAACGATTTTGGCGATTATTCTTCAAAGATACATCATATGGCTGTAAAGGTAATACCTCATTCGCATATAGAGATAGGGGCGATAAACACACCGACGCAATAAAAGCCGTCGGAATAGATCAGCTTCGCCAACAGGCCCAGCGCTGTTTCGCCGAGTATTTGTATATTTGGGATGATAAGCGTGGCTGGCAGTGCGAAGAAGTAGAATGGCCAGACTAGGCAACCATACATAAGCACAACACTAAAACAAGCGAAGTTTCACTCGTAACCGCTTGACGCGTGGAGCCGAGCATAAGAATACAAGACGCTCATAACCTTTGAAGCGGAGGGTTTTTGATGCGCATAATTTGGAGGTAATAGATGACGAGCCCACTCAATGTCAATGGCATTGGGACTTCTGAAAAGAAGTCATCATTGTCAATGATAGATAAAGATACCATTTTGGCAGAACTACGCGAAAGAACCCGCAAGCCTGTTGTTCGGACAGAACAATACATCGACGCGAAAGCTGATAAATTAGTAGCGAAGTTTGACGCCCCTGAAAGTCGCGCATTTTACTGCGACTGCGCCCGATACCTATCGGAGGACTTTATCGAGTGTGCTATCGAAAACGCATTTCGCCCACGACCGAGAAACCCAATTCGGAACAAGGCCGCCTACTTTGGGAAGATATGCGTGAATGAATTGGTGAAATTAGGTATATATCGCCGATAATCTAATCTGTTATCTCCACATAAATACTAATTTTAGACGGAGATAAATTATGAACAATTTTAAGCGCAAACAAGACGACGCTATCGCTGTAATGACGCAATTTGCCTCATGGGGCTTACCACAGACAGTAGTAGTCGCCGAAGATCCAAAAATCGATATGGAAGAAGCCTTTAAGCGACGCATTGATAACGATGTCATAGCAGCAGGCGCCTCGCCAAAGACAGTGCGCCACTGCGAATATATTTCAAGGCTCGCTACCAATTATTTCGGCAAAGACAAAGAAATGACTACGCTCGATATTGACGATATTCTGAACTACCACGAACATCTATCAACATGGCTTCGCCCTGACACAGTGCGCAAGGCTCTAACCGACCTGAAGTGCGTTCTGCGCTGGTGTGCTATGCGAGGCTATCGGGTGCTACATCCAGACTTCATTAAACTACCAAAACACGAAAAACGCTCAATGAAGTTCCTGACCGAAGAAGAAGTTTTTGAGTTTATAAATGTCGTGCGCCAGCCGAGGCTAAATCTGACCGAACAAGGGCGCCTACGTAATGTCGCAATCTGCGAGGTACTTTACTCTAGTGGTGTGCGCGTCGGTGAGCTAGTAGCGTTAAATCGCAAAGACATCAAAAAGCGTCAATTCGCCGTTGTTGGCAAGAGCAAGCTGGCTCGCCCATGCTTCGTATCACCTCGCGCCGAAAACGCTCTGAATGAGTATCTAGCTACTCGTAAAGACAAGAACCCTGCCCTATTCCTATCGACCGAAGAGGAAAAACGATTGAGCGACCAGAGCGTGCGCAACATCTTTAAGCGAGCGTGTATGATGTCCGACTTTGAGGGCGTTCATCCGCACACTTTTCGCCACTCGTTCGCGACAACTCTAATCAACAAAGGTGTCGATATTAGCTTCGTCGGTAAGTTCCTCGGACACGAAAGCCTTGATGTTACGAAACTCTACTTACACTTCACAAATCAGGGTTTAAAGAAGATACACGAAGCCGTCATGGGTTGCTAGAAACGGCATAAAATGGAGGTAAAAGACGAAGATGGCGTTGATCCAGACGCCATCTTTTGTGTGTAGCACTCCTCCGCGCCCTCACTCGCCACACGTTCCGCGGGGCTTCGTCGGTCGCGTCGTCGCTGGAAAACTATGCCTATTCCTGAAACTTCTTCTTTTTGAGTGGTTTGAGCATATATTTGTATATCATTTTGTCATTGCCAAGAATATGTCGCTCCGACCGCGAGAGGCCGTGTCGGTTCATCTTGAGTTCGGTAAGTGCTGCGGTGCAGACAAAATCCGCGGCTTGAAGCATTTTGTAATCTTCCTGTTTGGCGACTTTGATATCTGGGTTATTAAATAATGCTGTAAATACCGCCATAATAATCTTCGCCACGCCGTCCTGCCCGTTGTCGTAATAGACCTTCACCTTATCAAATTGTACGAAATACTGATAATGCTGTCGTATGAAATTAGTAATCTGTTGTGCCAGTTTAGTAGTAAGCTCCATGCTGGTTTCAATATGCTTCTTCTCTACAATGAAGTTCTGGTAGCTAAACTTCGCTTTCTCAATAAACGCTTTTGTGCGGCGATAGATTTGTAATCTTTCCGCTACAGAGAGTTTACTATACTCATATTCGCGACGAATCAGCGGGCCCATATGAACAAAATTGCGTCGTAGGGCGGTTTCGTCAAGAGCTCGGTCAAAACTCTGAAATAGAGCAGACATATCATCCATCTGGTTATGAAATACTAGGCTAATAATATAATAAGGACATTTTGGATCATACGCACCAAAATCACCACTTTCGTCAATGAAGATACTTAATTCTTTTGGTGATTGTGCCATATTCTGCCAAGCCCTCTATAAGTTTATTGTTTAAGCACCAAAGTGGCGGGGGCTAGCCCCGCCGATCGGTTGGACCAAGAGCTTTCGCCCAGCCCAGTAATTACATTATAGCACAGCTGCGCAATGTTGTAAACATTTTTTTAGACAATCAACTCGAAGTTATACGATCAATGTGAAAATCCCCCGACTTTGTCGGGGGATGGTTTTCGGTGAAGTGGTGTATGTCTGCTATTAAATATACGCTTGTTGCTGGGTTGTCGTCTTAATGCGCCTAGTAGTCGCCGCTCTTATTTCTTACGACCCAAATACATCGACGCCGCAGTTGAACGTCCTCTCAAGGATAGAGGGACCACCGAGGATCGAACGTGCACGCACACGGATAGAAGTTACATTATTTCCGGCCCAAAAGACGCGCTCGCCGTTGAAAGCATTTTGCTCCTCCCATACCAGAGTCCCGCCGCTATACATAGCTACATCGATAGCATATCCAGCGGGAACCTTCATCGTGAGCCGAACATTGCAGTTGAAGCCGCTACCGGCATAGGCAACATCCTTGTATTGGGAGCCAATGCCTTTGACTTCAGCGCACCAGCCTGCGGTGTTGAGCGGCATGATGCCCTCATCACCGTTGCCGTCGTTCTCGGGAATCTCCGCTACGACAGCCGTCGGCTGTTCAGCGACATCGGGTGTGACTTCTGCGGCAAATGCCGGAACAGCCACGGACATAGACATAACGACAGCAAGTGCCGTCGCCAAAACACTCTTGATTTTTCTCATGTTTGTGAAACCACCTTTCTAAAGAACTAGCTAGAGCACACTTCACTTTTGCCTCAAACCTTATTAAGTATATCACGGCATTTTTGCTGCGTCAATACTTGTTTTGTGCTATAATTTAGTTAAAGCCACATATTCTACAAGTATATTAAGGAGTATAAGAATTATGGACAAGAAAACTGGATTTATCATATCAGGTATAGTAGCAATTTTTGTTTTAGTTATTGGTATTTCTCTTTGGCAAAGAAATAGCCAAGACCCAGCCAACATTGATTATGGCGAATACAAAGTATCAGCCATTAAACAATTATCTGCGCAAAATGATTATGACTCATTAGACCTACACAGTATCATACCTGCTAGTGAAGCTAGTGGTGACTTGCCAGAAAATATTATTGGTGATAAAAACGCTCCAGTCGTTATTTATGAGTATGCCGATTATCAATGTGGTTATTGCGCACAGCTAAACCCTTTATTAAATAAGATTGTAGAAGATTATGACGGCAAGGTCGCAGTTGTTTATCGTTCATATATTCTGGACTACCACGACATTAGCGGCGTAGCAGCCGCTTCCGCTGCTGATGCCGCCGCACTTCAAGGATACTGGAAGAAATATAAAGATTTACTTTTTGCCAATCAAAATGACTGGTTCTATTCTACTGGAAACAAATTACAACAGCAACTTGAAGAATACTTTACTACTGCTTCTGACGGTAAAGGTGATTTAGCTAAGTTTCGTGAAGATATGAAAAGTGAGAAGATTGCGAAAAAGGTTGCCTTCGACCGTGGCATTGGTGAAAAAATCGAAATCGGTGGTACACCGTGGCTTTATATGGATGGCGAGTGGATCAGTAATAAGAAAAATGCGGATGATTCAAGTGGTCTTTCACCTATAGAATATAGCAAAAGAGTGCGCAATTTAATCGATCAAAAGCTCAAATAGTTGCCATACTTTTTTAATATCTTTCAATATCTTCTACCCTCATTGCCGCCCAAACCTGCCCCCTCGCGCCTAGCACCACTCTGTCGCAACCCTCCGGCACATCTTGGACGATATAGTATTTATCGTCATACTGGCGCAACTTTCGTCCATCATAATCCACTTTTCGTAATGGCACGACCATCTCGCCTTTGTGATAGATTAGTGGCTTGTCAGCATAAACTTTGCCGGTGTTAGGGTCGGTGCTTATTACTGGCTTGGAAATACCTGTTGAAACCCCTGTATTCGCGTTCTGCGGGGTCTTTTGCTCCGTAGTGGTATTTGATACTAACATCGACTTCGGACACGCATATCGCGCCCCTACGGCGTCGAGATTGAGATAATGGGTGCTAACTTTGAGTGGCGTCCAGTTTGCGTCATTGACGATATTGTTCTTGGCGTCCTTAACTACGCCAGTATGCCCGTAAGCTCCTGTGTTGTAAGAGAAAATCGCACCGTCCATCTTGGCACATTCCACCCAGCCGAGCTTCTGGATCAAATAATCTACCATCGCATTTCCATTGACTGGTCCGTAATCGGGATGAGGTGCGTAGTTCATCGTGATACCAGTCGCGAGATACCAGCTATACTTTGAGCATTGCCAGCCTTTACCATTGTCATTATGTCCGTCAGGCAGAATACGATTTAGCGGGTTCGTATCTGCGCCCTGCCCTGATATTTCGTCGAACATTACTGCTAGCGTTTCCAGCTCCAGCTCATCTGGTTCCGCCTCGTTTTCTGTCTGCTGTTCAGTCTGGAGATGGCTTGGAGTGATAGCATCCGCTACTACCTTAAACGCGTTCTCTACATCCGACTTTATGCCTGCCCAATCAATTTTGCTGGGGTCAATGTCGTCTAGTAATCTGCTCTCATCTGAATATCGTTCGCTCATAAACTGCCCGTAGTTTTTGAAGGCCTTGCTGTAGTAGCCAATACTAGCCTTTGCGACCATTACCGCTAGACCGCCAATCGATATACCATCAGCTAACGCCGACCTATCGACGCCGAGAACGGAGTTAATGCTCATCTTGCTAATCGCCCAGTCTAACAAGTTGATACCGATTACGTATAAGAATTGTCCGCTAGCCCAGAGCAGAAGTTTAAGCAAATCTTCGCGAAAAATCTTCCAGCTCCAAGTTCGCTTTTCGCTATACGCTACGCCGAAAATACCACTAGACAGCCAAGCGAGATAGCCTAGCCCCATTACTCCGTAGAGTATGATAAGTAATTCTAATTGTCCGATAATAGTCGTTAAGTCCATTTCTTTCTCCTTTCGTAATAGTTAATTTTCGAGCTTAGACTTCACTAATTCTGGGTTCTTAATGTAAAGTTTGAGATCGTTGTGGGTAGTATAGAGTTCGCTAATATCAACATCATGCTCTATCGCCCATCTTGCGAACGGCTTACTAGCATAGGAGTTGCCGTTTAGCTCCAAGAAATAACGCTTTGCGATTATCATGATTTCTCTGGTATTATCTGGATCTATCCGAATGGCCATCAGTAAATCGTTCCGCTCGCTAATCACGCTATCTTCGTGATGTATCTTCTCCAGCCGTTCTAGGCGTGCCAGTATTTCTTTATTACCCTCGGCACCGCGGGTGTTAGTTCGCGCCGTCAGTAACGCGAATACGCCTGTTATCAGCGCGCATAATACTACCTCACTCATTCTTCCTCATCTCCTTTACGACTGGTTCGCCGTTTATGATCGTATCTACGGCAAGACGCGCCTTACACTTCGTGTTCGGACAAATCATTTTCTTAATTTTGACTTCACTTGCGTCCATCAGGAAGCGCTTACATTTCGGGCAGGTAATTTTGATGGGTTGCTTCGCGTCCGCGTCGGCTTTGCTGATTGCGTTCGCTTGTCCCGCCGCTTCGCGCTGGCACTCCTTGCCGTCCTCACCGCTCGCGCGTCCCGTGCTCCCAGGTCGGTCGGCTTCGTCGCTGGCACTTCGCTCCACCCGCCCTATCTGCTTTCCAGCTCGATCCGTCAAATAGGTCAAATAGCAGTAGCAGTTCGGATGTAATGGCGGATACATTGCGCCGTTACTGAACTTCTCCGTAATGCGGACTTGTTCGCCATTCGTCTTGATACATTCTTCGCAGGGGGCAGGAGATAGTGGCGAAATATGCCAAGTTTTATAACCCTTGAAGTTATACTCTTTTTGCGCCCATTCCCACATCGCCTGTGCAACGAACCCGATGACGAGTTGTTGCTCGGTGAAGCCAAAGCGGACAGCTCGCCAATGCTGACGCTCGGCTAATCGCTCCAATTCTTCGGAAAT
>Ga0073906_1003904_pt1 | contig 15910 bp, 18 predicted proteins | sample Inofromicrocosms_FD_65485 | JGI IMG/M metagenome (GOLD analysis project Ga0073906, IMG submission 65485) | Mouse cecum microbial communities from Vienna, Austria - Inoculum for glucosamine and mucus D2O microcosms | ecosystem: Host-associated > Mammals > Digestive system > Large intestine >... | reverse complement strand
ATCAAAAATAAGTTTATATGACTATGTGTTAAAAAATGACAATTTAGAAAAGGCAGTTAATATAATTGAAGAAATTATAAGACAAGAAAGTTTATCTGAAAAATAAAAATTATTTTTTAAAGAGTGATAAGAAATTATTGCTCTTTTTTCTATTTTTTTTAAAAAAGTGAACATGAAAAATGCTCAAAAATAAAGTAACAAAAATGTAATATAAATAATAAAAATTAGTAATGTAAAAACTTATAAGCCTTTAGAATACTAAGAAATGTAGTTGTTGAAATGCGATGAAAATGTTTTCCTTTTAGAAAAAGGAAAACTGCAAAGTCCAATAATATCAAGGAATATACAGAAAAATACATATTTTTACACCAAAAATCAAAAACTAGAAAAAAAATATTAAATATGATATATATAATATTGATAGATGAACTAGATATTGCACAAATTTATAGACAGCCAAAGGTCAATAATATAGTTTTTAATATTAAAAAATAAATAAAAGAGGGGAGAAAGTTTATGAAAAAACTTAAGATGTTAGCATCGATACTACTAATTTTAGTATTATGCTTAGGTATTTATCCTACTACTTCTCAAGCAGCAGAAGGAGAAGGATACAAAATTACTATCACAAATACTGAAGGTAAAGAAAATCATACATATAAAGCATATCAAATCTTTACTGGTACAGTAGCAACTGAAGGTGAAGGAGAGACAAAACAATATGTATTGTCTAATATTTTCTGGGGAAATGATATTCTTGATAGAAATGCAAACAAAGAATTATCAGAAGAAACTATTGCTGCAATTAAAGCTGAATTAGGTGCTAAATATAATAACTGCCTAATTGCTGAAAACTTTGCAGATGTATTAGCAACAATGAAAGAAGCAGATAACAGTGAAGAACTAATAAAATTCGTAGATGTAATTTATAATAATGTTCTTAATGTTGATGGAGGAACAGAATTAACTTATAATGAAACAACTCAAAAATATGAAGGAACAGTTACTGAAACTGGTTATTATGTAATTATTGATGTTAACTCATCTACAGGTGATATTAAAGAAGAAGATGTATTCAGTAAATACATTTTACAAGTTGTAGGTGATGTTGATGTTAATTCAAAATCAGACATGCCAAACTTAACAAAAACTTTAGGTAATAAAAGAGATGAAAATGGAGTTTTAACTTCAAATGTAAATGAAAAAGTAAATACAGCAATTATAGATGAAAGCAAACCAGTATTCTTTAAATTAGAATCAAAAATACCAAGAATGGATGGATATAGTTCATACAACTTTGTTATAACAGATACATTAGGAGAAGGATTTGATCTTAATACAGATGATTTAACTGTAAAAATTGTTGATAAAACAGAAGCAAATCCAGATGCTGAACCACCTGTTGTTCCAGCTGAAGATGTAGTATTAACAAAAGATGTAGATTATACTATATCTACATCAGATAAAACAATTTTAACAATAACATTTAATAACTTTATTGATAAAAAAGAATATGCAGGAAAATATGTAGTTGTTGATTATCAAGCACTTTTAAATGAAAATGCAAAAAGAGGATCAGAACCAAATATAAATAGTGCTATATTAACATATTCAAATGATCCACATAGTAATTCACAAGGTAAAACAAAACCACAAGAAACAAAAACATTTACAATTAACTTTGTATTAACAAAAGTAAACCAAAATTATTTAGGTCAAACAGATAAAAAAGATGAAACTGGAAAAAGACTTGGATTATTACCAGGTGCTACATTTGGATTATGGGAAAAAGGTACAGAAGATGATGAAACTAAAAAAATTGAATTAGGTCCAACTAATGAAAATGGTGAAATCAGAATTCCAGGTATGGGAAGTGGTACATACATACTAAAGGAAATCAAACAACCTGATGGATACAATTTATTAACAACACCTATTGAATTTTCAATAAATGCAACATATGATGAAGCTACTGGAAATATTAGATGGTCTATTCCAGACATAACAGATGCTGAAACAGGTAAAGATATAAGAGATAAATTAACAAAATTCGCAGTATTAAGTATTGGTGAAGAACAAGTTGATTTAGAAGTAGGTAACGTTAAAGGAATTATTCTTCCATCTACTGGTGGTATAGGTACAGTTATATTTACAGTTGTAGGAATTGGAATTATGGCAGGATCTGCAACATTAGCTTTTGGAACAAATAAGAAAAAAAGAAAATAATAAATGTAAATAGTTAATTGGATTAAGATGGAGGGAACATGAAGAAAATATATATAAAGAATATTCTTTTATTTATAACTTTTTTGATTGGTCTCTCTATCTTTTTATATCCAATTGTAACAGGTTTCTTATCATATCAAGATGGTCTTGAGAAAATTAAAATCTATGAAAAAAATGCTGTAGAAATTAAAGAAGAAGATTACTCTGAAATAATTGCAAATGCGCATAAATATAATGCTGATTTAATAACTAAAGGCGAAATAATGCTAGATGAAGAAGAAAGATATTATAATCAGTTAAATGTTGCTAATGCAGATATTATGGGGTATATTTATATAGAAAAACTTAATATAGATTTGCCAGTATATCATGGAATAGAAGAAGAAACGCTTCAAGTTGGTGTTGGACATTTTCAAGGAAGTTCACTTCCAGTTGGTGGATATGGAACACATTGTGCATTATTTGGACATAGAGGATTGCCAACATCTAAATTATTTACAAACCTTGATAAGTTAAGAGATGGTGATATTTTTGTTTTAAAAGTATTAAAAGAAAAATTATATTATAAAGTAGATCAGATTGTTGTTATAGAGCCTGATGAAATATGGGATTACATAGGAATTGAACAAAATAGAGATTTAGTAACTTTAGTTACATGTACACCATATGGTATTAATACTCAAAGATTACTAATTAGAGGTACAAGAACGACAGAACAAACACATGATCTTGAAAATATCTTTAATAAAAATTATAGAAATAATATTTTAATTCTTATAACTATATTCTTAATTGTTATAATACTTATAAGTGCAGTTGTTATGAAAATACATCAAAGAAGTAAAAGACAAAGAAGAAAATTTGCAAGACATGAATTAATAAAAAAGGAGGGAGCAAAGACGAGTGATAAAAAAGAAACAGACTTTTTCTAAAATTATTATAATATCTTTTATAATCGCACTTACTATATTTAGAAGTATATATGCATTTGCTATTACCCTATCTGAGGATAAAGGTGAACTTAATATTTTTATTGAAGGACTACTTCCAGCAAATCCAGTAAAAATAAAAATGAAACTATATCGAATAAAAGAAATAACTGATTCAAAAGAAGAAAATCTTCTAAAAGATGAAATTCAAGAAGAAAGTACAGAAAAAATTAAAGAAGTAGAAGAAGCAAATTCTAACGAATTAAACTTTAAATTCACAAAAGAATTTAAGGATATTGCAAATATAGATGAAAGATTAAAAGAAGATAGTGAAGAGTATGTTGAAGAAATAAAGAAATTTGCAACAGACAATAAAATACAATGTATAGAAGAAGAAGTTGATTATCTTACACATGCACATTTTGCTGATTTGGAACTTGGTAAATATTTAGTTGTTATAGATGATTTTATTATGGATAATGAATTATTTGAATGTAACTCATTTATAGTAACAATACCAATGATACAAAATGAAAAATATGAATTTACAATTAATGCAAATCCTAAAGTTTCTGAAATAATTATAAATCCACCAGATGACCAAAACAATGTTAATAATACACCAACCAATACTGATACAAATACTAATGTAATTACAAATTCATCAGAAAGTAATAATGCTAATAATCCAGAAAATCCGCAAAAACAAGAAAGAAAAAGATTACCTGATACAGGATTACCAATTGTTTCTGTTATAGTACTAAGTATATTAGGACTTATATGTATAGTAGTAGGATGTATATTAGATAAAAGAACTAGAAAAAAGTAAACTATGTATGAAAAATTTCAATATATAGTTTACTTTTTTTTACTTTTTAATATATAATGTGAAATATAATAACTTAGAAGGTATAATAGATGAAAAGTTTAATTGGAAAAATATTAATTGTAATAGGCTGGACTTTATTAACTATTGCTGCCACTATTGTTATATCAGACTATTTAGAAGTTTATGGTGCTTATAAAGCTTCTGAACAAGTTATGGGGGAACTTGAGAAGGCAATAGAAAGAGAGATTGTAACAACAAAAGATATAGAAATTGCTGATAGAAAGTATGTTGGAGTAATAGAAATTCCTACATTAGATATAAAATTACCAGTCTTAGAAGAATGTACAGATATAAATTTAAAAATTTCACCATGTAAATATTATGGTGATGTATATAAAAATGAGAATATGGTTTTAGCCGCTCATAACTATCCTAAATTTTTTGGTAATATAAAACACTTAAAAAAAGGTGATGATATTTATTTTACAGCTTTAAATGGAAATGAGATTGAATATAAAGTTGATAAAATAGAAACTTTATATCCAGAAGATGTAGAGGGTATGACAAATACAGAATATGAGCTTTCACTATTTTCTTGTAATTATCCAAAAGATAAAAGAGTTACAGTTAGATGTATAAAACAATAATTTTGGAGGCCAAAACATTAATGTATGCAGAAGTAATAATTAATAGTAATGCAAAAGACTTAAATAGAATATTTGATTATATAGTTCCAATCAATATAGAGGAAACCATAAAGATTGGAGCTAGAGTTTTTGTGCCTTTTGGAAAAGGCTCAAAACTTGCTGATGGTTTTGTTATTAATTTTAAAGAAAATTCTGAATTTGCAAATAAAGAAATTGCAAAAATAGAGATAGAAAATAGTTTAACAGAGGAAAATATTATTTTAGCAAAATTAATGGCAAGAAAGTATTTTTGTAATATTTCAGATTGTATAAAATTAATGCTTCCTCCAGGAACTGGTAGTAAAGAAGTTACAGATAGAGTAAAAGAAAAAAAAGGAAATTTTATTTTTTTAAGTAAATCTAAAGAGGAAATTGAAATTTTAATTGAAAAAGGAAAAATTAAAAGTGAGAAACATATTAGAGTTTTAAGATTTCTTGAAAAAAATGATGGAATGTATATTACAGATTTAGAAAATTTAACAGATGTAAATCGTGCAGTATTTAAGACAATAGAGAAAAATGGATACATAAAAATAAAAGAAGGTCAGATTGAAAGAAACCCTTTTATAAATAAAAATATAGAAAAAGATGAACCTAAAATTTTAACAGAAGAACAGGCTAGATGTTTTAATGGAATTAATTTTTGTATAAAAAATAATGAATTTTCTAAGAACTTGATATATGGGATTACTGGTTCAGGAAAAACAGAGATATATTTACAATTAATAAAAGAAGTTTTAGAAAAAGGAAAAGATTCAATAGTTCTTGTACCAGAAATTTCTCTTACACCTCAAATGGTAGATAGATTTTTAGCAAGATTTGGTGATGTTGTTGCTGTGTTACATAGTAAATTATCTGTTGGAGAAAGATTTGATGAATGGCAAAAAATAGCATCAGGTGAAAAGAAAATTGTAATAGGAGCTAGATCTGCAATTTTTGCACCAGTTAAAAATCTAGGAATTATTATAATCGATGAAGAACATGATATGTCATATAAATCTGATAGTACACCAAGATATAATGCAAAAGATTTAGCTAAATATATATCAGAACAGAATTCATGTCCATTAGTTTTAGGAAGTGCTACTCCAGATATAGTTACAATGAAAAATGCAAAAGATAATGAAATTATTTTATATACTTTAAAAAATAGAGCCAATAATGCAAAATTGCCAAAAGTAGAAATTGTTGATATGAGAAATGAACTTGCAATTGGAAACAGGTCAATGATTAGTTTTAAGTTGCAAGATGAAATAAATAAAAATTTAGAAAATAAAAAACAAACAATTTTATTTTTAAATAGGAGAGGATATTCTACTTTTGTAATGTGTAGAGAATGTGGATATGTTGCTAAATGTAAAAATTGCAATATTAGTTTAACATATCATATGAGTGAGAATAAACTTAAATGTCATTATTGTGGATATGAAACTAGTGTAATAAAAGAATGTCCAGAATGCCATAGTAATAAAGTAAAATATTTTGGAACAGGAACTCAAAAATTAGAAAATGAAGTTCATAAGTTATTTCCAAATGCAAATACAATTAGGATGGATTTAGATACAGTAACTAAAAAGAACTCACATGAAGAAATTTTAAATAAATTTAAAAATGAAAATATTGATATTTTAATTGGTACTCAAATGATAGTAAAAGGTCACCATTTTCCAAATGTAACTTTAGTACGGAGTTGTTACAGCTGATAGTAGTTTAAATATGGAAGATTATAGAGCTGTTGAAAGAACTTTTCAAACATTAGTACAAGTTGCAGGAAGAGCTGGAAGAGAAAAAAATGGAAATGTTGTTATTCAAACATATAATCCTGACCATTATGCAATTATAGATAGTTCAAAACAAGATTATGATTTATTCTATAATCAAGAAGTTGCACTCAGAAAAATGTTGAAATATCCACCATTTTGCGATATAATATTAATCAGCTTTTCAGGAAAAAAATTGAATCAAGTAAAAAACATATCAGAATATGTATATAAAAAGTTAATATCAGTACAAAATGAAAATATAAATATTTATAAACCAGTCCCATCACCAATTGATAAAATTCAAAATAATTATAGATGGAGAATTATTATAAAATGTAAAGTTACATCAAAAGTTTTAGATATTATAAATTATGCTATAAATGATGATAAATTAAAAAAAAGCAAAGAAACAAAAATTATTGTGGATATAAATCCAAATACAATGAATTAAAAGAGGGGTAAAAAATGGCTATTAGAAATTTAAGATATGAAAATGATGAAATATTAAGAAAGCGCTCAAGAGAAATTGAAGTTATAGATGATAAAATTAAAGAACTTGCAGCTGATATGATGGAAACAATGCACAAATGGGATGGTTTAGGTTTAGCTGGACCACAAGTTGGTGTATTAAAAAGAATAATAGTTATAGACTTATATGAAGATGGAATGCAATTTACATTAATAAATCCAGTAATTGTTAAAGAAAAAGGAACACAAGAAGTTGAAGAAGGTTGCTTAAGTTTTCCAAATCAATTTGGAAAAGTTGAAAGACCAAAAGAAGTGGTTGTTGAAGCATTAGATTTAGAAGGATGTAAAGTAAAATTAAAAGCCAAAGATTTATTAGCTCAAGCATTATGTCATGAAATAGATCATTTGAATGGTATTTTATTTACAGATAAAGTAGAGCCAGGAACTTTAGAAGTTGTTAAACCTAAAGAAGATAAAAAATAGAATGGAGAGATATTAATGAGAATTCTTTTTATGGGGACTCCAGACATTGCAATAGAGTCTTTAGATAATTTATATAATGAAGGATTTGAAATTTGTGGTGTTGTAACTGCACCAGATAGACCAGCAGGTAGAGGCATGAAACTTATAGCATCTCCAGTAAAGGAATATGCTACCAAAAAAAATATAAAAATATTTCAACCTGAAAAAATTGTTAATAATAATGAATTTAAAGATGAAATAAGAGAATTAAAACCAGATTTAGTTTGTGTTGTCGCATATGGAGTTATATTACCAAAATCATTTTTAAAAATTCCACCGCTTGGTTGTATAAATCTTCATCCATCAATGCTTCCAAATTATAGAGGACCAGCTCCTATACAATGGGCTGTATTAAATGGAGACAAAAAAACTGGTGCAACTATAATGTATTTGAATGAAAAAATGGATGCAGGAGATATAATTAAACAACAAGAAGTTGAAATTGGAGAAGATGAAACAACAGGAGAATTATGGGATAAATTATCTAAAATTGGTTCAAAATTACTAGTTCAAACAGTAAAAAATATAGATGCAGGAATAATAGAAAGAGTACCTCAACCAGAAGAATTTACACTAGCTCCAATGCTTAACAAGGAAATGGCAAAAATAGATTGGAACACAAAAAAATCTTATGAAATAAAAAATCTTGTAAGAGGATTGAATCCAATTATGGGAACATATACTTTTCTAAATAATAAAAAAATAAAATTTTGGAAAGTTCAAAACTTAAATAATGAAGAGTATTCAGAGATTTCAAAAGAATTTGACCATTTAGAATTTGAAAATGAAAAGTGCGGAACTGTATTATTTGCAAATGAGAAAAAAGGATTATATATAAAAGCAAATGAAGGAATAATATCAGTTATTGAAATACAAGGTGAAAATGCCAAAAGAATGAATATAAATGATTTCTTAAGAGGAAATAATATTAAAATTGGTGAAAAATTTGAATAAGTAGAATTTAAGAATGTATTAATGTTTTGAAAAATGCTTGTAAAAAACGAATTATATTGATATACTTATTGTGAAAAATATTTATTTTAAAGGAGGTATTTTTTATGGATGAAAATAATGAAATAGTAGAGGTTGAAGAAGAAATTACAGTACAAGGAAACGATACAATAAAAATATCAAATGAAGCTGTTGCAACATATGCTGGAATTGCTGTATCAGAAGTATCTGGCGTTTATGGAATGTCAGGAGGATTTGCAGGAATAACAGAAGCTTTAAGTGGAAAGAAAAATTTAGCTAAAGGTATAAAAGTAGATGTTGATGAAAAAAGTGCAAAAATAGATGTAAATATAATTGTAGAGTATGGAGCTAGAATACCAGATGTTGCATTTGAAATTCAAACAGGAGTAAAAAAATCAGTTGAAAATATGACAGGTTTAAAAGTTTTAGAAGTAAATGTTCATGTTCAAGGTGTTCATGCAATAACAGAAAAAGAAACAACAGAAGAACAAACAGAAAATAAAACAGAAGAATAAAAGTTTTATAATCGGAGGAAAAAAATGAAGTTTTTAGATAGATTAGCATTAAAAATATTTTCATTAATTATTTTTGTAATAGTTGTTGCTATGATATTACTTTTTATAGGTGTTATATCTATAAATGATATAGTAATGGATTTAATTAGATTTACAGATGGACCACATAGTATAGAAATAATTTTTGGAATTTTAGGCGTTTTAATGATATTTGCTATAAAAGGATTATTTTTTACAAGTAAACCTGAATCTAAAGGAAAAGAAGGGATTATATTAGAAAATGCTAGTGGAAAATTAGTTATATCTAAAGAAAGTTTAGAAAATTTAATAGCTAGTGTTACAAAAGAAATTCCAGGAGCTGAAACAGTTGCTAGTAGAACAATTGTTGATAAAAACAAAAATTTAATTGTATATGTTACTGCTATTGTTAGTAAAGATGTAATGATAAAAGATGTTTCTAATCAATTACAAGAGAGAGTAAAAGAAGCAATGAAGAAAACTGCTGACTTAGAAGTTAAAGAAGTAAATATAAAAATTAAAAACATTACTTCAAAAAAAGTAAAAGGTTTACCATCTCCAGCAGTAGAGGAAACACAGCCTGAAGAAACAGAAGTAAATCAAGAAGAAAACAATGAAACATCAGAAGAATAATAAGCAAAGTAAAGAAAGGAAGTATAAATATGAATGATGATAATGAGCAAAAAAATGCTTTTTTAGGTCAATATGGTGGAGCTATTATAGGTGGATTTATAGCACTTCTATTATGCTTTACAGAAATATATAAAATTTTAGTTTATGTGGTAATTATATTGGCTGGTGTATTTGTTGGAAATTATGTTCAAAAAAATAAATCAAAAGTAAAAGAAGTATTAAAAGAATTTATAGATAAATTTTAGGAGGAAATAATGCAAAGGTCTGCAATGAGAGAACTAGCTTTTAAGTTAGTTTATGAAATTGAAGTACAAAAGGAAAATGAAGATGAACAAATAGAAATATTTATCGAAAATAATGAAATTACAGATAATAGTGTAATTGATTATTTGAAAGACATTAAAGATGGAATTAAAGCAAATTCAGAAGAAATTAATAGATTAATTACAACTAATTTAAAAGATAATTGGAGCTTAAATAGAATTTCAAAAATCAATTTAAGTCTAATAAAAATAGCAATATATGAAATGGTATACAAACAATTACCATATAAAATTGCAATAAATGAAGTTGTAGAACTTGCTAAAAAGTATGCTGATGAATCAGCACCAGTATTTATTAATGGAATATTGGCAAGTGTTGTTAAAGAAAAAAATCTAAATGGAGATATTAATGAAAATTAATCCAATTACTGTAACAGAATTAAATATGTATGTTAAAGATAAAGTAGCTGAAGATGAATTTTTAAACAGTGTTTTAGTTAAAGGGGAAATTTCTAATTTTAAACATCATTATACAGGTCACATGTATTTTACATTGAAAGATGAAAATTCTCTTATAAAATGCGTTATGTTTAAGTCATCAACAGTTACTTTAAATTTTGCTCCGAAAGATGGAATGAAAGTTATCGTATTAGGCTCAGTTGGAGTGTATGAAAGAGATGGAGTGTACCAAATATATTGCAAAGCTATGCAAGAAGATGGAATGGGAAGTTTATATGTTGCATTTGAGAAATTAAAGGCAAAATTAGAACAAGAAGGATTGTTTGATGAATCACATAAAAAGAAGATTCCATTTATGCCTAAAATAATAGGAGTATTAACTTCTAATACAGGTGCTGTAATAAGAGATATTATAAATGTTTCTACTAGAAGAAATCCAAATGTATATATAAGATTATTACCAGTGCCAGTACAAGGAGAAGGAGCAGCTGAAAAAATAGTAAAAGCAATTAAGTTGATGAATGAGAAAAAACTTGCAGATTGTTTAATTCTAGCAAGAGGTGGAGGCTCCTTAGAAGATTTATGGCCATTTAATGAGGAAATAGTTGCAAGAGCAATATATGATTCAGAACTTCCTATAATATCAGCAGTAGGTCATGAAACAGATTTTACAATTGCTGATTTTGTAGCAGATTTAAGAGCTCCAACTCCATCAGCGGCTGCAGAACTTGCGGTAACTGATATTTCAGAGTTAGAATATAATATTAATTTATTCCAAAGACGATTAAGAATGGCTTTAAAAAGAAAAACAGAAGTTATGAGATTAAGATATGAAAAATGCTTAAATTCTAAAGTATATAAAGAACCATTACAAAAGATTAGTGATTATTATCTTGAAATTGATAGATTAATAAAATCTATTGAAAACTCTACTGTAAAAAAATTAAAGGATTCTAAATTAGAAGCTACAAAATTAATTACAAAATTAGATACATTAAGTCCATTAAAAACATTAACAAGAGGGTATTGTTTAACAGAGAGTAATGGAAATGTTATTACAAAAGCAGAAGAATTAAAAAAAGATATGGAAATAGATTTAAAGTTTCAAGATGGAACAGCTAAAGCGAAAGTTATTTAAAAAGGAGTAATAAAATGAAAAAGAAAATATTAATTGCATTAATATGTATTATTATAGCAGTAGTTTTAGTAATTGTTGCTTTTCGTGTTAGTTTTGCAATTACTAGAAAAAACAATGAAACTAATTTAAATAATAATACAGCACAAGAAAATAAAGTGAAAGAGAATAAAACAGAAGAAAATATTATAGTAGAAAATGAATCAAAAGAGGAAAATAAAATTGTAGAAAATAAAGTGGCAGATACTAGTAATAAAAATATAACAGATAAAGTTGTTCCTGCAAATCAAACTGACCCAACTACTGGAACATATGTTGCACCTTCAAGTGCTGTTTATGAATCTACAGATATTGGAAGTACAGATAAAAAGCAACAAGCAATAGAACTTGTAAAAAAACAGTGGGGAGAAGATAATACAGTTTCTTTTAGATGTGATTCAGTAACATCAGAAGGTGAGTATATAATTGCAGTTATATCATCAGAATCAGCTTCTGTTAAAAATTATTTTAGAGTAAATATAAATACTAAAACTGTTGAAGTAGATTATTAAAAGAAGGGAATTTTTATGAGTAAGAAAGAAGAATTAAATTTTGAAGAATTAATGGTGAAGCTTGAAGATATTACAAATAAGTTAGAAAATGAGAAATTATCTTTAGATGAATCTGTAAAATTATTTGAAGAAGGAATGCAGATTTCTAAAGAATGTAATAATAAATTAGAAGACGCAGAAAAGAAAATTACAATATTAATTAATCAAAATAATGAGATAAAGGAGGAAAACTTCAATACAGAAGTTTAAATTACAAGATGGATATGCTTACTGAAATTGTTAGAAATAAATGTATATATGTCCCATTTTTACTTTGGTTTTTAATTCAAACATTTAAAGTAGTTTCAGATTTAGTTGTAAATAAAAAGTTGAATGTAAAAAGAATAATAGGGGCAGGTGGAATGCCTAGTTCACATTCTGCTGTTGTATGTTCATTATCAATGCTTGTAGGAAGAGAATATGGTTTTGATTCAGGAATTTTTGCAATAGCATTAGTAATGTCATTTATAGTAATGTATGATGCAGCAGGCGTTAGAAGAGCATCAGGAAAACAAGCGAGAATATTAAACAAGATTCTTGAAACCCCAGGAATGAGTACTGTTGAAGTACAGGAAAAACTAATTGAAGCATTAGGTCATACACCAATTCAAGTGTTTGTAGGAGCAGTAATAGGATTTTTTATAGGATTTATTATATAAAATGGGGGTGTTTATATGACTGACATAGAAATTGCTAGAAGTATAAAATTAGAAAAAATAACAGATGTTGCACAAAAGTTTGGAATTACAGAAGATGATATTGAATTATATGGAAAATATAAAGCAAAAATATCATCAAGGTTTATAAATAAAACAAAAGGAAATAAAGATGGGAATTTAATATTAGTAACAGCAATTAATCCTACACCTCTTGGAGAAGGGAAAACTACTGTTGCAATTGGTTTATCAGATGCTTTAAATAAAATTGGTGAAAAATCAGTATTAGCATTAAGAGAGCCTTCTTTGGGCCCAGTTTTTGGAATAAAAGGTGGTGCAACAGGTGGAGGATATGCACAAATTTCTCCAATGGTTGATATAAATTTACACTTTACAGGAGATATTCATGCAATAACATCAGCAAATAATTTGTTATCAGCCATAATAGATAATCACATATATTATGGAAATGAATTGAAATTTAAAAAAGTTATTTGGAAAAGATGTGTAGATTTAAATGATAGAACACTAAGAGAAGTAGAAGTAGGATTATCAAAAGAAAAAAGAATGGTTCCACGTAGTGATGGATTTGATATTTCTGTTGCATCAGAGATTATGGCAATATTCTGTTTATCAAAAGATATTAAGGACTTAGAAAGAAGACTTGGAAACATTTTAGTTGGATATAATGAAGACGATAAACCTATTTTGGTTAAAGACTTAAAAGCAGAAGGAGCATTAACTGTTCTATTAAAAGATGCTATAAACCCAAATATTGTACAAACTTTAGAACATAATTTAGCAATAGTTCATGGTGGTCCATTTGCAAATATTGCTCATGGATGTAACAGTGTAATTGCAACAAAGCTTGCATTAAAATTAGGAGACTATGTTGTTACAGAAGCAGGTTTTGGAGCAGACCTAGGAGCAGAAAAATTTGTTAATATAAAATGTAGAAAAGCTGAATTAAAACCAAAGGTTGCCATTTGTGTTGCTACTTTAAAAGCACTTAAATATCATGGTGGAGCTAGTAAAGATGAATGTGTAAATGAGAATTTAGAATCTTTGGAAGTAGGAATAGAGAATTTATTAAGACATGTTGATAATATAAAAAATAAATATGGAATTACTCCAATAGTTGGAATAAACAGATATAAAAATGATTCTGAGAAAGAAATAGAATTTTTAGAGAAAAAACTAAATGAAATAGGTGTTGAATTAAGCCTTCTTGATGTTTGGGCAAAAGGCGGAGAAGGTGCGATAGATTTAGCACATAAGGTTGTTGAATATGCAAAAAAAGAAAGCACAGTTAAATTTGTTTATGATGATAAAGATAGTATAAAAGAAAAAATTGAAAAAGTTGCAAAACAAGTTTATGGAGCAGAAGATGTAGAATATACAGATGAGGCTTTAGCTCAAATAGATCAAGTAGAAAAACTTGGATATGGAAAATATCCAGTATGTATAGCGAAAACGCAATATTCTTTTTCTGATAATGAAAAGAATTTATTATGCAATGAGCCATATAATATACATATTAGAGAAGCGATAGTAAAAAATGGAGCTGAATTTATTGTTATAAAAACAGGAAAAATATTTACAATGCCAGGACTACCAAAACATCCTGCAGCTGAAAATATTTATATTAATGAAAATGATGAGGTAGAAGGAATATTCTAAATTAAAAAGAAAAGAAGTATAGTTTTAATATACTTCTTTTCTTTTTAATTAGGAAAATTGAGTTATTCATTATTTTCTGATAACATTCTTGGTATTGCTGTAAAAATTTTATAAAATGCAAGTTTTACTTTCTTTTTAAATCTATAAAATGGATTTAAAGAACGATGACTAACGACTAAACCAAGTTCATTACTATATTTATAAAGTTTTGTTGGTTCAACACTTATACGTGCTGGTTTTACTTCTATTTCATCATTACTATTATTTAAATTATCAATAAGAGAACCTTCTTCTTCAGCTACTTGAAAATTAGATTTTGAATCACTTGTTTCTTTAGATTCTTCAAAAATTGATTCGAAAAGTTTGCTAACTTTTTCTTTTTCTTCAGCTTCAATTTTTTTTGAATTCTCGTATAAATTATTCACTAAGCTTGATACAAGATTATCAACAGTAGTAGTATCTTTTTCTGTTTTGATATTTTCAATTTCATCAAAAATTGAAGAAAATTTATTTATATCAAATTGAGGAGAAGTAGTATCTTCTTCAATATTTTCTTCTGTTTCATCTTCAGGTGTACCATTATATAAATCAGTAAATTCTTCATTTAAATCTGCATTAATTTCATCATCTAAAATTTCATTTTCTACTGTTTCAGAAATATCAATTGCTTCATTTTCTTCATAATATGCTTCAAAAGAATTATCTTCTTCTAAAGAAATAGAAGCATCTTCAATTTCTTCTTCAAGTGGTTTTACATCAACATTATCTATAATTTCAATTTCTTCGTTTTCTTCAACTTCTTCAATTTCAGTAGATTCATATTGTTCTACTGTTTCAGAAAATGATTTAACTTTAGGTGTTTCAACTTTAGAAATATCATATTTTACTAAATTTGTTAAAATATCTTCAACAGCATTTTCATTTAAAATAAATTTTTCATCTATTTTAAATTCAGAAATAGGAGCCACGAAATTTGAACCAAAATTATTATCCCATTCATTATTAGCATTTTTAAAGCAAAAATTAAATTTTGAAAAATTTAACATTTTAATAGTTGCAACAAATCCATCTTTTGTTTTTTTCATTTCTTGTTCATTTGTGTACATCCAATTATCTCCAAAACCATAAACGATTTTTAGAGATGATGAATTTCTTTCAAATAAATAACCTGAATATGTAATTGTTGCTTTTTGATTTTCAATTAAATCACCACTAAATGTTATATTAGTAGAAAATTTCATATTTTGATACTCCTATATTTATTAAACATTATAACAAGATATAATATTCTTCTTACACATTATAATAATAAAATATCTTTTTTTCAACACAATATTGATAAAATAATATTACATTTTAATTACAAAATTTATTTGTATGAGTAATTTTAATTGTATAACTTGTATTTTTATATAATACATTTTCTTCTTTCAAAGTTCTCGGTATTCCGATGCATTTTAAAGTAGAATTAAATTTTTAAAGAAAACAGCGCCCTCAAAAAAATTTGAGATTCCCTATTTTCTTTAAAAATATTCTACTAATAAAATACTCTGTTTACATTCGAAC
>Ga0073906_1003897_pt1 | contig 15941 bp, 16 predicted proteins | sample Inofromicrocosms_FD_65485 | JGI IMG/M metagenome (GOLD analysis project Ga0073906, IMG submission 65485) | Mouse cecum microbial communities from Vienna, Austria - Inoculum for glucosamine and mucus D2O microcosms | ecosystem: Host-associated > Mammals > Digestive system > Large intestine >... | reverse complement strand
ATAAAAGTTAGGAAGTTCGATTTCTTTCATTCCGGGAGTTAATTTACTAAGATAGGTAGTAAGGATCTCACCACAAATTCGGTACTGATCTGCAGTTGCTGCATCTTGTAATTGTTGTTGTAGTTTTTTTACTTTTCGTCGATCTTTTTTAAGTTCATTCTTCAGTACTTTTAACACTTGCCCAGCTAATTCTTTTGAACGATCTTGTTCTGCTTTATTAGCATAGAAGGCATCGAGAAGGGCAGAGAGGGAGTCGAAATGTTGCAACTCACCATCAATATTTAATGGAGGGAACACCGCGAATTGAGTCTTTCCATTAGAGTGGGTGATTAATACTGGCTCTGGATTTTCAAAGTGATTAAGAAATTGCTGATAGTTAGTTGGTAAATTATCACTTTGCAGTAATTCTGCAGCTAATTCCCGTGCGGAGTCTTTGCCAAATCCTTGATAATGCTGCTGTAACTGATGATTTAATTCTGCTTCGTCATTAGTTTGCCTTACAAGGTCAGAGTAGACCTGGTTTGGTAAGTAAGGGTTAACTCTATCTTGCTTTGGTGGCATGACAAAGGTTGCACCTGGCAATAACAAGCGAACTCGGTTTTGATCTGAGCCAACATGCTTAATGGTGTCAATGATTTTGCCCGTCTTAAGATTAACGAGGGAGATGTTACTATGCCGGGCCATAATCTCACTCACGAGGACTAGTTGTTGACTATCACCTAATTCATCACGAGTGTCAAAAGTAATTTTGATAATCCGATCATTATCAATTTGTTCAATTTTATTGACGATTGCGCCTTCAAGGTATTTCCGCATCGTCATTGTAAAATTAGTTGGAACTGCTGGATTTTTGTATGGAATCTCAGTAATTTGGATTCGTGGGTATGTTGGATTAGCAGAAATGAGTAATGGATAATTGTGCCGGTGAGCACGGATCGTAATAATTAATTCTGCAGGGTAAGGTTGACTAACTTTGGCTACCCGACCAGTAGTTAATTTTTGATCTAGCTCATGGACAATTGCATGAGTAAACAAGCCATCAAAAGACATTAGTGTAGCCTCCTAAATATTATAATTACAAACGAAAATAGCACTATTAATTATACAGTTTTACATCATTAATGAAAAGTAATGTTACTTTAGTGGACATATTTTTGGTTGGTTTAGTGTCGTCAATGTGGTATGCTTTTTGTATTATGTGGGTGAAATCCGCGTAAAAACGCAATTATTTTTAATTATACAAATTTAGAACATGGAGTTGATAAGATGAAAATTGCTGTTGTTACTGACAGCACTGCCTACCTTTCTCCTGAAGAGGCGGCGGCTAATAATATTCATGTTGTCCCAATCCCAGTGACATTGGATGGTCAAACATACCGTGAAGGTGTTGATATTTCCACCAGTGATTTTTATGAAAAGATGGCAAATTCAAGCTCTTTTCCGACGACTTCCCAAACGCCAATCGGCCAATTGATGGAAGTCTACCAAGGATTAGCTGATGATGGGTATGATGCTGTGATTAGCATTCATTTAACACGGGCTATTACAGGATATTTGGATACTGTTGAACAACTTGCTGAACAAATGAAGAATATAATCAAGATCGTGCCAATCGATTCCCACTTAACAGTTAAAATGATGGGATATTTAGCCTTAGAAGCAGCTAAATTAGCTAGTGAAGGCGATGATTTAGATGACATTGTTAAAAAGGTAAAAGAATATCGTGATACCTTTAATAATGTATTTGTGGTTGATGACTTGCAAAACCTTGTTCGTGGTGGTCGTTTATCAAACGCCTCTGCATTTGTAGGCTCAATTTTAAAAATCAAACCCCTCTTGACTATGCATACTCCAACGCATGCCATTGAAGCGTTTGAAAAGGTGCGGTCAATGAAAAAGGCTAAACTTCGCTGTGAACAAATCTTTGATGAAGATATTGCCAAACTTGACTATCCAGTTAAAGCAATGGTTATTCATGCCAATGTTCCAGAGGAAGGTCAAAAGTGGCTTGATAAACTTCAAGCAGATCATCCTGATATTTCGTTTGAGTTGAGTTACTTTGGTCCGGTAATTGGCTCCCACTTAGGACAAGGGGCCTTGGCCTTAGCATGGATGCAAGACACAGCAAAGAAGCCGTTAGCATGAAAAAACAAACTTTAATTAAAACCCTTTTGGCAATTGCGGCGGGTATTTTGATGATATTAATATCATTTACTGGCTTTCAAACCATTTTACCGACTGGTGAGGCGTTTATGCCTTTAGCTGGCGTGATTGCAGTGGGAATAGCAGTTGCATTAGGAATTAATATTGCATTTATCGTGACGCTGGTTAGTGCCATAATCATGATTGTCTTAGGAACTGCCGACTGGGTAATATTAGTCGATTTTATTGTTATTTTGATTGTGGTTGGCTTGATTTTACGCAAACAGGTTCCATTATCTATTGATCTCAATCATTCACAATTATTATGGCTTGCTATTTTTACCGGCTTAGTTCAATTATTCTTTATCTCAATCTTTTATGGTTTAATTGGATTAGTCCTAACGGGGACGCCAACAGGTGGATTAACATTTGTTCAACTAATTATTCCTAACGCATTACTGACAGGATTATTGTATGGCTTCCTAGTAGCGCCAATCTCATTGATTTGTCGGTGGGTAGCGCGAAAAGCGTTGCATATTGATAATAACCATCATAATGATTCAGGTAACTCTGCAGGCGATAAGCAGGGCGGTTCGATTATTGTCGACTTAAGAAGTGCTAAAAATAAAAAAGATGATAAGTAAGCAAAATGCCATGGAAAAAACATTCGTGTTTCTTCCATGGCATTTACTATTTCCATAAACAATTTACATCTTTGCGTCCCATTCGGCATGAAACTCGTCAAGAAAATCGAGCATTACTTGTTGACGGTGATTTGCAATTTTCTTGGCAGTTTCAGTGTTCATCATGTCCTTGAGGTGTAAGAGCTTTTCATCAAAGTGATTAATGATAGTTTCATTTGCTAAATTACGATATTCTTCCCGGGACATATTATGACGAGGTTTAATAGCTGGATCGTATATTTTTTCATGATGACCACCTCCATAATAGATTGCTCGGGTAATGCCAATTGCGCCGATTGCATCTAACCAGTCGGCATCACGTACTATTTGTCCAATGATGGAGAGCTTGACTTCCGCTTTATCTAATGTATGAGCAAAAGAAATATTATTAATGACATCCATAATTATTTTGACTTGGTCATCACTAAAGTCATTTTGCTTTAAGTAATCAACTAATTCTTGTTTAGCTGCCTCAACGTTGTCAACTAATTTCTCATCAATTGTATCGTGAAGGTAGGCCGCTACAATCGGCAAAAATGGGTCAACTTTTTCGCCCATAGCTAACCGTTTACTCATTTTTACTACGCGGTTAATATGATCCATCCCATGACCAGTCTTGTCCTGACCTAATTTTTGAATGGTGTACTCTTTAATGGCAGTTAATTGTTCTGCTTGTTTCATTATAAAACCTCTATTCTTGATTGGTTCTTTAATTATTAAATACCGAATCGCAATCCACGTCAACGTTTTGTAAAATAAGATGTGAGGAGTGGAATGAAATGAACTTATTATTTTCAATTAACGACAAGTTTGTTACGCAATTAGCAACCGTTTTTATTATCAATTAAACTAAATACGCAAGCACAAGAATTTAATGTATATGTCTTACAAAAGGACAAATTGAAACGAACTGATGACTTGGAAAGAGTTTGTAAGCAATTAGGAATGAACTATTTTCCGATCAAAGTTAATGATCAATTATTTAGCAAAGCACCAGTTACAGACCGCTACCCGACAACAATTTATTATCGTTTACTAGCACACCGTCTTTTACCTCAAGATTTGCATAAAATTTTATACTTGGATGCTGATGTTTTGTGTATTAATGATCTTTCAAGTTTGTATGAGACTTCATTAGATGGATACCTATATGCTTCTGCCATCCATACAAACCTGACGAATACAACAGAGGTTATTAATAAGATTCGTCTGCAAAACTTTGATGCTGACGGGTATTATAATTCTGGCGTTCTCTTGATGAATCTTGATACTATCCGTAAAAAAGTAAAAGATACGGACATTTTTAACTATATCCGTACCCATACACTTTTACTCCCTGATCAAGACGTCTTGAATGCCTTATATGGACGCTATATTAAGTCTGTTCCTGATCAGTTATATAATTTTGATACTCTTAAGAGCGGTATTTACGAAACGATTTCCTTTGGCGAATGGACAACCGATTGGGTAATGCGTAATACCGTGATTCTCCATTATTGCGGGCGAGACAAGCCATGGCTACCAACTAAAAATAGTGGACGCTTCACTGCTTTATACAAAAACTACTTTCAAATGACTAATAAACTTATCAGTGGAGCACTATTATTTCCCCCAGAAGAAGTTAATTAAGATTTTATTGACTTGGGGGTTGTGATGAAGTAATTCGTGTTTAGCGTTTGGTCCGGTAATCTTAACTTCGCGGTATGAACGTGCGCGGTTATTAATAAGGTATTTAAGAGAAAGACATGAAGCGTTTGAAACTTGGCTATCGTTGCCATCTTTTAAGTCACCATAAATATTCAATAATTTAATTTGACGTGGGTAACGGTGACGTAACGGGAGTAGCTTTTGATAGGAATCATTCATTGCGGAAGGTTTTCCCGTCTTTTTATTCACTGTTAGATTGGCAGGCTCATTCCAGCCGATTGCACCATCAAAAGTTCCAGCCATCGCAACTTGTTTTTGAATTTGTGGAAGGTTATGGTTTCCGGCATTAGCAAGGAGAAAATACATAACTGCCATATTTCCCATGGAGTGTGCTTCAATATTTACCTTTTTAAAGTGATATTTAGCTTGCAGTTCTTCAAGAACGTTCTTAACCCATTGACCTTGTAATTCATAATTTGTGCTATGGTTATCATTAAAATTGACCATCACGAGCGGATTGACAGCGTTATGAGGAATGTCTCCTTTAAGAGTAACGGTTCCATCGCCAGCAACATCTGCGGTGATAACTGTTTTTGACACGCCTGCTTTCACAAATCCGTTTACCATATACTCTTCTGCATGGGCACCGCTTCCGTAGCCATGGAAAAAGAGAGTGGGGGTAGTAGAATGAATATATTTATTGGAAAGGTCTGCGTGAATTGGCTTTGCTGCTAGTCCATAAATAATTGTTAGAAAAAGTGCAGTAAATATTGTTAAAGTAAATTTAATAAATTTGGTCATATAAAAACCTTCTTTTTCTTTTTAGTGCTATCATAGCATACTGAAGGGGTAACTTTTAATAGTTAACAGTTGTATTTAAAACGTAAAGTATGTTACAGTATTAGGGTTGTTTAACGAATAACACATCTAATTAATATAATGAGAAGGGAAGGTAATACGATGCAAATCAAACAAGCCAAAATGGATGATTTAAATCAAATTATGGAAATTCTGCGAGATGGTCGGAACCAATTAGCCGAACAAGGGATCGATCAATGGCAAGGAGATTACCCGAACGAAGAACATATCAAAGAAGATATTGAAAAAGGATTTGCATACCTTGTACAATCACAAGATGATGAAACTGTTGGCGCATTATCAATTGTTGAAGCACCAGATCACTCATATGATGAACTTAACGGTGATTGGTTAATTGACACTGATCGTTATGTTGTTATTCACCGTGTGGCAATTCACTCTAATCATGCTGGAAAAGGATATGCCTCAGCATTATTCACTAGTGTAATTGATTACATTAAGAATAATCGGAAGGATATTAAGACTATTCGGATCGATACTCATGAAGACAACAAGATCATGCAACATTTGATCGACAAAAATGGCTTTACTAAAGTTGGTGAACTTCACGGGGTTTACCGTCCAGAAGAAAATTCATATGTTTATGCCTTATTAACAGGTAATTAAACAGGCTCTACGTCAAGTAGTGTTGATACGCAGATATGAATTTTCGCCAATTAAATTGGTCTAGTTAGAATCGTCATTCGTGGCGGTTCTTTTTAGTTAGTTTGAATTTGGTGGCCAATAATTAAATAAATCCGCGTTTTAAATGCCGTAAAGTAACGATAACCACAGGCAACTCGTTTGATAGTTTTAATTCGATTATTAATCCCTTCGGTTCGACCATTTGAGAACTTCGTCTCAAAGCCACGCTTAATTCCCTCTTTATAGCGCGCTAAAACTTGACAACGGTGGATTGTATAATGGCTGACACTGTCTGGCCGGAGTTTAAGTAATTGAAAGAAAGTTGTAAAATCACGTTGATTGTAAGCACGCTTCAAGGATTGAATAAAATTATAGGTGGCTCTTAACTCTTGGTCATACGCTAACATTAAGTCTAAGATCATAATGGAATTAACAACGCGATTAAAATAACGTCCTTCGTAATAAACTTTTGTACTTAAATTTTCCCGATCTTGAAGAAATAGTCGCCAATAACGTTTAAGGCGCCGAGCTTGTTTCTGCTCCGCAGAATCACCTTTTCGCAAACGATTGAAGACATGAATTCGCACATGATTCATCGTATCATTAAGATGTTTGGCAATATGAAAGCGATCATAGATAATTTGAGCACAAGGAAAAACGGTTTTAACTAGTTGATCATAAGCAGCGTTCATATCCATTACCAGATATTTTACTCGGCAACGGGCAGCACGTGTAAACTGTTGATAATGCTTAAATAAACTACGTAATCGCCGATCTTCAAGGAGCTCAAATAAGCAACTCCGATCACCATCAACGGCGATGAAACTCATCTTACCTTTAGCGCTCCGCATTGATTTAAATTCATCAATACATAGTGTTTCCGGTAGATAGTTTAAATTCGGCTTGTATTGATCAGCGAGGTCCAAAAGGACCCGCTGGACCGAAGCTTCACTGATAAACAAATCATGGGCAATATCTTTAATTGTTTGAATTCGCGTTAACCGAAGAATAATTTCACGTCTTAAATCACGACTAATTGTTCGTTGCTTTTCAAAAAGATAACTAGTCGCATTAAATGTTGTATGGCAGTCAGGACATTGAAAACGTTGAGTATTAACAAGCAACATTAATGGTTGAGCCCTAAATTGTCCATATTTGTGTTTAGCTTGATAAAAACCATATTTTAAGATTTGTCCACGATTAATAACGCCACAATTGGGACAAGCACGCGGGATATAAGAAAGGGTACAGGATATTTGTGCCACCCGAACGTTTTTAATTGATTTATATTTAAGCCAATGATGAGGAAAATTTAAATGAGGGTCTGTTAAATTGAGAAGAGTTCTTGTATCATTATCCATGGAGGTTACTTTCTTTACTATGTGATTTGGCGATTTCATTGTATCAGAGGGCATGCCTCTTTTTTAGTTTAAAAACAAAAAATCTGGTATTGGTATAAAAAGTGATATTTCTATATCAACACCAGATATTGTAGAGCCTTTTTGTTTAGGTAGATTGTAAAATTTAAGTTGAACATATTAGTGGACATAAAAACCCATAAAGGTCTTTAATGGTGTCACCACAACATTCCATTAGAAAGAAGGACCTTTATGGGCACCACTATTTTATCATTTGAAGACCGTGTTGTCATCGAAACTCTTCGTTATGAAAACCGCTCCCTTAAATACATCGCTGATTACCTTGGCTTCAGTAAAACTACGATCTTTAATGAGGTTCATCGTTTGACTGGTGAATATCACGCAGTTAAAGCTCAATCTGATCATGAAGCTAAACTTAGTCATCGTGGGCGTAAAACCATCTTAACGACTAACCTCAAGCGATTAATTGAAGAAAAGATTAAGATCCAAAAATGGTCGATTGAACAAGTGGCTCATGTAGTTAGAATCGCCTACAAGACCATCTACAACTGGATTGATCAAGGAGTATTGGATATTGGCGTGGCTGATTTACCTGACCATGGAATTCGCCGCCGCCGAGCCATAGAAACCCATGGGACTTTTAGCCATGGACGTTCCATTGAAGATCGTCCCGCTGAAGTTATTGACCGTCATACCTCAGGTCACTTTGAAGCAGATACAGTTTTATCTGGAAAGCGTAAAGGTCAAGCAATAGCTACGTTTGTCGAGCGTAAGAGTCGTCTTACCATCGTTAAACGGCTTCAGGGACGAGATAGTACCTCAATGACCAAGGCCATTTTAGAATTAGCTAACCAGTTAGAAGATAATCTCAAGACCCTTACTGTTGACCATGGGAAAGAATTCGCTAACTACAAGCTAATTGAAGAGCAGGCCAGAATTCCCCTTTACTTTGCGTATGCTTATTCTCCACATGAACGGGGCAGTAATGAGAATCGCAACCGAGTACTACGACGCTTTATCCCCAAAGGTCAACCAATCGAAGAACTTACCGATGACGAATTAGTACGAATTAACTGGTATCTTAATTCTCGACCACTCAAATGCTTAAACTGGCGAACGCCGATTGAGATCTTTTTGCGTAATCTGCGTCACTAACTTTGTTCAAGTTATTTCTTGCAATCTGCCATTTTAAATTGACATTTCAGGATTGCAATTTTGGATTGCGCTATAATATTTGATGAGGTGAAAAAGATGGTTGACAAAATTGTTGCACGACCGCTAATTACGATTGCAAATATTATCTGGAGCTTTAATCCGCAAACGCACTTGCCCCAAATCCTGCTTGTAAAACGGGCATATGCACCTTTTAAGGATCGGTGGGCACTCCCGGAAACTCTATTACGGAGCAATGAAAGCGCCAAAATTGCTTGCATTCGTTTGATTAAGGATAAAATTGGGGTTCAGCTTTCCAATAGTGCGACCGAACAATTAGCAACATTTACTAATCCCCAGCGGGTTAGTGGCGACCGCGCGTTGGCGATTGCTTACATGACATTTTTACCAGTGATGCCCCAGCTTAAAGCCGGATACGGGGCGACAGAAGTGCGGTGGTTTAGTCTCAATTTTGACCATGGTGACTTCCTGCTGCAAAACGGCGAACTTGTCTTGGGGTTATCCGACGATTCACCGTTAGCATTTGACCATCACCAAATTATTGGGACTGCAATTAGGCGCATTAAAAATAAATTAAACTATCAGCCGACGATTCTCCAGATCCTGGGGCCAACCTTTACTTTACGCCAGGCACGAGAAGTCTATGCGATCTTTTTACAAACAACGGTCGAGAAAATTGATAATTCTAACTTTAAGAAAACCCATCGAAAAATATTTAAGGAGGTTGGAACGGCTGCTACTAAGCGTTCGGGACGGCCGCCTAAGCTATTTAAACTGGCGGAAGGTTGTATTTAAAAATAGCGGTGCTATAATCGGAATAATAAAAGTTAATCATACTTTTATTTTTTTACTATGATTTAGGTACTTTTTACTTAAAAGATTGGAAGCAAATATTAGATGAATCATGAATTATTAACCGATATGTACGAATTTTCGATGGCAAATGGTTATTATCTAACGCTTTCTCATGATAAACAGGCTCGGTTTGATGTCTTTTATCGGAAGGCTCCTGATGATAGCAGCTTTGTCATCAGTGCTGGATTAAAGCAGGTAGTTGATGAGGTTAAGAACTGGCACTTTTCTCCTGATGATATTGCTTACTTGAAATCATTGAAGCATTTTTCGGATGACTTTCTTTTTTACTTAACTGAAGCCCACAATCGGTGCTCCATTGAAGCATTACCGGAAGGGACGCCGGTTTTCCCGCAAGAACCGTTTCTAAGTATTACTGGTCCCTTGATGGACGTCCAATTGCTCGAGACGCTTATTTTAAACATCATTAATCACCAGTCGTTGATTGCAACAAAGGCATGGCAAATTACAAATGCCGCGGACAATCGGCCAGTAATGGAATTTGGTGCGCGGCGGGCGCAAGGACCCGATGCCGCAATCTACGGAGCACGGGCCGCAATCATTGGTGGTTGTGGAAGTACCTCCAATGTTCTCGCAGCTAAACTGTTTAATGTGCCAGCAGTCGGGACAATGGCTCACGCCTGGATCGAAAGTTTTCCTGATGAATTGACCGCCTTTCGGGCATGGGCAAAAATTTATCCTGATAATGCGGCGTTGCTGGTTGATACTTACGATGTTTTGCAATCCGGGGTGCCAAACGCAATTAAGGTATTTAAGGAATTACGGGCTGCAGGGCATGAACCAGTCGGTATCCGCATTGATTCAGGGGACATTGCCCAACTAGCAAAGCAGGCCCGGAAGATGATGGATGATGCAGGGTTCCCTGATGCGAAGATCACTGCCTCGAATGCTCTCGATGCTCATATTATCAAGTCGCTATTAAACCAAGGTGCTCCACTGGACAACTTTGGAATTGGGGAAAGATTGATAACGAGTTCATCTAGTCCCGTTTTGAGTGGGGTCTATAAGATGGCGGCGCTTGAAAATAAAGGTAAGTGGGAGCCCAAAATCAAGATCAGCAATAGTCGAGAAAAGGTAACGCTGCCGGGACATAAGCAGGTTTACCGCTTATGCGATAAGCATGATCCCCAGCATGCCGTTGCGGATGTGATTGCCCTGGCTGATGAACAGATTGGGTCCAAGATTACGGCAATCAGTGCCGACGTTCATGTGACCCGGAATAAGGTTATTTTGACTGACTTTATTGCTAAGCCGTTACTACAGCAGGTGTTAACGCCTGATAAGACAGCGACATGCGAAGTTAATCCCTTTGTAATTCAACGGTTTGCGAAGAAGAATTTAGCACAGTTGCCGGCAGCAACCCAACGCTTGCTCAATCCTGACCGCTTCCCTGTTTACCTAACGAAGCGTCTTGCTGATTTACAACAAAAATTAATTGATGAAGCTACCAATATGTAAGAGAGGTAAGAAATGATGGCAAAAGCATTATTGATAATTGATTATACTTATGATTCTGTTGCAGATGACGGTGCACTAACATGCGGTAAGCCGGCGCAAAAGCTTGAGAATAGTCTCGTTGAATTGGCCGATAAATTTTATCGGGCAGGGGATTATGTAATCTTCCCAACCGATGGGCATACGGGGGATAAGTTTAGCCCGGAATATAAGCTATACCCCCGGCACAATATTGTTGGGATGCCAGGACAGTTACTATATGGCGAGTTAAAGGAGTGGTATGACCAGCACTGCGATAGCGACCGGGTATACCAGTTCAATAAGAATCGCTATTCCGCTTTTCAGAATACTAATCTCGATAATTATTTACGTGAACGAAAAATTGATGACTTGTGGCTTGCCGGCTTGTGTACTGATATTTGTGTTCTTCATACGGCCATTTCTGCCTATAATTTGAATTACCATCTTACTATTCCGACGAAAGACGTCGCAACCTTCACTAAGAATGGTCAACAGTGGGCGCTGGATCATTTTAAGAATTCATTAGGGGCAACCTTGGTTTAATGAATTTTGACTGGAAAGAATAGACAAATTTTTATGCAATAGTTAAAGTATAGTTTACTTAAATATTGTGATCCCTTGGGCAGACGTGGAAGCTAACAATGAAGGTAGAACGTCCAAGTAAAGTAGCTCTTGTCACAGTTAAGTGGTGCAGTAGGAAGGGCTAGCCATCCTAAACACCTATTGGTTGAATTTTCAGAAAATTAACAAAAATATGATTGGCTATCAAAAGTCTACTATGATACATGGTACAGTGTGTAAACGTTGATATATCAAGATATTCTACACTTGAATACGAATATAAGGCAATTACTTCGACAACACTATTAAGAATGTCAGCCGTCGCTGTTGATGAAGAAGAAACATTATGAAAAGGCCAAAGACACATATAGCAATTTTGCTGAATTCGATTTAACGCTTGGTGCGTGGGGAGTTTTTATGCGAGATAAAAATAAAATTTTAGGAGCATTATATGGACAAGCAATTGGTGATTCAATGGGTATGCCTACTGAATTATGGCCAATTCAAAAAATTCGGGATAAGTTTGGCCGGAATATTACAACCTTTTTAGATGGTACAGACGATAATGATATTGCGATTAATTTTAAGGCTGGTGAGTACACCGATGATACCAACCAAGCGTTTGCAATCTTAGATGCGCTTATTGAAACAAACTGGGAACCAGATACTAAAGTACTAGTTAAGCACATTATGAAGTGGGCTGACGCTGTTGGAGCATGGACCAATAATATTTTAGGCCCAAGTAGTAAAGCAGCACTCAAACTGGTAAAGGAAGGGAAGAACCCATCTGAAGTTACCAAAACTGCTTTAACTAATGGGTGTGGTATGCGGATTTCACCAATTGGTACTCTTTATGAACCTGAAGACTTTGATCAGTTAATTGAGATGGTTTATGAGGTTACTAAGATTACTCACTCTAGTGATGTTTCCATTTCAGGAGCTGCAATGATTGCAGGAGCTGTTACTGCTGCAATGGCTGACCACGACTGGGATGACATTATTGATTATGCTAAAAAGGCAAACGATGCTGGTTTTAAATTAGGTACGCCAACGTGGGCTGCACATAACAAAGAACGGCTTGAAGTCGGGATTGCCCTTGCACATAAGTACGAAGGTAATGATGAAGCATTTAGTCGAGCAATTTCCAATACTGTTGGAACAGGAACCACGATTTCAGAGAGTATTCCAGCAGCACTGGCAATTGCTTACTATGCTAAGGACGTAAAGAAGAGTGCCTTCATTTGTACTAATTTAGGTGGCGATACCGATACGATTGGCGCAATGGCAACTGCAATTTGTGGAGCAAAAGTTGGTGCTAAAAACATTCCAGAAGATTGGAAAAAGTTAATTGACGAAAAGAACCCTCAACACAATATTCAAGAGTTTGCAGATAAGATTTCTGAATTTAAGGCATAGTAAAATGAGGTGAATTACTATGGATAATGAATTTGTTAAAGTTCCAGAAAAAGATAAAACGTTAAGTCCTGGGAAACTTTTCTATAACTGGTTTGCTGCTAATATCGGTATTATGGGTTTCGTTTATGGTGCTATTATTGTTAGTTATCATTTATCCTTCTGGCAATCAGTTACGGCAGCGTTGATTGGTGCATTGACTTTTGCAATTCCGGGTTGGGTTGCAATGATTGGGCAACGTGAAGGTGTAACCACATTTAAGATGAGTCGAGCAACTTTTGGTACGCATGGTAACAAAATTCCTAACTTTATGGCTTGGCTAAATATGGTTGGCTGGCTTGCCGTCAATGTAATTACTGGTACTTTACTATTTTCTGCAATGCTAAAAACAATCCATGTCCCACAAACTGGCTTTACAAAGTTTATTTGTTTAGTTGTTTTCGCAGGATTAGTCTTTCTGTCAGGTATCTTTAAGGAAGATACTTTAGCTAAAATTCAGACTTGGTTAAGCTGGATATTTGGTGGATTAACATTAGTTATGTTGATTATGTTCTTAATGAACGCAAATTGGGGTGAGGCATTTGCTATGAAGCCGGGCAGTTGGGTAACAGGCTGGTTACCAGCTGTTGCCTTCATTGCTGCCGGTTCTAGTATCTCATGGTCAATGGCTGCAGCTGATTGGGGTGCATACGTTCATCCTAACACGAAGCCATCTGCTACTTTTTGGAATACTACTTTAGGTGCTGCTACACCACTTTTCATTTTAATGGCTGGTGGGGTATTGCTAAGTACAATTTCCCCAAGTTTAGCTAGTGCAAGTGACCCATACCAAGTAATGTATGGAGCTATTCCAGGCTGGTTTGGTTTTCTCTACTTCTTGGTGGCTGCTGGTGGTATTATTCCACAATGTTTAGTTTCATTCCGTTCAGCGCGAATCAATCTTTCTACGATTGGAATTGAAGTTTCACAAAAGACATCATTAATTTTGCATGCTGTGATTATTATTCTAATTTCTATCTATGTTTTGTTTATTTCTGGTGACTTTTTAAGCAACTTTGAATTGTTCTTAAACTTTTTGGGCATTTGCCTTGCTTCATGGGTTGCTATCTTCTTAGTAGATAGCGTTATTTACCGTAAGAATGGCTATGATGTTAAGCTAATGGAACCAAATTCATCTGTACACTATAACTGGCCAGGAATTATTTCTTGGATTATTGCTACTATTTTCGGCTTTCTCTTTACGTCAAATGCAGCATATCGTGGACCGTTTGCTCATGGTATTTTTGAAAATAACAGTAGTTTGGCTGTCTTCGTTTCAGGAATTGCTGCAATTATTGTTATGTTTATTAAGAGTAGTGATAAGCAGGAGGATTGAGTATTATGACCAAAAAAAGTCTAATTATTGGTGCTGCTTTTGTAGATGTAATAATGGACGTTGCGCAGATGCCGACTTCGGGCAGTGACGTTACAGCAAAATTAAAGTCCTATAATGTTGGTGGTTGTGCTTTCAATGTCTACGGTGCAATTAAACACTATCTAGGTGCTAACTCTGCTGACCTTTTTGTGCCTGTGGGAAAGGGACAATATAGTGAAATAGTTCGAAAAACAATGAATTATAGCAAAATTCCAATTTTACTTGAGGATAACCATCAAGATAACGGTTGGGATCTTTGCTTGGTTGAGCCAAATGGTGAGCGGACTTTCATCACGGTTCCAGGAATTGAACAGGATTGGAAAGATGAGTGGTTTAGTAAGATTAATTTGTCTGATTATACGTATTTCTATGTAAGTGGTTATGAAATGGAAGACGTAAAATCAGCTAATTTACTGTTGGACCACTTGGAACAACGTGATAATGATTCATACATTCTGTTTGACGCTTCACCACGAATTAGTCATATTGATTCCCGGATTTTAAATAGGCTAATCACAAAAGGCGTAATTATTAATGCCAATGAGGATGAGATTGGTTTTCTTAGTGATAGAGAGACATTGGAAGAAAAGACAAGTGACGTTTTTGGAAAAACTGACGAACCAGTTCTTGTTACTCTAGGTGCTAAGGGAACTTACTTATATGATGATAATGGTGGAAGAATCATTAGCAGTGATAAAGTCGAAAATGTTGTCAATACAATCGGTGCTGGTGATACTCACTGTGGTGGAGTGATTGCTGGACTGCTAAATGGTAATTCATTTGCAGAAGTATGTAAGATTGGAAATAATCTTTCTGCACAAGTTATTCAGCAAGAAGCTGGAAGCCTTATCTAATAGTTTTTGTTATTACATAAATTGAATAACAGGTAAAACAGAGTACGTAGGCTATAATGCTGCCTTTTTAATCAGTGATCAAAATGCAACAACTACAAAAGATGCAGTTTATCAGGGTAATGATGTTATGAAATTTAAGGATAAATGGGAAATAACTGGTGCTCTGACTTCTCAAATAGATGAATTACTTTACAAACGGCGAATTAAAAATAAAGTATGTTGTTTTAGTGAATTACAAAAACGAATGCCAAATTGTTCTAGGCGAATGCTATCTTTACAACTTAGCGGATTAGAAAAAGATAACATTGTCGAAAAGAAAGTATATCCAGTCATTCCTCCTAAAACAGAATATAAATTAACCCGTTTTGGACAAACGTTAACTCCACTTATTCTTGAAATGGAGAAATGGGGAAGAATATATAACACTATAAATTTAGAATAAAATTAAAAAACGATGTGAATTTTTATTGATTTCTAATTATGGTTATGATAAGATCTTACTATTAATTAAGACGAAAGCGAGAATAGATTAATGTCATTTACTACTAATGTACACGTAAATATTATTATTATTCGGATCATTAATTAGATGATGCGAATAATTAGTGCTGTTCGTATCACTATACTAGGGATGTGAACAGTGATAGTGGTAGAGACATTTCTGTCGGCCAGCTGACTGTTCAACAGTTAGCTGGTTTTTTTATGTGCGCCCGGCATGGGTATTAGCTAGGCGGTGAGAGTCCGCTATGGGCCGTAGTAGTCGGAACCATGAGCTGAGGACAAGGGTGTCCACTGCGAGGTGGAATCTGAAGGAAGTCTAAGG
>Ga0073906_1003883_pt1 | contig 16003 bp, 20 predicted proteins | sample Inofromicrocosms_FD_65485 | JGI IMG/M metagenome (GOLD analysis project Ga0073906, IMG submission 65485) | Mouse cecum microbial communities from Vienna, Austria - Inoculum for glucosamine and mucus D2O microcosms | ecosystem: Host-associated > Mammals > Digestive system > Large intestine >... | reverse complement strand
CAGGGAACCAAGGTTTTGTGGTGTTCTGTCATACAGACACCGGCCAGAGGTTATCCCCTGGCAATCTGTAGCTGGTGCTCCATCGCGATTAGCTTTGGCGCCGGCTCAGACATAATTTGTTTAACATCGTCGCCAAAGTATTTTGCATGCACCAGGCGCAGTAATTCTGTGCGCGGCAACGCCTGCAGACTTTTGGCGGATATTTCCGTCCCGTTGGTAATGTATTCAATCATCTTTTCACGGGGCATTGATTCCAGCCGCTTTAACTCGCGTTCGTATTCAATCTGCAGAATTTGTTCAATGTCTGCACTGAATACGTTCGACATGTCCCATGCCTCGAATACATCGCCAATGCGTTCGCGATTATGTGCCGTGAACATATATTTGCCGGTTTTTCCCGGAACAAATTCGCCGGCCTGGACCTGTCCCTGGCCCAGGAACATAATCGCGTGGAATTTGGTTTTTGCCCCACGAAAGCGCGGAACAATCCATATACTGCCCGGGCTGACGTGTTCGGCTGAAAAATTACGACGTGCGAATTCCGCGGTTGCCGCCGCACGTGCGTTCGGTGCGGATTTGTCGGTAATGCCGTGTTTCGCCAAATATTTTTTCAGCTCTGCGTTATATGCGGAATCAGATGCAAATACCCGGCCTTCTTTTATTACGCCATCGTATTCTGGTCGTGCATATTTTCTACGCATCTGGTCCTTGAATGCGACACATGCGCTTTTCCCGTTTTTTGGAATAACGGTCAGTGTGTCGCCATTTTCATTCAATGCACGCATCAGTTGGGTGTACTGGCCGTACATGCAGTGCATTCCGACCGGCGCCCCGGGCAGTTCGCGGCGTACCGCGGCGCGATATCCGCGTGTTCCGAGTGCGGGCTTTAGACGTTTTTGTGCGGCCAGCATATTTTCGATATACATATCGCACGTATTTTCGGCCCGCGCCAACAGGCGTGATTTCATAATGTCATATTGCTTTTTGTAATCAACAATCATTGCCGCCTTTGCAACCAGATTGCCGGGCACTTGCAACTCTGTCTTGGGCTTTTGCCCGACTGGCAGGTGCGATTCTTGTGCCATGGTGGAGTTTTTGCTGAATACAACCGCGCTTCCTATTAGCAGATAAGGAAACACTTTTTTATAAATATTCATTTTATTCCCCCTTTGCAGTCAAACGAATGATATGCGTTTGTGCATTTCATTCTGTTTTATGTGTTTTTGATTGGTTCGTTGCGATAAAATAATAAACTCGCCACGTACATTCAGATATTCGATTAACCCGAACACCCCGACTTACGGTGCCTGTATAAAAGCGCACACACAGCCCGCCCTAAAAAGGGAACCAAGGTTTTGTATATACAATATAGACAAAAAAATTTGGTATTTCAAGTAAAAAATTACAGGAAAAGAAAGAAGGCTGTGGTTGTTTCTTAAAATCAGATAAAGTGGTCCAGATTGGAAAAAATAAAAAAATCCCCCGCCGTTGCGGGGGGGGATTTTTTTTATTCTTTGATAATATCTTGGACGGTAACCTTGAATACAACGTCTTTCCCGGCCAAATCTGGCACATATTGTGTCGGGAATGTGATGTTTATGTCGCGGGTTTCGCCTTTTTCCATGCCGATAATCTGTTCTTCAAATCCGGGTACGAACTGGCCACTGCCTAATTTTAAAGGGAAACCGGTTGCCGTGCCGCCTTCGAATTGTACATCGCCCAGAAAACCTGCGAAATCAATAATAACCGTATCGCCGTTTTGTGCGCCGGCCTTGCTGTCGCATGCCCCCAGTGTAAATGCCCCGCACAATGCGGCCGCCGTCATTAATTTCTTCATATGTTTCCCCTTTTGTTAAAATAAAAAGCGCTTTTATCATAGCGCTTTTTTGTTTCCCCGTCCAATGTTTATTTTGAGTTGTTTGACCGGTACATCGCCATTTTTACCAGATTATTGTATTGGGCCATAACCTGTGCGTTATGGGCGGATGTCGGCGCCGATAATTTAGAATAGCCGCCCAGCACATCCCTGGCATGCTTTAAATTGCGTGCCAATGCATTGTCGCCATCTTCTTCGGCGGTGCGAATCCATTCGTTAATCTGATTCATTGCCTTTTCGTATTGTGTCATTTTTTACCTTTTAGTTGGCATATACGCAACGGAAACCGTATTCGCGCATGGTCGCGCCTTCTGCCTCTATCCGATAGTCAAAAAATGGGGTGGGGCGCATCGCATCAAATGATGGTCTGTCATAAACCATTACGATACTGTCCGCATTGCGGCCGCATACCCTTTTCATCTCGTAATCGGCGACCTTTGCTAAAATAGTACGCGCATCGCCGTCAATATCCATCCCGTCCGCGTTCTGCATCAGGCGCAGGCGCATTTCGCGCATGTCTGTATTTCCCAACAGTATTTGTACGCGAACCATTGCCCCCTTATATTCCTGCCAGCGTGTTTCCATGCGTGCCGTAGTCCAGCGATTGCTGTTTTGTTCTTTTTCTTCGGCTGTCTTGGGTTTGTATGAATCGATATTGGCATATTGGTTGTCGGACTGCATAAACTCGCTGCTGCGTTCGTTATACAGTGGCGCATCGGGTCCGCCCTGGGCAAAGTCAGTTGTATTATACGGTGCGTCCTTGTCTGTGTTACAGCCCGCCAACAGCGCGCCAGACATAATCGCAAAAATCATGAATTTTTTCATATACGTCTCTCTTTTTTTTAATTTTATCAAATAAAGCTTTTTGATTCAAGAGAGGATTTATGATAAAATCATAGTATGGCTAATGTTGTGCTGGAATCTTTGTTGCGTCCCTTGGAAGAGTTTTATAAACCTTCATTTGTTGAAGAAATTGCAATAAACCGCGCGGGCGAGGTTTGGATGCGTCTGCATGGTTCGCGCGTGCCCTGGGTTGCATACAAGGCTGAAAATTTAAGCAAGCAGTATTTGGTAGATTTGATTCATACGGTCGCAAATATTTACGAGCGGCCATTTAATCCCACGCACGGCGTGCCTGTTGTATATGCCACATTGCCGGGCAACCACCGTTTTTCGGCGATTGCCGGCCCAAATGTTCAATATGATGAAGATGATGTGACGGGCGGTGTTGCAATGAATATACGCGGTGGCAATGCCCCCGAAACCAGTTTCGAGAACTATCACCTAAAGCGTGGCGAAGAGTTGCTTAAGGTAAAGCCGCGTGAAACCGTTCGCCCCGATGACCCGTACGAGCGTTTAATGACCGCCATAAACGACGGCAGTCCGATTTTAATCAGTGGTGCGACCGCCACCGGTAAGACGACGTTTTTGAACCACATGCTGAAACTGATTGACCAAAACAGTCGTGTTATAACGGTCGAAGATGCACGCGAAATCCGGGTGCCCCAGGCTAATCGTGTACATTTTGTTTTGTCGCGTACCGAACAGAATAATGATTTTAATTATGCGCGCCTGTTGGATTTGGTTGTTCGTATGACGCCTGATGTCATCATTGGCGGGGAAATATCAACGGATAATGCATCTGTTTTGTGGGAAATGTTGGGGACAGGGCACGACCACTTTTATACGACCATTCACGCCGAAAGCGCGGATGCCGCATATGCCGCGTTTGCCGACCGTATTTTGCATACCCAGCCTGCATACAACCGTACAGATTTGATTGCGGAAATGAAAAAGAAAATCCGTGTTGTACAATTGTCTCGTGATGGTGCACTGCGTGCCGTGACAGAGGTTGTATAACATATGGATATATACCCAATTCCAATCGGTGGCTTGTGTTTTTGAAGTTTTGTGTTATAATTACTAAGATTTTAACAGCAAGTTCATTAAACTAAAAAGGAAAACAAATGGCAGAACAGAAATTTGAATGGCTGGATGATGCGCTGGCAAATGCCAAGACGGATAAAGAACGCGAACAGATTCTGAAAGATTACGAGGCGCAGAAAGTTGCCCGTGCTCAGCGCGTCGAAGAAGAGCGTCTGAATAGTCCAACCATGATTGACAAGTTTATGAAAGGTATTGCGGCGATTAAAAAGAAAATGTTTAAAAATAATGCCAAGAATAGAAGCATTTCTCAAAATCAACAGCACACACGTTAATAAAAATCCCGCCAATTGGCGGGATTTTAGTTTGTATAAAAACATTTGCCGCCGGTTATTGTCCAGCTGCCCGTGGTATCAGAACCCTTGCTGTCTTCTGGCAGGTAACAGCTGGTTATCGCCGTGGCACCGGCGCTGGCGGTTGTGCCGTATACGCCGCCCGATGCCGGACAGCGTGTGCAGCCCGACGTTCCGTTCGTGCTGTTTCCATAATATCCCTTGGCGCAACGATAGCTAGTCGATTCTTTACATGTAGGGGTTTCTGAAGTGCATTCACAATGTCTGAGGACCCTTTTTTCATATCCGGTACCCGCGGCGGTATAATCTGGGTCATTCGAGCAGTTGGAGCAACTGCAGTCGCAAAATGGAAACCCTATTTGCATTACAAAGCCAGTCTGCTTGCATGGATTTATTCTATAGCTATTAGTTGTGCTGTATCCGCTGCGGCATTTTGTGCAGTATCTAACACCATAGATTTTATTGTTTTGGTCCTTAAAACATTTAAGTTCCCCATAGTTCTCGTCCATGGTTTGTTGCTCACAATTTGGGTCGCTAATAGTAGTATAGTCTGTCAAGCCGCTCATACCTGTAGATGGGCAGGTGGTTTCATCGCAGCTTGGGTTGGCTGTACCGCCGCCGCCCCATGATACGGCCAACGCTGGCGGTGTAATGATGTAAAGTGCCATCGGCAAAATTACTTTTATTTTGTTCATTTGTTCAATCTCCTGTTTTTTTTCAAACGAAAAAACCACCAAAAAAGGTGGTCAGGAGGTTGACTACAATCCTAAGAATTGTGTGCTTATTCAATATATTCGCAACCCTCCTGACCCCGCGGGCTCAGGAGTTTGTTTTACGTCGCAATATTAAAATGGGCGCATTATGCGCGCCTTAGGTTTGTATTCCGACGCTTAGGCAGAGGTAGTCACACCTCATTACCGGAACGCCCGGTAACATTAGAATTATATACTGCCGGTCGTTTAAACACAAGATTAAAAAAAGCCCCTATTTCGGGGCTTTTTCTTTATTTGTCTTTTAACAATTTTGCCTTCATTTTGTCATACTCGGCCTTTGATATAACCTTGGACTTGTATAGTTTGGCCAGTTTTTCCAAATCGTCCAGACGGTTGCCACAGGAACAGCTGCCGTCGCCATTCCACGCCAGCGCGAGTATCAGTGCCGCAAACCATGTAATGCCGAAAAATATCCCCAGCCACGATAAAATCACAATAATTGTTTTCTGTGTTCCGCATATCCCGCGTGCATTTGCAACCATCACCGGAATACAGATAATCGCGCATACAAACGCACACAACAGCATGAACATAAAGAACAGTGCCAAATATTCTATAAACATATTTCCCCTCTTTGTTAATTGATATAATTATAGTGGAAATATTCCTAAATTCAATATTTATATGAAATTCTGTGGGCCGACATCAATTTTGACGCGAATATTTACAGGTGGCCTGACCTTTGCAACCCAGTTGGCAACAATCGGTTGCAGATTGGCGCGTGCATCGCCGGATATTAAAAAGCGCATGCGATACCAATTTCGAATCTGGTAAATCTGGGCGGGTACCGGTCCCATTATTCGCCCTCCCGCCAGCGCCGGTGCCGCCGCCGCCAGGTCTGCGCAAAAACGCTGCAGTACGGATTCTTTTTGGCCTTCTACAATTACTGCAACCAGCTGTCCGAACGGTGGCATTTTTGCCATGCGCCGCGCATCCAAATCGGCGTCCATAAACGCATCGCGGTCGCCTGCACATATGGCCCGTAAAACAGGGTTGTCTGGCTGGTATGTCTGCATCAGTACGCGTCCCGGGCATTCCCCGCGTCCGGCGCGTCCGGCCACCTGAAACAGCTGTTGGAAAGTATGCTCTGCCGCGCGAAAATCAGTTCCGAACAGGCCCATGTCCGCATCCACAACCCCAACCAGGGTCAGGTTTGGAAAATGGTGTCCCTTGGCCAGTATTTGGGTTCCTATCACGATGTCGATTTCGCCATCTTCCATTTTATGGACCAGACGTTCCAGTGCCGCGCGTGATAGTATTGTGTCACTGGATACGCATGCGGTGCGTGCCCCCGGGAATTTGGCCGCTATTTCTTCTTCTATTTTTTCCAGGCCGGCCCCGCGTGATGAAATCGGCCCGCCGCAATCGGGGCATGTCGTCGGCATCGGCGCTGTTCGACCGCACATATGGCACAGCAGTTTTCCCAGCCTTTTATGATATGTCATTGCCACACTGCAATCAGGGCAGGTTGCCACGAAACCGCACTTTTTACATTGTATTATCGGGGCAAATCCGCGTCTGTTTATAAACAACAGCGCCTGGCGCCCCGCGTCCAATGTTTCGCCAATCGCCCCGCATAATTCCGGACTCAGATTCCCTGGGGTTTCATCTGCATCGGATGCGGTCTGGGCGCGGTATGGTTCCGGTCGGCTGTTTCGCAAATCAATAGTTGCGATTGAGGGCAGGCGCGCCCCGCCAAATCGTGATGTCAGGCGCAGGTGGTTGTATCGTCCAGCGGCGGCATTGTTTAATGTTTCCGCGGCCGGGGTTGCGCTGGCCAAAACAATGGGGAAGCCGGAAATTTTTGCACGCAAAACAGCCATGTCGCGTGCATGATAGTTTCCCATGTCTTCCTGTTTGTATGATGTGTCATGCTCTTCATCGACAACAATCAGTCCGATTTTTTGCCACGGCAGAAACAGTGCACTGCGTGTGCCAACAACCATTTTTATATCGCCGCGTGCGACGCCGCGCCAAATTTCGCGCCGCCGGGCCGCGGTCAGATTACTGTGCCATACAACGGGCGGCGCCCCGAAACGACGTGTAAACCGGTCCATGAATTGGGCGGTCAGGGCAATTTCTGGCATCATTAACAATACAGCGCCCCCGCGGCTGTATGCGCGCCATGCGGCATCAAAATAAACCTGGGTTTTGCCACTGCCGGTAATGCCGTCCAACAGATGGACCGAGAACCCGCCGCCCGATATTGCGTCGCCGATTTTATCGGCGGCCGCCTGCTGTTCGGCATTCAGGGTAACCGTGCCCGTGTCGCGGTATTCGTATTTAAACTCATCCAGTTCAACAGGTCGTGTCTCTGCCGGCACCAATGCGCCATTTTTTATCATGGTGTTTATAACAGCGCGGCTTGTATGAGATATGTTTTCTATGTCATTGACAGACATCGGGGCGTAATCATTTGAATCAAACGCGTCTGCGACGGCCTGGCGCTGTTGTGTAATGCGGATGTTTGTTTGCGGGATGTATGTATACATTTGTTCCGTCCGCGGCGGGGAAAAAGCATCTGGAACATTTATAATCAGTCGCAATACCGCGCCGGGCGTCATCAGCGTCCATTCTGACATTCGCTGAATCCATTGCAAATCTGTGACGTCCATTTTCAGTGGGAACACCTTTTGGGTGTTTTTTATTTTTTCCACGGGTACCTTTCCGTCGGCGATGCCGTAAACCACACCGACGTATGGGCGGCCCATGACCGTCACGGAAACATAAGACCCAAGACCAGCCGGCGCGGATAAACGATAATCGTATCCGGTGTTAACCGCATTTGGAATCAAGATTTTTACAATATCGCCCGCATTGAACATAATCATAAAATACTTGTTTTTTATCTTTTTTTCAATACCATTAATTTCATGTGGAAGCAGTTTTTTGAAGTATGTGATTTTTTGTGTAATTTTATCCCCGGGGGTGCCCGCCGTGCGTCTGTGCGTCGTAAAAGTTTGTACGACTGGCGGAAAAAGTATAATGCATTGCGCGTCGCATACCCAGAGCTAAGCTTTCGCAATACCAAAATGATAAAGGGTGGCTGGAACATTGGTTTTATAGTTGACCGCAAATATGTTTTTAAAATTCGCAAATTTTATGATGAAAACATCCCCGCGAAAAAAATCATGCGTGAGGCGCGAATAACATCTGCCCTGGGGCCGGTGTCATCTGTTCGTATTCCGCGGATAGAGGTTGTACGCGCCGGCGGTTATACATTTTATAAATACGATTTTATTCCGGGGCGTAATATGAATACTTTTTCGCCGCGTACTATTGCATCGCATGCGTCGCGTTGGGGGGCGCAAATTGGTGAATTTATACACTCGATACATACGGCGCGTCCTGATAACTTGGATGATTTAAAGGACCGTCCCGGCGATGGCTGGAATCATAACGATATCTGCAACAATGTCATAATAGACCCAAAAACAATGAGTGTTGCCGGCGTAATTGATTGGGAATATTCAGGGTGGGGCACATTGGATACCGAATTTATGAACTGTGTCAGATTTTCAAAGAAAATAAAAGATTCCGGAATTTTAGAGCATATTACGAAAAAATATAATGATTTAGATACAAAATGTTCTTGACAAAATGCATTTTATGTACTATGTTTCTTGTAAAGATTAATTCGGAACCAAAGTGGGAAACAAATGACACAAAAACGCAGCGCCTCTGATATTTTATTTTACGAATATCGTGAATATATAATTCGCCAGTTAATAAAAAACCATTATGCGCCTTCTTATGCGACGGTTGAGACGATGGGCCGCTGGTACAGTGATATTCCGTTTAAAACTCAAACGCTGAATATGTTGATAGAAAAATCAATATTGTTTATGCGTGTTATTAACGGCGATAACTCTAACACGACACATCCCGATTTCTTGAACGCGCTGACCAACAGAATGGTAAATTATTTGGCCAAATACATGGTGCGTTCTAATATATTAGTCGCCAGTGGTGTGGCCAGCCAGGAAAAACGGCGTCTTGAATACGCCCGTGCCGAGGACAGCTTAAAGAAATCCTTGTATAGCGAATGTGAATATATACAGAAACTGTTTGCCAGTCAAAAGGCCAAGCGTAAATTACGCGCAGCGGGTGCCGCTGCGGTCGCGCGCGACCGTATTAACATTCAAAAAGATAAAGCCAAAAAGGCTTATCGTATGGCCTGCCAGGTTCACACAGAATTTATGGAAGCGCAAAATATTACCAGAAAGAAATAATATTCATTATTGTTTTGCCGCATCAATATCGTTATCGGTTGCGATGCGGCATATTTTTATGTCCGGGTTAAACTGCGTACGAAACCAGGTCCGCTGGCGCTTGGCATATTGATTTGTTTTTGTAATCCAGTTTTTAATGCATTCTTCGCGTGATATTTGGCCGCGAACATACGCGCACAGCTGGGACGCACCTATTGCGCGCCGCGGGTCCCAGTTGCTGTCGATTATGCGATTGGCCTCGGCCTCGGCGCCACCGTCCAGCATTTCAGGAATGCGCCGTGCAATTCTTTCATGCAATATATCGGTGGGCGGATTAATTAAAATACGCCGTGCGTTCGGGCATATCGCCCCGCTGCGGGGCATTGATTGAAATTCTGATATTTGACGGCCTGTTTGAAAAAATACTTCCAGTGCGCGGGCGGTGCGCTGGGGGTCTGTTGGCTTAAAGTCAGGTCCCAATATTTTGCGCGCGCCCGCAATGTCGGTGGCAACCATTTCCCGTGCCCGTTGGCGAATGTCAGCATCAATATCGGGCATTGGCGAAATTCCATTAACAATGGCGTTTATATAGTATCCTGTCCCGCCAACAAATATCGCGGGCCGCCCGTTTGATATCGCATCCTGGTATTCATTGCGTGCCATTTCCAGATAATCGGCCACTGATATTTGTTCGCTTAAATCCAATACAGAAAACAGTCTATACGGCACGCCGTCAATATCAGGAGTGATGCTGCGGCCGGCAAATGGACTGGCGGCGATATTTTCAATTCCGCGGTATATCTGAACACTGTCACAGTTTATTATCACGCCCCCGATGCGCCCGGCCAGGCGGTGCGCAAAGTCCGATTTCCCCGATGCTGTGGGGCCTGTGATAATGTATGCGTTATAAGTCATTGACAAAAAGTATAAATATCAAAAATGTAAAATTCAATTGTAATATTTAAAATAATGGTGCTAGAATAGGTTTGTCCAATAAAAAAAGAAAGGAAATAATTATGGCAAAAGTAAGAGTTGCAATTAACGGTTTCGGCCGCATCGGTCGCTTGGTTTTGCGTGCGGCGCTGGAATCGGGACGTGACGATATTGAATTTGTTGCAGTTAACGATTTGGCCCCGGCGGAACAGAATGCATATTTGTTGGAATATGATTCCGTTCACGGCAAATTGCCGATGGATGTAAAACTGGAAGGGGATACAATCATCGTTGGCAATCAAAAGATTAAATGCATTGCTGAAAAAGACCCGACAAAGTTGCCGTGGGGTGAAATGAATATCGATGTTGTTATGGAATGCACCGGTATCTTTACCGCCGCAGACAAGGCAAAGGTTCATTTGGAAGCGGGCGCAAAACGCGTTCTGGTATCAGCTCCATCGGCTGGTGCGGATGCGACAATAGTTTATGGCGTAAATCAGGACACACTGAAATCGACTGATTTAATTGTATCAAACGCATCATGCACAACAAACTGCCTGGCCCCCGTGGCAAAGGTTTTGGACGATAACTTCGGTATTATATCGGGTTGGATGACGACTGTTCATGCGTATACCGGCGACCAGCAGTTGCTGGATAAAAACCACAAAGATTTTCGTCGTGCACGCGCGGCGGCACTGTCCATGATTCCGACCAGCACCGGCGCGGCCAAGGCGATTGGTCTGGTACTGCCGAAATTGGCGGGCAAACTGGACGGTATGGCAATCCGCGTTCCGACACCGGACGTATCGGTTGTTGAACTGGTTGTAAATCTGGAAAAAGATGCCACTGTTGATGCTGTAAACGCCGCGATGAAGGCCGCCGCATCACGTACATTCGGCTATAATGATAAACCGTTGGTCTCTATCGACTTTACCGGCGACGCGCACAGCTCTATCTTTGACGCATCCCAGACCAAGGTCTTGGGCGACCGCCTGGTTCATGTAACCGCATGGTATGACAACGAATGGGGTTTCTCTAACCGCATGGGCGACACGGCCGTTGCGATGGGGAAACTGATTAAATAATTACCAGTTATCATAGATAAAAAATCCGGCCAACGCCGGATTTTTTGTTATTGCAGATATTTGTTGTAAAAACGGATAAACGCGTTGTCCCCGGTCTGTCTGGCGTCGGAACGAAACTTTCGCCGCAGGTTATTACAGCGCGCCCACTTCATCCAACCACTGAACGCGGCCAGCTGGCTGCGGCTATGGGCGGAAATTTCTCTGTTCTGTATCAGCGTGCGCATATTTTGTTTCATTTTTTTTACGCCGGCCTTGGTTAAAATGACATAATCTTTAAAGTGACGGTATCCGATAAAGCTTATCCCGGCATCTGTTGGCTTTATAAAAGATTTAGAGAATGTCAGTTGCAGCTCTTTCCCCAGATACTCTTGCAATGTATTGCGCCATTTCCGCAGTGTTTCAATATCATTGGCAAACAGACAGAAATCATCACAGTATCGTATATAGTCGCGCACATGCAATTTATGCTTTATAAACATGTCTAAATCGTTCATATACAGATTACCCATCCATTGACTGGTTAAATTTCCAATTGGCATACCGCATTCCGTATAGGCCGAGCAGACAATATCCTCTAACACTTTCAGTATTCGCCGGTCCTGTATTTTCCGTCGCAGTATTTTTATCATGATTTCATGACGTATGCTGGGATAGAATTTGCGTATATCGCATTGCAACACGTATTTGTTGCGCCGCAGCATTTGCATACACCGATGCGATGCCTCATGCAGGCCGCGCCCCGGTATGCATGCATAAGAATCGCTGATAAACAGTTTCTGCCAAATAGGCCCCAGTATATTTATAAGCGCATGATGTACGATATGATCCGGATACAGTGGTAACATGAATACTTGTCGTTTCTTGGGCTCGTAAACGAAAAATATGCGGTATTGTCCTGTTTTATATGTGCCGTTTTTTAAGGATTTGCGCAGTCGCGCCAATTTTTGTTCACGGTGTCGCATAAAGATTTTTGCAGATATTTTGGATTTTTTTCCGCGCAGGGCATGGTCTGCGGCAATTTCGAAATTTTCCGCGGATATAAAATCGTTCCACAAATGTTTGTGTGTTTTCATGAAAAAGAATAATACTTGTCGATTTTTACAATTGTTGTACAGAATGGAATGTTTTCTTTTGCAGATTGAATCTGGTCTATTAAAACACTGCTGCCTGTAAATACGACACAGATATTTTCATCCAGAATAAATTGAATCTGCAGACAATCTGTTCCGTTTTTCTTTTTACTGCCCGATATTCTGAAATCTGTAATGGTGATTTCACGGTTTAAAATATCATTCATAAACTTTTTGTCGCCGGGCATTGGCAGTTTGTCGCGTGCAAATATGGAAAATTTAGGACACTTTGATTTATCAAGTTTTTTTATATCTTCGATTGTCATTTCATTTCCTTTTGTTAAAGACAATCAAACATTCGGGGGTTCGCCGGGTAAAGTAGCAGTTACTATCCCGAATGTTTCCTGCGTTATTTGTTCGGAGAATGTGTCGCCACATTCTGCCGGGATATGTCGCCCCGCCTTTGATAAGGAAGGCATACAAACAGACGTTTTTATCCGTCTGAAAAGTGTTGTTTCGCACTTTGTCCTGCAGGTTAGCCAAACTTTATTTCCTTGCGTTATAAAGTTACCATTCCCCAAGGAGCCGACCGACCCGAACACGCCCGCACGGAACCCGGATTCGGCCCGGACGTTGATACCGCAGTTGTTCGCGCAGTTCGACCTGCAATCGGCAACCGAGGCATAAGTGATCCGGAACACCCAACGCGAGACCGCCAATCGAACCCGAACAGTCATCGTAGCGGCGACACACCCCATTCCCGGATTTGCCCGGGAATTTTCAAAAAATTTCGGCCTGCGGCGCTGGTTCCCACCGGGGGCGGGGTCGCCGCCCCCGAACCCCCACCCAGTAACCGGCCTATGCGTTTCGCATAGGCATTACCGCATACCGCTTTATCAATTGCCGACCGACCCGAACAAGCCCGAACGGAACCCGGATTCGGCCCGGCCGCGGAACCCGCAGTTGTCCGCGCAGCCCGACCCGCAAGCGGCAACCGAGGCATAAGCGACCCGGAACACCCAACGCGAGACCGCCGGATGCGTCATTTTGCACCAACAATATTTGCCGGTTCTTTCACCGCCGGTGGCAATTTCACCATTTGAATCACGCAGCTCTTCAACAGAACTGTTCATCTGGCCACTGGTATCAACACATGTGGCTATACCCCAGACGGTCCCGTATGAAAATGTTGCCGACCATTCAAACAAATCTGAATTATAAGTGCTGCTTATCCCCGAAATAACCGGGTCCAGCACGATTGCCAATGTATCGTCCGTTGCGCACATTGTGGTTGCCCCGGCCGATGCGCAAAACATTGCAATTAGCCCCGCCATCATTATTTTTTTCATATCCCATACCCCCGTTTTCAATTACCAAATCGCCAGATATATTCCATTTGTGCGAAAATTATTAGTGTTATCCTTTATCGCGGTCGCGCATGCGCTGGTACAGCCGGCATCGCATGCATCTTCGCTGTCGAATGCGCCGTAATACACCCACCATGAAGTTACCGGGCCGCTCAAACTGCACCAGCATTGTGTCCCAATGTCCGCACTGCTGGCGCGCAGATATACGTTTGCATCGCCGGGTGCGGCGGTGATCTCTGCGGTGTTGGTCGTTATTTCGTTGCATGTGGCGGTTCCGTTCAGCGTTCGCTGGGATGAATTGTTTGGCACCAGATCATATCCAAACCGCAGTGTAAAAGTTTTTTCTGCCGTGTTAGAAGATACAGATGTTGGATTCTCGCTCTTCTTTATTGTGAATACTGCCGTGCGATTATGAATGCATGTTGTTGCCGCATATGCGCCGGCATAAAACAATGTTAATAATATTGATAATGATATTGTCTTTTTCATATATTCCCCCATATCCCTTTAATCTGATATATGATACGTGCCCGTGGCAGATTTTATATTCATAACGCCACGTGCCGCCCCCGGTAAAAAGTTGATATAGCAAACCCCGTTCGACGTTTTGATGTTCAGTGCCGGCGTGGTCAGCTTTTCTGCATACAACGGCCATGCATGGCCGCCGGCGGCATGCATTTCTGTTATCCCATGCGGGCAGGGCGTTGCGCATGTCCCCAGGCCTGTGTATGTCTTGTCGCGCTCGCACAATATGGCGCATAATCCATTTGATACGGCCCCCGATGCACAGTTCGCATTCAAACCATATGATACGTAATCCGATGCGCATGACATGTTTTCAGGTATGCTAAGCGTTTCTTCCGCGCCCGTGATGTCGTAAAAGTTTTCAGGGCATTCGCCGCGCTGGTACGCTGTGCATTCGCCATCGGATAAATATTGGCCATTGCCGCACAGTTTTGCACCGTATGCAACCAAAACGCCATTATATATCGGGGTAAAAAATTCGGGTAACTCGTATTGGCTATAAGAGTTCATACATTCCTCTAGCGTGGCTGATGGCGCCGAAAATGTTGCCTGGCCGATTTCAGTCTTGTATGAACCGTCTGGGCATCGCCCTTGGTTTTTTTTCTTGCATTCGCCGGCAATCAAGTGTTCGTCGGCGCCACACAGTTTTGCGCCATATTTTACCAGAACGCCATTATAAATCGCATGAAAAATATCCGGCAACTGTTCCTTGTTGTATGAATTCATACATTGGAGTTTCAATGTCATTGCCGAATATGTTGACGCATCAATAAGCGTTTCATAGTATCCGGCCGGACAATCATTTTGCATTTTTTCGATGCATGTACCATTGCTAAGTTGTTGGTCATTTTCGCACAACATAGGCCCATATCGCACGACGGTTGCGGCACTTGACGTGCCGTGAGCCGCTGCAATTGCTAATAAAATAATTACGCCCCTCATACTTTTCCCGGTATAAAGATAAAATTAAACCACCATAATCAGCTTAGGTGGTTGGAGGTTCGAAACTATATAAGAAGCAATAGCGGGCTTATTCAACATATTCACCGCCCTCCAACCCTTGGTTGGAGATATTTTTTGTCCACCACGGACACTTCTTATACAGGTTCCGACGCCTGGTCGTGGCAACTCTCCACGACTGATTTAATCATAGTGCAAATCCAATTTTCTAGCAAGCGAATTTATTTCTTAAAAAACTTCTTGCATTTATTCTTTTCGCAGTATAATATACGTATCGCTCTGGGGTTGTAGCTCAGCTGGTTAGAGCGTCTGCCTGTCACGCAGAAGGTCGAGGGTTCGAGCCCCTTCAATCCCGCCAGAGATTTTATACCACCACTATTGGTGGTATTTTTTTGTTTGTTATTTTTAATACTCGCGATATAATTGTTCCGTAACAAAGGGAGAAATAATATGAATATTAAAACTTTTGCAATTGGTGCATGTATGTTGTCATTGGCGGCGTGCGGTGATTCTGCGCCGGATGCGGCTGCATTGCGTGGTGCGAATTTTGTATCCGAGCAGCCTGGTGCGACAATCGCACTGTCGTTTGAACCCGAAGAGATGAAAGCATTCGGTCGTGTTGTAAACCTTTATAACGGTCCGTACAGTGTTGACGGCGACAAAATTAAATTTGGCGAAATGGCATCAACTATGATGATGGGCCCAATGGAGGCCATGGAAACAGAACAGGAATACTTCCGTTTCTTAAGCACTGTTGAAAACTATGAACTGTCAGATGGTCGCTTGGTATTGAAAGATGCCGCGGGCAAGGAAATGGTCTTCACTCAGGTAGACGAGCTGCCGTCCGAAGAATAATTGCTTGACAATAATCAAAATGCCGATTATAATCCGTCGGCAGTTTTGGTCCCATCGTCTAGAGGCCTAGGACACCGCCCTTTCAAGGCGAGAACACCGGTTCGACTCCGG
>Ga0073906_1003882_pt1 | contig 16008 bp, 11 predicted proteins | sample Inofromicrocosms_FD_65485 | JGI IMG/M metagenome (GOLD analysis project Ga0073906, IMG submission 65485) | Mouse cecum microbial communities from Vienna, Austria - Inoculum for glucosamine and mucus D2O microcosms | ecosystem: Host-associated > Mammals > Digestive system > Large intestine >... | reverse complement strand
TGTGCCGGATGGCGACATCCGTGCCGTTCGCGTGGGCGTGGAACGTGCCGTCGGCATTGCTCCCGGTTATCCATTGCTTTGCCGTGTCCACGACATGTGAAATAAGGGAACCGGCAGAATTACCGGGAACGGCAGCACTGACAGCGCCCGAACTTGTCCACGTCACATGTCCGGTCACGTTTTTGACTTTGGAAATGACAGTGTCGATAGCGTTTGTGATGCTTTCCCAAATGACGGTTCCAAATGCCCATTTGTGTTCCTTTCTGAATTCATCTACTTCTGTGGCATCATTGTTCCATACGGAGGTGTTGCCTTCGTCATCGACTTTCTCCTCGTTTACATATCCCTCGACAAGCTCCGGATTGACCCCGGCCGTCACTAAAAGTTCCGGTGACAGCATGCTGATGATTTCAAACACGCCGTTTATGGATGCCTCGTCCAGTTCGATCCCGGCCGGCACGTTTATTTCCGTGTTCGCGATTTCGTCAAGCATCGTTTGGAATTTCTCGTCATTCAGTCCGAACGCGACCTTTGTTTCATTCGGGATCTGGTTGATTCCTCGCGCGATTTCCTGAAGTTCGAGTTGTGCCTGCTGCAATTGCTCCGCGTTTCCGGTATGCCCGAGAAGTTCAAGTTCGTTTTTCTTTTCATTGAAGTCTGCCAGTTGCTGGATGGCATTGCCCAAATCGCCTCCGACTTCGGAAGCGTCAACCGACATGATAAACGGCTCGTTTAATTCTTGTTTTTGGCGGATTAGCGTGACAAGCATGTCGCGCGCTTCTTCCGCGCCGTCTAGGTCAAAATTGATTGTTCCGTCTTCGTTCTTGAACTGGCCGAGAAGTCCCGCCGCCTCTTCGATTTGGCGTTCCATTTCCTCCGTGTCTGTCGTGCTGAAATTGAATTTCGTGTCCGTCCTGCCGAGTTCTATCAGCTTTTCATTTGCCTTTTCGGCCTTTGTCTGCAACAGTCCCAGGTCGGTATAAGCGGAGTCGAGGTTGATGTCGAAATTGTAATCGACCAGCTTCCGCAGGATGGCCTGCACCGCGTCGACGCTGATTCCAAGCGCGTCCGCGATTTCCTGGTCGTTGCCGACTCCGAAATTGATGTCCCAGGAACCGTCATCGTTTAACTTTGCCCATTCCGCGTTTGCGTTCTGTACGGCATAAAGGAAGTTGATGCACCCGTCCTGGCTGTCGGTGAAGTACTGCATCATTTTGGGGTATGCTTCTTCATATGCGGCAATCAGCTCGCTGGATGATGCGTTTGACATGTCTTTCCCCGTCATGAGCTCCAGGGCCGACTTGAACTTGTTCGTCCCAATCAGTCCCTTTTCGTAGAGTTCTTTGATGTTTTCCAGCCCGCCGGCGATGCTGTCGTACATGTCGCCTTCCTCGCCCATGGACTGTGCCTGCTCCCATTTGTGGAACGCGCTTGTCAATCCTTCGTATTGGGCGGCGAGCATGCTCGTGTCGTCAATCTGTTCCTTGAGTGCGGCCCGTGTCGAGTAGAGGTCTGCCCGTTCTTCCGCGTCGGTGCAGGAGTCTATCTTCTCGGTGAGGCGGTTGTATTGTTCCGTCAGCGTGTCCAGTTCGTTGCCAATCGCCGCCTTTTGCTGTCCCTCGTATGCAGCCTCCAGCTCCCGTAACGCCCTCGTGTTCAGGTGGATCCCGTTCTCTGTCTTTTCAAACAGCTTTTCAGGGCTGTAGCCCGGAAGTGACTTGTAGCGGTCTTCCAGTTTCTGCATGGACTCCGTTGCCAGTCCGGTGGAGGACACGGATTCCTTGACCGCCGCGAAGAAACCTTCCAGTCCCTCGGTTTCCGATGAAATTTGCACGGAAAAAGAAGTATTACCGAATTCTCGCGCGGAAAGCATCAAGTCTTGTAGTATTTCGTCAAAATCGTTTGCAGACAGTGAGGCTCCATTTAAAGATTTCATACGTTCCTCAAGTGCCTTTTCAAACTCCGTCGAACTTGCAAACTCTAATTCTTTGGTAGTTAAAGAGTCAACCCAGTTGGAAACGAGATTACTTGTTTGTGTATCAATACGTTCAAAGCTGTCAATTAACGCGCCGCTTGTGTTGCTGTTGAGCTGTTTTTCGATACCTTTTCCGACTTCTTCTGCTGACTTGGAAAATGGGATAAGTTTGTTTTTTAATCCACTGGACATCCCGATAGTCGTATCAATGTCAAATCCGAGGGATATCATGTACTGCTTGCGGTCTTCTGCATTTTCTATGCCCATCACGTCACAAATCGTGTCCATATATTCCTGGACTTTCGTCACGTATTCGTCCGCGCTTAATGTCGATGGGTCAAGTTGGAACAATTCGTTCCAGGCCTTCGTAATCCCGCCTTTGTTCGTTGACATCGCGTCGAGCATCTTTCCGACAAACGATTCCACGGCAAGTTGATTGTCCGTATCTATGTCAAGGGCCTGAAAGGTATCATGGTCAATGGACGATAGAAGGGTGGTGATGTCATTTCTTAGCTCGTCCCCAATTTGCCAAAACTTGTCTCTTGAATATGCGTTTTGGAGCATTCCTTCAATGACAATGGACATGTCTGCCTCGTTGCTATTTTTCAGGGTTTCTATAGTGGAAGCAATGGAACGCTGAAGTTCATCAAAATCTTCATTTGACATTGTTTTAAGAGTTTCTACATCTATCCCAAGAACATTTTTGATTAACACTCTGTTTTGACCATCTTTTCCGGTAGTGTTATTGAAATACGTTATTAACTCATTCTTGGATTTGTTTTGTATCTCTTCTAATGTGGAAATGGCATCATTTGATGAGATATCATCAATATCATACATGCCAAAAATAGGTTTGAACGATTTTTTGAATTTTTCCCATTCGTCTAATTCTTTATTTTTTCCTACATTATCTAAGGCTCCTTGGAATAACGTTCTGCCATCATCATCCGTTTCGTTAAGAAAGGCTTGTGCTTGTGACTGGATGTATTTTTGGTTTTCTTTGTTTAGGTCTTCTAGCTTTCCCTTGGTAAACCCGATCGCCTCGCCCTGTTCGTTGAAGTAGGTCGTCAGGTTCGGCATGATTTCGGAGATTTGCCCGACGATTTCCTTGTACCTGTCATACTGCGCCGAGGACAATGACACGTTTCTTCCCAACGAATCCACGCCCCTGGCAAGTTCATGGTACTCCTTGTTTAGTTCTCTCAGGGTTTTCGCGTTTCCGGCCGCGTTTTTCCTGGAAGAGGTCACCTTGTCTGAAAATTCCTGTGCCTTTTCTGCGGCTTTTTCTGATGATACCGAGAAACGCTCGAACACCCATACCGCCGCGGATATTGCCACGATTCCCGCCATGATGCCGGCAAGGGCGATGGTCGAGATCCCGAGCGAGGCCGCGAGGCCTTTGAACGCGGTTCCCAAACCTATTGTTTTCTTTTGGGCGATGTCTTCGGTTGCGGATAATGCAGTTAGAGAAGCGATATTTTTATAATTACTAGCATCTGTTGCTGTTAATTGGATTATCTGTAGTTTTAATTCATCTGATAAACCAGTTGTGCTAAGTTTTGCAAAAATTTGAGCACCATTTAACCCATCGAAAGAGTCCGTTAAAATATCTAATGCATCATATGTTACTTCTCCTGCGGATTTGATTTTATCTATTGTTGTAATAAAGTTACCGAGATTTTTGAGTTGCTTTATGTTCTTTATATCAAAGTATTTTGTTGATAATCAAATTAATTTGATGTATAATGAACTTAAATAATAAAATTCAATCTAGGAGGAAGTTGAGATGCTTATAAATTGCCCGGAATGTGGAAAAGAGATATCTGACAAATCAAAACAGTGTATACATTGTGGATATCCATTAGAGGAACTTGTAAGCAATAATGTCAGTGATAAAAATGCTTGCACAATAAACGGTATAAAATATGATTTGACAGATGAATTGCAAATAGTAATGAATGACGGAAACCTTGTGCAAGTGGTAAGGTCATTACGAGAAAAATGTGGTCTATCATTAAAAAATGCAAAAATACTATGTGATATTATCATTGATTTAAAATCAATTCCTTCAGAATATGTACTGGCACCAGAAGTGGTTCGCAATATACCAAAATGCCCAACATGTGGAAGCACAGAAATCCAACAAATTTCTGGATTGGAACGTGGAGCAAGCATCATGGGGCTGGGAATTTTTAGCAAAAAGATTAATAAAAGCTTCAAGTGTAAAGTTTGTGGCTATACATGGTGATAATAAAGACATAGTATTTAATAAATCATGCAAATCATACAAATCAGCGTCGTTTTGTTTTTCACCATGTTCAATCCGGGCAATGCTGGTGGCGCATTGCTCATCAACATACATAGGTATGACCGGTACGGCAGTGAACATGCCGACAAATTTTTTCTAGCAGTGCGATTGTCCCCAATCGCAAAGGACATGCAGGAGGATTTGTGAAACTCCCGTAGGTCACTATACATTAAAAGCACATCCAATAAGGTAGGAGGTACTCTGAGGATCGGTAGTCGTTGAACATCCATTCTTATTCATTGGTTTAGTCCCGTCTATAGGGGTTATGCAATTAGGTTCCATGATTCCTGGGAATCCCGGGGACCTTAAGAATGTGTGCTGCTGATTGGCCGCCTTGTCAGTGGCACTTAGGCACGCCCCGCATTCTCATGCGGGTTACCATATGCCGAACATTTTGTTTTTTCCGCCTTTCGCACGTTCACGTATATCGTCGCCGATTCCGCTTTCGTAAAATGTTCATGGGCGGCTCCCAGACAGTTACTCCTCGTTGGTTTGTTTTAAAACTCCCAAACGCATAGGCTTGTACTATGAACCGTCTTATCATTTCCTTGCCTATGTTAGACCAACTTAAAAAATCCCGGTATTTTTAAGCACCTTTTGGTTAATCTAAGTTTTTTATAAATTGTGTGATTCCAACCCCGAGCCCGCCAAGTGCCACGGTTCCGAAGGAGCCGAGCGTTGCCGTGACGTTGTCAATGATGGAGAGAAGGCTGTTCAACGCGTTGATGGCGGTGACGATGGCATCGGAATTCAGGAGGTTGTTCATGACGCTGGTCCACGTGTTGCCGAGCCGGTTCATGGAACCTTCCCACGAGTCGGCGGTCTTCCCTGCCTCGACGGCCATGGAGCCGGTTCCCGTGGAGTACTGGTGGAGCATCGCCTCGTATGTGTCCCACTGGCTGAGCAGGGCGTCCAGTTGGCTGGCATCCGCCGTGTCCCCGAGGGAATTCAGCAGGCCGCTTTTCCTGCTGTCTTTCTCGCCAAGCTTGCCGTATGCGGCGGCCAGTTCTCTTAGCACCTCCATCGGGTCGCGCAGGGACAGGACCCCGTCCTTTGTCTGTCTCAGGCTGACACCGAGCGCGTTGCAGGCCTTTTCATAGTTGGCCAGGCCTTTCGCGTCGATTCCCTCTTCCTCGTCGGACACCTGCCGGATGTTGAGGAGGATGGCCTTGAACGCCTCGGCCGCCTCGGAACCACCCTGCCGGGTCGTCGCCATCATCGTTCCCAGCGCGGCTGCCGCCTCGCCCACGCCGACCCCGGATGAGGCGGCGGTGGAACCGACGATGGACATGGCCTCCGACATTTCCGACATGCTCACGGCGTTGTGGTCGGAGATGTGGTTCATGCCGTCCAGCGCCCTCGTGAGTTCGGACACGGAGCCGTTCATCTGGTACGCCTTGTCCGTGGCCATGATCATCTGGTTTGCCAGCTCGGCGGTCATGTCCCCGGCACTTTGTGCCGAGACGGACAGCTCGGCGATACCCGCCGCGTCCTGGTAGCCCGCGCGGGACGTTTCCTGCACGCTGGCCAGGTAGTCGGTCGCGCTGATGCCGTACTTGCTGGCGATGTCGAACGAGTCACGGCCCAGTTTCCTTAAGTCCGCCTTCGTGAGGCTGCCGTCCGCCTTGCCGATTTCCGTCAGGCAGGTGTCGACTTCCTTCAGCTCCGAAACGGCCTCTTTTGCCTTCGAGACGAGGAACGAGATTCCGGAGCCTATGGACAGTGACTGGGTAAAACTCTGTGCCACTTGTGAAAACTGGGTCTTGAAGTAGGATCCCAGCTTCCCGATGCCGCCCTGGGCGGTCTGGATGCTTTTGAATTTCTGTTCGATGGAATCGAGCCGGTCGACGGAGACACGCCCGCCGCTTAATTCGTCGTAGTATGCCGCCAGGGATTTCTTGGCTTCCTTGGACGCGAGGCCGTTCTTGGACAGCCAGTCCTGGATGTCGGAGGACAGCCGTATCTGCCTATCCGGGTCATAATTCTGCTCCATGTCATTTTTCAGCTGCTCGTAAGCGGTTCTGACCTGGTTGAGGGCGATGGTCCGTTCCTTGTCCGACTTGATGATGGCCTTGTTTTTGGAAACGTCGGAATCAAAACCGTCACTTTCCATGACGCGCTTCAATTCCGCCTGCGCGTCCGTTAAAACCTTGATTTTCTGGGCGGTCTCCTCCTCCGTGAGCCCGAGCTTTTTCAGCTTGCCGATTTCCGTGTCAATCTGGTAATCGTAGTTCTTGTCCGGGGTATTTTTGCCGGCCATCGAGAGCCGGATGCCGTCCGCCGCCTGGGCGGCGGCAAGTTCTTTCTGTAACCGTTGCCCCTCCTGGATGGCCTGGCTGACGGATTCCTTGATCAGTTTTTCGTCAATGTCAAGCTTTATCTTGACCCCGGTTGTTTCGCAGGCTTCCTTGATTGCTTGTGGTAAAATCTTCTTGACGGAATCCACCAGCTGGGCCTTGTCAAGCCCGGCGGAAACATTCACGGTGTATTTCGCCAGTATTTTTTGGATTTTCGCGATGTCACCCTTCCCGATTCCGCTGGAATCAAGAATGACTTTTAGTGCCGCGTTTAAATTGTTGTTCATATGGTTATGTTACCTCCTTTCGTCCTCTGCCCGGTTCCGGTGGGCCGGTTTTCTTTTCCATGGCAATCCATCACGTCTTGTTTTTAATTTGAATTTTGACATATATCTCCTTTCATTGTAAAAAACAGGGGACAACATCTTGGTGGAATGCATTGTAGATGTTGTCCCCCGTTGGGATTTTGAGTTCGGCGATACCGACGAATTGCCACGCACTTTGTGCTTTCGCAATTCTCAAACACCTCAAATCCGCGCATTTCTTAGAAAGTTCTTTTCGCTAAGCTTGACTTTCGGTCTCGCCAATCTCAAAGAACGGCCTCGCACTGGACTCAAGCTTCGCTTTTGTCAAGTTGCTTTCGGTCAAAATGGCTGCTTTTCAGTGTTTGGCGGGTTCCAAGGACATGCTTTTTCATGTGAACATGAAAAGCATGTCCTTGGAACCCTGGTATCGCAAACTACAATGCATAGTTACGGTTTCTTATTCCTCAATCAGGATCAGGTCGAGGATGTTGTCGTCACCGTCGGCCAGGAGGTCGCAGGTGATTGTGATGCTGCCCGGGTCTCCCGAGTTGGAGAAGGAGAGTGACAGGTTGCCCTGCGGGGCCACCTTGTACGCGGTCAGTTTGTACGGAAGGATCTCGTCGTCCTCGGTCTTCATCACCGTGTCGCCGTACACGACGAAGTTCTTCGGGAAGCTCGTGGACTTGATGTTGATTCTCTCCACCTTGTCGGTGACTTCCTTCATGTAATACACGATGACCTTGGAGCCGCCCGTGATGGCGTTTGCCAGCGTGACGACCTTGTCGGCGACGGTGCAGGCAAGCTCCTGACCGCAGTCGTCGCCTTCCGCGTATACGGCGACGCTTCCCGCCACGGGCGTGTCCGCCAGCGTGATGGATGTTCCGTTCTCATCCACGGCCGCCTCCACTCTGGTCACGAACTTCGCGGACTTGCGGACCTCGCCGCCGGTAATCAGCTGCCACAGCCTGGCCGTCTGGATCTGCGTCTCGATGGTCATCGTGCCGCCGCGCTCTCCCGCGAACTGCACCCGCTTCGGGTGTCCCTTGCCGCCGTAGGCGAACACGGACTCGCCGGTCAGCTCCGTCGTGGTCACGTTTGCGAAGTCGAGGTTGAGAAAGGGCTTCCTCGTGGAATAATCCACGAAAATGAGGTCACAGACCTCCCTGTTTACCATGTTTTTGTTGCTCATTCTTTTGTTCCTCCTTTTTTTGTTATGGTAAATTTGTATATTCTAAGACCAGGCCGCTGCGTCAAGTGGTTGTTTGGTTTTCCACGTGTCGTAACGGCCATGGACTGGAATATCGTAGATGGTATTGTATTGTTTGGCATGGAATTGCTTTTCTATCTTCCTTACCATATGGGAAAATCTCAATCTGTCGAGCGAGAGTCCCGGAAGCCTTGTAAATAGGGCGTTCCAAGGGGGTGTTCAAAAAGTTCAGAAAGCTAACAGAGCTTTTTTTGCGTCAACATTTAAGATTTTTCTTTTGAAGTTTTGGTCGTTTTTGTACCCTTCGGCAAATCGAAATTAATTTTAAGGTAACAAGTGACGATACCGCCAGAACGGCGGCACCGCCACCCGTACGAGGGGTGAATGAAATATGTCTGGTGAACGTCTTCGACTTGAGAGGACTTTCTATATTCATCACCATATAGGAAAATCTCAATCGAGCCGCCGCTTTTTAGGCGGCGATACGAGCAACAAGCAAAGCGGTTGCGAGTTTGTCTGGTTCGGTAAAGTTCATGCCGAAAACGGCAAGGCCTGGAAGCCTTTTAAATAGGGCGTTCCAAGGCATTGCGCAGAAAGCTAACAGGCTCTTTTTTACCTTCAAAACGCTCCTCGTTTTCATGCCATGTTTTACATACAAATAAGGAACCGGATTTTTACTTCCAGTTCCTTATGTCTACATAAAATAAGTTTGTATATATGACTTATGCCAACTCCATTTGTTCCAAAAGTTCCGCGCACTTCGTCTCATCATAATCCGGTGCGTACTTTTGGGCGGCATCGTATATCCGTTGGATAATGTCCTCGTCCTCCTCCAGCATCTCCGCGATTTCCGATACCCCGCAATTTTTCTTCAATTTCTTCAAGACCAGGGAAATAAGCTGGTATTGCCTGCCTTCCTGCCTGCCCTCTTGCCTGCCCTCTTCCCTGCCTTCTTCCATCAGTAATTGTGCAACTTGTGTCATCTTTAAGACCTCCTTTATATACTTGGCCATCTTGGCGCTTATAATCTTGTCGGCAAACACCAGGATTCCGGACAGCACGAAGGACTTTTCCTCGCCGTCCTCAATCTGCTTTGCCAACTCCACCGCTTCCCTTACCGCTTGTTCCTTGCGCTCTTTCCCCTTGTAAGTCAGTGGCAGGATGATCAGCTTCATCAGTTCCTCGTCGGTTAACGCCTCTTTCCGCTCCAGCCTTGCCGTAACCTGCCGCACGACCTCTTCGGAATCAATCTTGCTGAGGAACGCCTGCTCCAGCTTCAAGGTGAGGCATCCCACGGAAAATTCGTCAGGTGCCCGCTCCACGTCCGCCGTATAAATGACGATCATGCGAACCTTCTTTGGCATATCCCGCTTCTTGTATCGTTCCAGGACGCGGGTGATGTAATTCAGGTATTTCAGGTTGTTGGTCCACTTCACGTCGCTCTCGTAATCGATGAGCGCGACGGAACCGTCCATCAATAGGAACAAGTTGTCAATCCGCATCTCGTTCGCCTGCACCGCCGGAAGGTTCGTCGGCAAAACGTCCTTGATCCTGGGAACGTCAATCCCGTAGACGCTTAAAGACTTTTTCTTGAAATTCTCCGCCAGTATCTTGGACAGGACGTCCTTGTTGTGGTACGTAATCTCTTTTTCACCCATGCTTTCACTTTCCTCCCTTGTAAAACCAAGCCATGGGCATGGTTCTATTATAACAAACATTGCCTTGCTTGAACACCGTTTTCTGTTATTTTACTGTAAAAGTCCCGGACAGTGTCGAAACAATAGCAAGTATTTTTGGTGGTGTCGCCGTCAGGCGACATGTCGGTTTCGTTACAAAATGACGTTCCATTTTGCTGCTTCCAGCCAAATGTTTTTTTGGTTTCCGGGCATATGGGCGGCCGCCACAAAAAACAAAAATGCAAGGACTTTCACCAGGATGCCGTTACAATCCACGGCGGTTAAGCCGTGAATTGCAACCTCCAACATCCTGACATAAAAATCATAGCACCCGGCCAGGTGATGTTCAAGAAATTTTTTGTTGATAACTGTCACTTTTTTGTTGATGGGACGTGGATAACTTGTAAATATGTGTGGACAAGATGTGGATAACATTTCATTGATAATATATCGTCGCGTCCCGGCATGATGGTGAATGGATAAAAGGATTTTCCAGATTCCTTTCAGGAAACTGCTTGAAAAGTTCAGAGAGCGAATAGGTTCTTTTGCATTCGAGTTTTGATTGCTTGTATATCCTGTTTTACATCTTCCTTGAAAACCCTTGAAATCCCTATGGGTGAGGTCGTAGAGTCGTGAAGAGGGGAAATATGCCCTTCACCGACCGTGTTGCCTTCTGTATATCGACGCTAAAATTTCATGAATAATATATCGTTTGCCTCCTATGTTTTATGGTGACTGTATGTTCTTGAACCAGGCGGCTGCGTCAAAGTGGTTGTCCTTGTTTCCCCATGCCGCGACGGCCCTTGCCTGGATTTCGTAGATGTTATTGTTGGAAATGCGTGAAAAGCAATCCCAAAGCTGGTATACCGTCAAGTCCCAGATGTTCAAAATGTTAAGCGACGGACTTCTGTTTGCGACGGCAGAGATGATGTTTGCCAGATCCATGTTCTTGTCCGCTTTTGCTTGTTTTTTTCTTTGGGAACGTCCTTCTTGAAGCTTTTTCGCGATTTCCAGGGCCTTTTTGTTCTTGGCCTTTGAAAGATCCTCCTCCCGGCCGGATTGAGTGCAAACGCGCTGGAAAATCAGATCGCATATTTGTGAATAAGATTCCCTCGTAATGACGCCGACATTTTCCTGCCCGTTTTGAACCATGAAACATTTCTTCTGATTGGAGTATAGGACGTCTTCTTTTATAAAAAAGTTTAAAGATTTTTTCAATAAATTGGCGGATTGTTCGTTTGCAACCCATAGCTCGAACATGTTCAAATTTGATTTCTCCTCATCTGATAACAAGTCATAATCCTCTTCGTGTCCAAGTACGGAAAAAAATTTCTTTGAATCCATTCGCAATAATTCCAGGTAAAACTGGTATGTGTCATACCCGAGGACGGAGACGTCCCGCAATTTCGGCGAGATGATGCCGCCCACGTTTTTAATGTACACCGGTTCTGGTGACAACAAATCAAGATAACTTAGCTTCAAAGATATTACTTCCTTGTTTATCATGTTTTTGTTTTTCATTCTTGGGTTCCTCCTTGTATTATGGTAAATATGGTTTTTTGAGTCGGGGGCAAAGGGAATTCATGCTTCTTAGCGTCGATGTACTGAAGGCGTGTTGCCCTCTGTACATCGACGCTACCATATGGGAAAATCTCAATTTGTCAGCTACAAGTCCTGAAACCCTTGTAAATAGGGCGTTCCAAGGGGGTGTTTGAAAAGTTCAGAAAGCTAACAGGTTCTTTTTTCCTTCGAAACACCTTCTTCCTCTCATCATGGCTTTTTGCCGTTCGTTTCTGACTTTTTCGGAGCAGTCCTTGCAATACCTTTGATTATTGTTTTTTCTTTTTGCCAGAATCGCACAATTTGCACATCTTATATAGTTCTCGCCTTTATATAACTTCCATTCGTATCCGAGTTTCCGAAAATCGGATATGAACAATTTATGTTTGCTTTCATTGCATAAATACAAAACCTGAATATTAAGATTGTTGACTTTTTTCGCGTATTCAACCAGCCCCAATTCTCTCAGTTTGTTCAATTTGAGATCCTTTTCGAAAGCGGTAGTGTTGATGCAGGCCATCGAGTATATCTCACCGTTTCCGTAATTTACCCAATTATGGTTGTCAGGATTTCTAAAATTCCGAAATTTGGCCAAACATAAAAGGGTGAAGGCAAGTCGTTCCAATACTTTGTCATGAATTTCTTCAATGGCGCCCACCTCGTTTTCCGTAATCCATATCCCCTCACATTTACATAGAGGATATTTACCGGCCTTGCTTGTATACTTTTCCAAACGCGCAGACCAATCGACGGGGTTGTAGCGTGGATAATTCTCTTCCATGAATGCGTTGAGCTCTTTCACGATTTCTTTTTTTCGAAGCGTCTTTTCATGGTATAGGTATCTCGCATACATGCTTAAAAAGGTATATGTTTCTGACGGTTTCAGGTTTTTGTTTAAGAGCATTCCGTCAACGTACTCTTTTTCGTTTAGAATTATAATAGGTCATCACCTTCCTCAAGTTTTTTCTGGCACATGATAAATTGCTCCCCGCCAAATTCGAATTCTCCATCGGATTTGACCGATACGGGGTAATTTATCGTGTTACCGTTTTTTTCTAATAAGTTCTCAATTATTATCTCTCCACAAATATCCCAGGCAAATTGTTTTGATTTGGAGGAAGAATAACAAAGGTCGATTATAATGTCACATAGCTCCTTTTCGTTTGGACAGATTTCTTCACACGCCGCTTTGAAATTTTGTAACATTATAATTCTGTTCACGTTTACTTCGTCTTTATCCAAGCGTCGCGTATTGGCCATTTTCTGGAAGCATTTTACGGAATCGTCATACCTTGACTTTATTTCCGCAATTTTTTGGTAATCACGATTGCTATATGTAACACCGGATTTCAAAATGGAATAATCAAAGCTTCTGTTTTTCCCGTATTTCTTATGGCGCAAGTTGAAAGTGTCTTCAAACAACCATGAAATGCGATTGATCGTACATGGGTTATCTCCAACGGGCATGAGTTTTTTATAGTATTCAACAAATTCTTTTTCCGGGATGGTTTTATCTGGTTTTTGGATTAAATCCAATAGGGACATTTTAAATTCCCGAATACATTTACTATTCGTGTCTCTTATATATTTGTTATATTTCGCCATTAAATCGGGATACACATATTTCATAAAATATGGTTTGGTTTCGGCCACGATTTTCAAACATAGTTCCTTGAAATGCGTTTGCTCTTCCGTATCATCCGGTAATTTACTACAAGCCGATTTGCTATACCAATATTGGGGCATTGGCTTTGCGATAATGCCTTTTGCGCGATCTATGGCGTTTTGTTGATAATGCTGTCCGCACATGATTCGATACTCCAAAGTTTTATATTCCTCACTATCCTTTTCAAAGATGGCTTGCCTTTCAATCATCGCCGTTATCCGGTTCGTGATTGTTCCAATCTCGTCGCCAAAGGCAAGCTTGTTTGCCTGTATGACGTCGTTCTCCGTCGGTATGATTTTTTCGGCTTTCCTTTGCACGCATTCAATCGTAGTGGAGTTGAGCGTATGTTCCACGATGATTTCGTTATCTGTTGAAAAGAACATGTCGCCATCTTTGTCGCTTCCGTTGGTGGCGTCACAAGTAGAGTCCCACGTGTTTAAAATAATCCCCGTGGTATTATACTGGTACCAAAAATCCATTTCTTCGTCATGTACGACTTTTCTTTTCCTGATATTATTGTGGCAGGTCATGGGAGCGCGGAATATGGCAATGTCCTCCACGTTTTTATCAACCCAGTATTTGTGATATACTTCACCTTTTTTTAACAAACCGGTAACTTTCAGGCCGAATATGGATTGTGCAAGAGAGTACATGTCGCCGGATACCATGGCAAAGTTCCCGTTCAGTTTGATGGATCCCTTGGCGGCCATCTCGATTCTCTTCTTTATCATGGAATACAGTTTCCTTGTCACGAAAGGATCCTCAAACAAACGTTTATCTATCATGAGGGCCTTGATAAAATCGTTGTCGATAGATTCAACGGCACCTTCGTTAAGGTACATGCCTTTTGCAAAAACAATCGCTTTTCGCCAATCTCCGCCAAGAACGTCCTTGATTTCATCAATGGTAGGTTCGCATAATTTGTAAAGCTCTTCATCGGTCAGGTCGTATGTTTGTAGGAACTGGTAATTTGAATTTCTTACATTTTCTAATTCATGGGGCATGGTTTTCGCAATGGAAAACTGATAATGGTTATCATTGCAACATTGTATAAAATGTTCCAGGCTTTTATATGAATCCCATAGCTTGACCATGGAGGTGGTGAGGATGACATCATAATCACGCACGTCCCGCCATTCCCCCCAGGCGTCATGAACCATGTAATTTTCGTGGTTGACCCTTTTTGCAAATTCGACAAAGTCAAATGTAAACAGCATTCCCTTGGTCCAGGCGTATCGTGTGTTTGTGCCGGAAATGGTTTGTCCTTCAAATGCATCGCCGTATAAATCCTTGTTGATGATGCGGGAATAATCCGGTGACATAAGTCCGTATCCGTCGGAATCGCAATATGCAATTTCATAATCATTTTCGTATGTAAGTTGTGGCTCGCCGTCCCTTTCGTCACGAATCGTGATTACGTCTTCCTTAAAAGCCACGTTACAATCTTGGACGATTAAGATTCTGGGCATTGTAACCGGTATGGAACCACTACAAATCAAGGCCTGGTATGCCTCTAGCTTGGCGGGAATCATGGGCTTTGCCTTATCCCTTCCGTTATCCATGCGTTTTACAATTTCTTTAAAAACCCGGTCCCCCACGTAAACAATGGTTGATTTTTTAATCCCGCCATTGGTGCCAAGCAGCCGATGGTATTCATAACCATTGATTTTAAAGCCTTTATTGGCCCTGTCATAATCCTTGTCGGAATCCATAATCATGCAAAAATAGTCTTTTTGGTATTGCAAAGAATACTGTCTTTTATATAATTCGTTTATCTTGTTCTTGTTTTCTCTGCTTTTCGGTTGCTTTTTTATGAATTTGATTTCTTTTTTTACCCTTGACACTTCGGATTCCAAATCTTTGATTCCATTCAATTCGCAAATCCATCGGAGTATTTGGCTGTCATTTAAGGCCACGATGTCGTTTTTATTCTTCATGGCCGATGGAAGTGGAAGATCAAGATCCCACTTGGCCGTTTTCAATCGTTCACTAGGTAATTTATAGATAAATTTGTGACAAGATTGCCGTTTTGCCATCGATTTCATCATTATTTGAATCCCCCGTTCTTTTTTCCCGTTTTCATGTTCCGTTTGCATTGTTCGTCAAATTTCAAGTCGCTTTCGATTCGCTGCGCGATTGACGAGCCGCCAGGATTACTTTCTCTTTTGAAATTGGTACAAAAGTCAGACTCGTAAATAAATCCACCAAACCTCCGATAATCCGCCATGTTCACTTTGATGTCGTAGAATTGATTTTTCATATTCTTTGTGTCTCCTTTCTTTTTTGAATCTACTGATATATTCTCCAAATGGAATTGCACTTTTGATGGTTGATCGGCCATACTGCCAAAAAATACATATTTTGTAAATTCCGAAAAGAATTTCATGCATATGAAACGGGATTATGAACGTTATTGGATGAAAAAAGAAAAAAACAGCTTTTTCTTGGTTAAATGACACCATGAATCACTGTTTGGCATATAATTTTATGTGGACTTGATGTTATGTTTCGATTTTGGACGTTTCGTAGTATAACGTGAAGGCAGTTTATATGAGGCGGGCGTGCAAAGAAGTATTTTGTCAGCATGGCTGACTTGCGCGCCGCCGCAAGAACGCCGGTGGCGTTCTTGAATAAGTAGTTTATGAACCATGAAGGGGTGTAAAAATTGATTGTCGTAATAATTTTATTTTTTGTGATTATCCATGTGATATCGGTATGTGTGAGTACCTATTTATTATTGCTTGAAAAACGATATTGTGAACAATGTAAATGGTGGAGTGACACTGGCGCGTTATCTTTATTTGTAATTAGTCTGATTCCGTTTTTAGGCACCATGACCTCCATTATTGGATGTGCTGATTATACGAGAAACATCGTACGTGAATTAGATAAAAGGAACATACGTAGAAAAATATCATGAAACGTTACAATTCACGGCCTAACCAGCCGTGGATTGTAACGGCATCCAGCCATTTAAAATTGCCTCCGGCAATGGGCTGGATGCCCACTGGCAC
>Ga0073906_1003878_pt1 | contig 16022 bp, 21 predicted proteins | sample Inofromicrocosms_FD_65485 | JGI IMG/M metagenome (GOLD analysis project Ga0073906, IMG submission 65485) | Mouse cecum microbial communities from Vienna, Austria - Inoculum for glucosamine and mucus D2O microcosms | ecosystem: Host-associated > Mammals > Digestive system > Large intestine >... | reverse complement strand
ACGCTGATTGGTCAGGAGGATGCACATAAAAGCTGGGATTCAGGCCGTCCATTGCCGCAGGCAATTTAAAATGACGGCCTGAGTTACAGGGCACGCCTGGTCAAGGTGTGACCTGTAACGCTGTCGCTTTTCTGCATACAGAGCGGCAGTTCCAGTCCATGTTCCTCCAGCAGCCCCTGATCCGTCAGGATCTCTTCTGTCCGTCCATCCTTCACGATCCGCCCGTCCGACATCAGCACCGTCCGCTCACAGGTATCCAGGATCAGATCCAGATCATGGGACGCAATGATCTTCAAATGCGCAAAGGAATTTAAAATGCGGATCAGGTTCCGTCTGTTTCTCGGATCCAGCGCGATCGACGGCTCATCCATCAATATGATATCCGGCGTCATGGACAGGATCGTGGCAATCGAAACCAGCTTCTTCTCGCCGCCTGACATCTTATAGATCTGCTTTTCCCGCAGATGCCCGATCCCCGTCACGGCAAGTGCCTGCTCCACTCTTCTTTCCACTTCCGCCTCCGGCAGGCCATAATTCCTCGGCGCAAATGCAATATCCTCATAAGCCGTGTTCATAAAAAGCTGGCTGTCCGAGTCCTGGAACACATACCCGATCTTCGAGCGGATCTGAGCCAGCGTACACTTTTCCACCGGGATTTCCTCAATTCTGATAGAGCCTATAAAATCCAGATTCAGCCCTACCAGCATTTTTAAAAATGTAGACTTCCCCACCCCGTTCGCGCCGATGATGCCGATAGAATCCGTCTCTGACGCGTGCAGTGAGATTTCCCGCAGTATTTCCTTTCCCTTCTCATATCCAAACGAAACATTTTCCACATCTATATGTATATGGCTCATCATATCCTCCCTGCCGCTCCCGGAATCCGCCCGCTCAGGAAAACAACATCCCGGCCTGCTCCCGGAATCTTACCGTCCGGAAAACCAGCCCCGGCCTGCTCTCAAAACCGCCTGATCAGGAAAACAGCTCCCCGGCCAGAAGAACGACCGGCCATCTCCGCAGCAGCGCGATCACTGCGGCCCAGAACAGCAGATATGCCAGGTCCTTCCCCTGAAATGCCGTCCGCTCCCGCAGATACGCATAGTCCCCCCGATATCCCCGAAGCAGCATACTATCATAAACCTCATTCGCCCGGTCCATGCTCCGCAGAAGGAGCTGTCCCGCAAGGGGCCCCCATGCCTTAAAATGGATCCCCTTCTGGTGGGGCGCCCGCAGCAGATACGCCTGGGTGATGCGGTCCACTTCCTCCAGAAGCACCGTAATATAGCGGTAGGTCAGCATAAACTGCGTTGCCACAGCCTTCGGAATACGCAGCAGCCGGAGCGCATAGCAAAGCCGGTCCACAGAGGTTGTGGCGATCAGCAGATAGGAAGCCAGCACACTGAACACCCCTTTCATGATCAGCGTCACCATGGACAGCACTCCCGCGCTGATCCGGATCCCCTCAATGACCACCGCATTTTGGTCCAGAAATGGATTCAGAATCCCCACAAAACAGACCAACGGCAGCACAAGCCGAAGCCGTTTCAGGCTGTCGGCAAAGGATAATTCCGCCAAAATAAACAGAGCCATCGGATAGACAGCCATCCCGGCAGTCCCTGCCACATCATATTTATGGAAGGATACCACTGCCGAGATATACAAGATCGTCAGCACAAGCTTGACCAGCGGATGAATTCGGTTCACCCACTGGTCCCTTGACGCCAGCATATCCATATGATGTATTTCACAAATTGCGCCGCTGATCCTGTTCATACCCGCATATTCCTTATGATTCCGTACATTTCCTGAAAAATTTAAACAAATAGCATGCTCCCACACAGACGCCTAAGACCGCAGCCGCTCCCGCAATTCCGGAAAATGTGGTGCCCAGTGCCGACTCTGACCCCTGAAATGCATAATCCGGCAGCAGCGATGTAGCTTCCTGCACTGCCCCGGACGCCTCATAGATTCCGCCCTCCGCTTCCAATTCTGCCGAACCGGTCAGTTTCTCAATGGACCATTCCAGTCCGTCCGGATGGGAAGAAGCCGCCAGGGACAGCCCCCCTCCGATCAGCACTGCGGCAGCAGCCAGGATAAGGACCGTCTTTTTGAAGGAAAATCTTCCCCTGTTTTCCTCCTCCGGCGAGCTGCCATAGAGCAGCTCCGGCCTTGCTTCATATACAAACATAAGCACCGCCGCGGTGATCAGCCCCTCCACAAATCCGATTGCCAGATGGATCGGCTGCATCGTCTCCACAAAGACTATAAACGGCAGCTCCGTGATCCCCGAGGCCCATGTTTCCAGACACACACTGAACGCCCCCAGCTGCAGAGTCAGTACACATCCCAGGATCGAGGCCGCCGCAATCTTTGCTCTGGACATCCCGTGCTTCATCAACGGCTTCCAGATCAGAAGCGCTCCCAGAAAGCATCCGTAAAACGCCATATTCCAGACATTACAGCCCAAAACAAGAAGCCCTCCGTCGGCAAATAACAGCCCCTGGATCAGGAGCACCCCGATCATGGTCAAAAAACCCGCATAGGGGCCCAACAGTGCCGATAAAAGCATCCCTCCGCACAAGTGGCCGCTGGATCCCGTTCCCGGAATCGTAAAGTTGATCATCTGGGCCGCGAACACGAAGGCCCCCATCACCCCCATCACCGGAACCTTTTTTGTATCTACATCCAGGCGTATCTTTTTCACTGAATAAGCCGCTGCCGCCGCAGAACAGACGTACATCGTACCTGCCACCGCCGGAGCCGCCAGAGCATCTGCCATATGCATTGCAATCCCTCCCATTTTCGGCCATTTTACCGGTTCCTATTCACAGTCAATTCACGCACATGCAAAAAAACAACCAGTAAGTTATATTTTACTATATCAGATTACCATATTACAGCAGCAATACAAGCCCCCCTGGGGGTTAATTCGCCGGTGGTTTTCCCGTACTACATTTCAATTGTAACATTGAAACAGCCCCCATTTTATGGTACAATAAGTGAGCGAGTACATGAGGAGCCGCGGAAAAATAACGGACACATCCTGACTTGTCTGTATCCATTATTTTTCTACAGTTCCCAAGATAAAATTGAGGTGGCATGATGCATAGGATACTTGTCGCAGATGACGTGGAGATCAACCGCGAGATACTGCATGATATGCTGATGGAGGATTATATCGTAGAGACAGCGGAGGACGGTACGCAGGCCATCCAAAAGCTGCAGGAATACCGGGGCGGCATCGCGGCCCTTCTTTTAGATCTGCAGATGCCGAATACGGACGGCTACGCGGTCCTGAACTGGATGAACGACCAGAAGTGGATCAACATCATCCCTGTCCTGATCATAAGCAGCGAAAGGGCCGTGGAGGTTGAAAACTATTGCTTTGAAATGGGTGTTTCGGATTTTATCCACAAGCCCTTTAACAGCTCCATTGTAAAAAAGCGGGTAGACAATATCGTAGAACTCTTCACCCGCAAAAACGCAATGGCGCAGACCATCGCCAAGCAGACAAGAGCCCTGGAGGAACAGCGCCAGATCATCCGGCTCCATACCCGCCAGCTGAGAGATACCAAGATCTTTAACGACCTGATGATGCAGTACCGCAGCGCCATCATGGTGATCGAGGCAAAGCTCAAGGTCCTTTACGAAGAATTTGCTCAGGAGTACAACCGGAATCCGTTTGAGTCCATCAAGAGCCGCCTGAAATCTCCGGAAAGCATTTATGAAAAGCTGGACCGGAAAGGATATCCCATCACGGTGGAGAGCATTCGGGAATATCTCACCGATGTGGCCGGTGTCCGTGTGATCTGTTCCTTTCCAGATGATATTTACCGCCTGGCAGATCTGGTGGTTCAGTCCAATGACATCATCCTGGTGCAGAAAAAGGACTACATCAAGGATCCAAAATCCAACGGCTACCGCAGTCTGCATTTGATCCTGGATGTCCCGATTTTTCTGTCCATCGGGAAAGAATACGTAAAGGTGGAAATGCAGTTTCGGACCATTGCCATGGATTTCTGGGCCAGCCTGGAGCACAAGCTGCGATACAAAAAGGATGTGGAAAATACAGAAGAGATCGAGCGGCAGCTCAAGGTCTGCGCCGATTCCATTGATGTCCTGGATTATCAGATGATGCAGATCCGCAACCGGATCGATAAGACGAATACCGCATTGCTCGTGCGGGATCTGTAGCAGCTTTGGATATATAAACAACTGTATGTAAATATCCTGCGCAATCTGTTCAGAAACGGCAGGAAAAAAAGGCTGTCGGGAAATGACTGTTTTCCCGGCGGCCCTTTTTTCTTATATCGCCATCATCTTTTCACTTTCAAATGCCTTTGCGATCACTCCCACAAGCACCGCTCCCAGCGCCAGCGTCACCCCGAGTGTCATCCCATACTGCGCGGCGGTGACCTCCTGGGTCAGGATTCCCTGCAGCGCGATGGATGTATTATAGATCGGAAGCATATAGAACCAGCTCTTGGGCGCGTCTGTTGTAAACATGGTCATGATCCCCAGCACCAGGACCAGCATATACATCGGCGTCACATAAGAGCTCGCCTCCTTGACCGTCTTTGCAAATACAGACACCAGTACAATAATCGCCGAATATAAAAATGCGATGGCCACCAGCAAGAGTGCCAGCATTCCAATCTGCCGCGGGCTCAGCGTCAGGCTGATGCCCAAATCTTCTCCGGACGCCCCGCCCAGCATCTGGGGCATGAATACCACCATGGCCGCCACATACACCACCGACGATGCCCCGGAAATAATCATCAGCGCAAATACCTTTCCCAGCACGATAGAGCTTCGCTTGATCGGGGATACCAGAAGGCTTGCCATCGTCCCTCGCTCCTTCTCTCCCGCAACCATGTCTGTTCCGATTCCCATGGCCCCGGCAAACAGAAGGATTGTCACGAAGTAAGGCAGCATCGTTCCCAGTACCTTTCCCCCGGCCTTCTGGTCATCCTGGATGATCATATCCGGATTGTCCGAATTTACAGTAAATACCGTCAGCTTCTGCATATCGTCCACCCGCTCTGCCAGCAGCGTCTGCCGGTACATTTCCAGCGCCCCGGTGGAGATGGTATCAAATGCCGCCCTGGAATATTCCTCCGACGGATTGTAGTAGGTCTTCACCTGTACGATTTCGTCCCCTTTCTGGTAATTTCCAACCGCTTCCGCAAAATGCTCCGGAAACTCAATCCACAGATCCGCCTCTCCGCCGCGGATCTGATCCCTCAGCTTCTCCCGGTCCTTCACGTCCCGAACCTCACATGCGATCCCGGTCTGCCCCAGAAATCCCTCAAACTCTACAGGCGCATTTTCCACATATACCACCGGCACATGCTTCTCCACATCCTGCTCTGCTTTCTGACTCATATTGCTGACAAGGCTCATCACCACGATCATGATCACGACCGGAAGGATAAATACGGAAAACAGCATTTTCCCGTCCTTGAATACGCGGGCCAGCTCCTTGCCGCAGATCTGTCTGATTCCGTCCATCATAACGCCTCCCCCTTTCTCTCCCTGTAAAGCTCAAAAAACGCGTCCTCCAGATCCTGCGCCCCGGTCTCCTGTAAAATCTCCTCCAGCCTTCCCTCGGCCACCTTCTGTCCGTCGATAATGACGCCGATCCGGTCGCAGATCTTCTCCGCCTCAGACATGATGTGGGTAGAGATGATCACCAGCTTGCCCTCATTTCTCAGCTTTTTCAGGTAATCCGTCACACCTCGCGCCGTCACCACATCCAGCCCGTTGGTGGGCTCGTCAAAGATCACGATGTCCGGGTCATGGACCAGGCATACCGCGATGGCCGCCTTCTGTCCCATTCCGGTAGACAGCTCCTTGATCTTTTTATGCGCAAAATCCTTGATCCCAAAATACTCGAACAGCTCTTCCTTCCTGGCCTTCAGCTTCTCCTCCGGCACATGGTGGAGCCTTCCGAAAAAATCAAACATATAGTCCACGGAGAACTGGGGATCCAGCTTGATGTCACCTGTCAGAAACCCGATTTTCTCCCGTACCTGCTCCGGCTCCTTCTGCACCTCGTGCCCGGCAACATAGATCTCCCCCTTCGTGGGACGGATAATGGTGGAAATGCATCGGAGCGTGGTCGTCTTTCCTGCCCCGTTAGGCCCCAGCAGCCCGTAGATCTCCCCCGGCACCGCCCGGAGGCTTAAGTCGTCCACCGCTGTTTTCAGGGGATTGGTCGTCTTGGATTCCTTCATCTGCTTCTTATTCAGCTTGTAGATCTTTGTCAGATTATTGATCTCAATCATGAAATCACCTTCCTTTTACTTATTACTGTTGTATGTTACGATTCAGAACAGCGCGGCACAGACACGTCTGCTTCGCAGATGATCCGCCGCAATGCAGCTTTTGTACATTCCTGCTGTTCCAAATGGTTACATCACCTTGCCATAAATTGTTCTTCCAGTGATGAACAGGGCGAAATACAGCATGACCAGCGCCCATACCGTCCAGAAGACTTCCATACTGAAAAATCCGGCAACAAGCATGATCACATATCCTGTAAAGATCAGAATTACCCCTGCCGTATTGTGCGCTTTCAGGTTCAGCTGGACATTCCGCTCGTCATATTCCTGCAGCCGCTTCATCCGAAGCTTCTTCTCATCCTTCAGGAGACTTCTGATCCGCAGAAACCATACGGCGCCTGCCCCCAGGATTCCGCATCCAATCCCCATATACAACCCGGCCAGAAACTCCTTCTCCTCCCCTGACTGCATGAGAATAAGCGACACGGCTATGGATGCGGCTCCCCCAAGCATCAGCACCGGGATAAATTTTTTTCTTCTTTTTAAAGTTTCCCTGTATTCTTCATCTGTATTCACGGGTTCCCATATTGATGATTTGAACAACATACGTTTTCCTCCTCCAAGTCAAATATAAACACATCTTCAATTCCCATCCCAAAGTACTGCGCGATCTTATGCGCAAGAACCAATGATGCCTTGTACCTCCCGTTTTCCAGAGAGATGATCGTCTGCCGCGTCACATCCACCGCATCCGCAAGCTCACTCTGGGTAATGCGCCACTCTTTCCTCAGTTCCTGGATCCTGTTCTTCACTTCGCCCCCCCCTCCAGATTTTTCGGAAATCATGCATCCAAAAAATTGTCAAGTTGACTTTACTCATATAGTATAATTCACTTTACACTAATTGTCAAGTGCATTTTACAAAAAAAGACTAAAAAAACAGGAAACCATTTCGATTTCCTGTTTCGGCATACCGTATGCGGAAGTGATCAGTTTTTCCAGCGTTTCAGTGTCGGGAACCACTCAAGCATGGCTTTTCTTGCTTCTTCTTCACTCATATCAGGGTTGGCCGCAGCCATATTCGGTACACATGCCTCAATCATTTCTTCCATCGTACCATGAAACGTAAACTCACCCTTTTCAAAACAATACTTACAATATTCCTCATTTCCGCTGCCGTCGGCATTTGTTCCGTACAGCTCATCCGTATCTCCCATGGGCATACCGCAGCACTGACAAAATTTCTGATTTCTTTCATTCATGTCGTTCATTTTCTTTACCTCTTTCTAATGTGTTTAAAGTTTATGTATAGCTGTATGCTATCGTATTTACTTTAACACACATATCCTGACACCTTTTGTCAAGGTTTATAAAAATACATTTACTTTTTCCATTTTGTCTGCTATACCTGTGGTGTGAAAACAAATCGGACAATGTCATTCTGACGGTTCGGCAGTTCTGGCAACTCGCCATATTTCAAAGCAATTGCAGCTCATTCACTTGTATTACAAAAGAAAGGAACCCCGATCACCCTGCTTGCCACAGAGTCCTCCACTTATCAGGAAAGCCCGGACGCGCCGCCCAGCTCCCGGATGTCTGATATCTCACTTCTTGTCAATGGTGTTGATTTTTACCATCTTGAATGTCAGATGCACAACGATCAGGATATGTTCATCCGCATGATCGCATATGATCTTCATTTCGCCATGCAGTATACCGCTTTTAAGGATAAAAAGAATGACGGGTTTGTCATATGTGGAAGGAGGCAGACCTTATGACAAAGCCATTGATCGAACTACCCAGCGTACTCCAAAACCGCCTGCGTACTGAGAATGATGCTCTGATTGCTGACCTCGCTGAGAGGGATGCTGTTATCGCTGATAAAAATACGGAACTCGCCCGAACGAGAGAACTGCTGACGCAATATCACATTCCTGTGCCATCATAAGGTTTTATTTTCACACAGGCATACCGATTAAAAATGCAGATAAAAAGTCGCAATCCCCACCATTTAGATTGCGACTTTTTTCTTACCGGTAAATCCTCTATAAATATTATCTGTAACAATTTTTACATGGATCATATTTCCTCTGCGCTTCTGATAAAGGCACCTGGCGCGCATTATTGGGATTCATATTTCCGCAATTCGGTTTATTGTGATATTTACTTCCTGTTGCTGATAACCATACCATTCCCTCTACTGGAGCCGCTTGCTGATTCTGTTATTGCGCGATACGTGCCTGCTCGGCTGCAATCCGCACCTGTTCAATGGCTTCTTTATCTTCAAATTTTAACGTAACCGTATTGCTCGTAACGTCCGAATACTTTACGCAAATGTCAAATTCACCATCTTCAGATGATGTAAATATTATTTTATCATTCTTAAAATCCAAAAGCCAAACAATCCGGTAAGCAAAGTTTTAACAATTCCATTCCACTTTTTATTTCTCCATGTCAAAACAATGCCAACAGGAAAAAATACAACTAAGCAAAATATAATCCAGCCCGTTTTTTGATACCAACGCTCTTTTTCCTGCTTCATAGAAGCCAGATTATTTTGTTTCTTACCAGATGTACCTTTCTTTCGCTGCTTCGATGTCTTAGCAGCACTTTTTTTCGTAGTTTTGCCATTCATCAATTTGCATCCTCTTCCATAGATTGCCTGTTTTCTCTACACGCCATAATACATTTTAAGTATACCACAAAATCGCTTATAGACCAAATATTAACATTCTCGCCGCATTACTCCAATTTATAATTTGTCATAGGAAAATATCTCCCTACTTCATTTGACTCAACCCATTCTTTTCTATTGGTAATACATCCAATATCTCCAAAATCAATAGTTATTGTTTCCCACAAACTGTCGTAGTCTCCCAAGTCAAAGATTGCGTCTGTGATCTGCGATGTCCTGGTCATCGCCAGATCTTCCATTGTAAAAGGCGATGGGTCCGAATTACTTAGATTAACATAAACACACAGATCGCCGTCTTTCAAAGCCACATTCTCGATTTTCTCGTCCGCACTACGGATTACTCCCTGGCTGGCAGTTCTTACCTCTTCTAAAAACTTTTCCTCAGATACATCTTTGCCACTTCCAATATTAGGGAAGATAGCAACTAGTAAAATAATTAAGATCGTCCAACACCACCCTGTTTTTATAAAAGGTTTTTTAGTGGAAAGCGCACTTCTTTTTTCTTTACTCATTGTCATCCATCCTTATTTATCTGCTCAATAATTCTTTTTTCTTTTTTTCAAATTCTGCTCTTGTTATTACCCCCAAATCATACAAACCTTTGAATTTCAAAATTTCATCTGCCGCACTGGTATGCTGAACTTTTACATTTTCAGCGGATTTCTTTTTCTGCTTGATTGAAAATAAAACATCATGGATTGACTTGTTGATACTCATTGCCTGGCTTTTTTCAACCGCTACATTAAACTGTTCTTTTATTGTATCAATTGTTACGATTCCCATGAGCATTCCTGTGCTCATTGTAATATCATTCAGATTATCAATATCAACCGTTTGAAAAGTTTGTCCAATCATTCTTTTCTGTGCCATAATAATTCTTTTATTTGTAATCGCATATGCATAGTTGCTATCATGGTTTGTTGCTGATCTATAATTATGTAGCCCTATGAAACACATCAGAACATCTTCATCTGCGGCTAATGCCTGTTCAATCAGCGCAAAATGTTTGATTGCCCAATTTTTAGTCATTCCTGAGCCATAATTATTATCAATGCAAAATTGATACATTTTCTTCGCAGTTTTCATCCTCTTCATCCTTATCCAATTATATTTCAATTCCTCTGAATCTTCCACAGGACTCCTACTTTATACTACTTTATCCTATATCTGCGTATATGTCAATATTTTATCGTATATATTTATTATCGCAAAACAAAATGAACGACCATAAAAAGAGCAGATTCCCTTATCAGAAACTCACACAGACTCACTTTTACTATTTCAAAATCTAAAAGGAGCTATCATATGAAACCACTTAAAAGCAAAGTCAGTATCACTCTTGATTCTGATATTATTGAAAAGATCAAACAGCTTGCTGAAAACGATGACCGTTCTTTCTCACAGTATATCAATCTTATCCTGAAAGAATATCTGAATCAAAAAGAAGCATAGGATTCAATCTTATGCTTCTATATTATATCCCTTTATTCTGTTTTTGTGGTATGCTGCCGGCATACATTTTTTTCATATCAATATGAAAAGTGGGCATTAAATCTCAGACAAGCGACTACTGGCGATAAATTATGTATGTAACTGATGTAAATATATTCTGCTGTTCCGAATCATTATCCATTTTAGCCGCCTCAAATCAGCATCTCCAACAATGCACCTCGAATCGCAACGGCTATTAACAGGATATATAGCACAATAATATAAATCACCACCCTCCGTCGGCGGCTCTCTGTGTTCAAAAAAGGAATATATTTCTGGCAGCCCATATAATTAAACACCACCCCTATTTCCATTAAACATACTATAAGCCGGTTGCTCTTTATCGCAAAAGCCTCTCTTTCAGAGTACTGTGTATCCAATCTCAAGCTCAAATCAAGTACCATCAAATATCCAAGTACAGCCACCACCATTTTCCAGGCCTTTCCGCTTCGGAAGCCCGGCGGCAGAAACTTTCTCCACCCTGATGTTTTTTTGACCTCCTGTTCCAATGCTTGTATCTGCAAATTGTCACATTCCTCAGTAGCATCTAACGACCTCTCTTCTCCTGTCTCTTCTTTTTTTCCCAACAGATTTATTTCTTCCAGAGTCTCCTTCAATTCCCTCACGCTTTGATGCCGATCATTCGGACTCAGCGCAGTACATTTCTCTACCACCTTTCCCAAAGCCCCGCTCAGCATCTCCTCTGTCGGAAGCTTCCTCAATATACAATAATTCAGCAGTACTCCCAGAGCATAAATATCCGACCTTCCATCCGTTTGCGCATATCCCCACTGCTCCGGCGCCGCAAACCCTCTTGTCCCCATCACAACCGTATCCCGCCTTTTCCCGTGACTCACGGTCCTGGCAATGTCAAAATCAATCAGCTTCACATCCTTCTGCGGCGTTATCACAATATTTTCCGGTTTCAGATCCCTGCATATGATCGCAGGTTCCGCCATGTGAAGCGGTTCCAGGGCACAGCATAAGTCTGACACAATACAGCAGGCTTCCTTTGCATTCATTCTTTCCTCATACAAGATATCCTCCAGATTCCGGCCCTCAAAATACTCCTCGATCACAATCAGCTTCTCCCCGTCCTCCGCACATTCATAGATTTCCGGAGTATACTTACTTCCACGGGATTTCAAAAAAGCATAAATCTTCTTCTGTTCGGCGCTCATTATCTTCTTCACGGCAATCTTCCCCGTGATAGAATTTCTTACTATCCAGACAGACGCATTCCCATTCAGTTTCCCCAATTCCTCATATTGAGACAGCGCATACCCTTTCTCCAGATCCAAATTCTCTCCTCCTTAGCAACGATTCTGTTGCATTTCCCTGAAAAAAATTATATGATACTTTTATCATTTCTTCAAGAAGGGAGTTTCAAGTTGATCACGCAAAAGAAAACCCATGAGCTGGAACAAATGCTTTCTGAGATTCGATCAGAATCCGTCCTGCGGGTCGTTTCCGAAGAGCTGTCCCGCTCGGAACAAAAGATATCCTTTCCGGAATACCTCCTCGCAAAAATGCAGGAAAAGAACCTTTCCCCCAGCCGCCTGTGGGAACGTTCCCAGATACACCGCACCTATGGCTATCAGATTTTAAACGGTACAAAAAAACCAGGCCGCGATAAAGTCATCGCTCTTTGCCTGGCTCTTTCCCTGTCCCTTGACGATACTCAGCGTGCCCTCGCCCTTGCAGATGCTGGTGCCCTGTATGCCAGAAGGACACGGGATTCTTTCCTGATTTATGCTCTACAGAGAAATCTGTCTGTCCTGGATACAAATCTCCTTTTGTCAAACCATTCACAGGATCCTCTTTCCTGATAATTCCATGCAAAAGCCTTCTCCGGCGACATGTTTTTATAAAATTCAAATGGTTATTGCATACAATGTTCATTCAGGGGACAGGAATTCCCTCTATCCCCTTAGATCCATCCGCATCCTGGAAACCTGATCCCGAAACGCCATCGCCGAATACCTCTCTCTTGCCGAAATCTTCAATCCCAATTCAGCCGCCGCTCCTTTCTGCCCCGTCGAAGCCTCCGCTCCAGAATCCTCTGCCGCGGCAAGTCCCATCCGTACTCTCTCCTGAACCGCCCGCGCCGCCTTTTCACTGATTTCCTCCCTGTCCTGGTCATGCCCGCCGGAAGCAGCGTTATCTGAGGCGCCATTTCCGCTGATCCGCAGATTGTCTCCCGTAGCCTGCTCCCGCTCCGCTTCCTTCTCTGCTTCCCGTTCCGCAGCCTTCTCCGCCGTCTTCTCTTCCAGCCTTGCCTCCATCTCCGCTTTTTTCTCCTGCACAGCTGCCTTCTGAGACTCCTCCAGTTCCTCCCGTGCCCTGGCCAGCGCCTCTCCCGCATGATCCAGTTCATTCCCACCGTACATGCTTGCCCGCTCGACCAGCTCTAGATCCGGATTCCGCTTCCGCAGCTCCCTCGATACCATATTCATCGGCTTTAACGCCGCCTTTGCACTGGAATCCGCCGACATCAGCGCAAAGCTCAGTCCGCCTGTGATTAAATTAGCCAAATTTCCGTCCTCCATTCATTCCAATCTCAACCCACAAAATCTCCACATTCAGATCCACTTTAAAATCATTACCGTAATATACGCGTCACTGTTCTCATACGGAATTTCCAGCCGCTCCTCCTGTCCCGCATAATCCACATACACAAGATTCCCATTTCCTCCAAAGCCCGGCAGCTTTTCATAACCGCCGAAAAGAATCGAAAATTCCCTTTCTTCAATTTCATATTCCTCCAGAATCAGATCCATAGCCGCCCTGTCGATCATCACCCTCTCGTCATCCGCCGAAACCGCCTTTCTCAAAATCCCGCTGTCCTTCAAGATCCAGAATTCCCCCGCGTCATTCTCCAGCACCATATCCGTAAGCTTCACATAGCGGGGCAGTGAATGATTGCGGACCGTCAAAAATATTCCCGCCAGCACTGCCAGTCCGCATGCGCAAAAAGCCCGTATCCGCCGTCTGTCATAGGGTTCATATTCCGTGATCCTCTGTATCCTCTGCCGGATATCCCGGTATTCTTTTTCCCCCGCAAACGCAGCCGTTCCTTCAAATGCCTCCGTCCGCAGGACTTTCATTGATTTGATCAGCAGCCTTCCATATTCATAAGCATCCCCGCCGCTCTCCTGTATCGTCACCTGATCGCAGATATCCTCCAGGTCTTTCCGAAACGTCCTCATACACCTCCCTATGAAGAAATTCGGCCAAAGCAGTATCCGCAGCACATCTCCCAAGAACAAACACCGCAGATGCCCCAGACGGATATGCATTTTTTCATGGAGCAGGATCATCTCCAACTCCTCTTCCCGGAATTCCTCGATCATGGTCCTGGGAACGACGATCCTTGCATGAAACAGCCCTGACGCAAACGGCACAGCCGCCATCTCACTGACCAGGACCTCCTGCCCGCAGATATACCGTCTCTCGAAATGCCGCATCATTGTACAGAGCCTTCTTCGCTTTCCGATCATCAACCCTGCACAGACAGCGATCCCCAGTATATAGCCATATCTGACCGGCCGGCATACCATACAGAGATCGTTCCACCACATGTACAGCCTCGGCACCCATGGCCTGTCATAAAACAGACTCAGCTTTCCCAAAAACGGAACTACGGAAAATATTCCCCACACTATTCCCTTTAGAAATGTAGTTTTCATGAACGCTCCCCTGCGCAGGATCAGGATCAAAGCCAGCACCGGAAAAGACAGCAGGACGCACCGTCCCAGCTGTATGGAAAAATAAGTCGTAAGATCATCCAGCAGATTCAGGAAACGCAGTAATCCGTACCACATGTTCCCGCTCATTTCTTTCCTTTCCCCTTACTCTTCTCCAAAATTTCCTCCAGCTCATGGATCTGTTCGTCTGTCAGCGCGATACTTTGGATCAGTGACGCAAGTGCGCTGCTCTGATTCCCTGAAAAATAACTGTCCGCAAATTTCCTGCTCTTGCTTCTTAGACATTCCTCCTTTGATTTCAATACCGAATAGTGGTAGACCCTGGAATCCTTCTCATCCACCCGATGGCTCAGGATCCCTTTCTGACACAGCCGGTTCATCAGCACACGGATCATTTTCGGTGTCATATCCAGCTTCCCTTCCAGCCTTCGGATCACTGCCGATGAAGTCATAGGTGTATCACTCTCCCAAAGCACTTCCATGATCAGCCATTCACTCTCACTTGGCGTTGCATCTTCACTTCCCATAAAGCATCTCCTTTGCTCAAAAATTTAACGATCATACCTATATATCGGATAACATCCGTTTATTATTAACATTTGTTTTCTATTTTTTTATTTTTTTCAGTTGCACGACTGCAAACCGCCGCAGTGCGCATCCTCCTGAAAGGTTTCTAACTGTACAACCGTACAATTAGAAAGGTTTTTGTTCTAAAGGAAAATCCGAAAAAGTTTGCAATAAAAAACTGCCGGAAAACGCTGTATTTCCCCAATCTATGCCGCAATTTCTAACAAATCGCAGCTATACATCGTATGGAAATCTCATTTTCCAGCAGTCCTTATTCTATATTTCTGTTCTCCGTTCAGGCCTCCGCAGTTCCTGCACTGCCCTGTACAGAACATCTGCCGCTATTTCTCACAGGCAGTACCAAAATCAGGCATGCCCGGAGCAATTATTTTTCATTGATTCGGTCGATCATCTCATAGATCTCAATCCGCTTGGCATTCACTTCCGGCAGCCCCATGAAAATCGTTCCGCAAATATACCGCTCTTCCTTCGTCTGTTCAATCCGGACTACTTTCAAAAACGCATGGATCGTTTCGTCGTTCCAGATCCTCAGATGCGCCTCATACACGGCTCCGATAGACAGCGGCGTATTGCAGATGAATCCGACACCTGTCTTGGATACATCCAGCACCTCAATCTCTACTTCTTCTGCCTTCACTGAATCATCATTCATATTTTTAATCAACAGCTTTGCAGACAGGCTCATGCGTCTGTCCTTTCTTTTTTCTTCCATAGTTCCGTTAGCTCCTTTCAGGCAATTCTTTCTATCTCTAATTTTAGACCATTTATCGGAATTTGTAAAGAATACAGACCGAACTGTTTCATTTTTATTCACCGGATCGCCTTCACCGGACATACCTTCTTACATGCCCCGCAGCGGATACATTCCGGATCGTTGGGATTCTTTACCGGATCTACCTGCATTTTACAGGAATGCGCACAGGCTCCGCACTTCACACATTTTTCCTGATCCACCCGATACCGGAACACGGAAATCGGATTAAATACCGAATAGACCGCCCCCAGCGGACATATATACTTGCAGAATGGCCGGTAGATCACGATTGAAAGAACAATGGTAATCAGCAGCAGTACGTTCTTCCACACGTACAGCCACCCAAGGGCGCTCCTCAGGGATTGGTTCAGCAAAACCAATGGAATCCCGCCCTCCAATGTCCCTGCCGGACAGATCAGTTTACAAAAATAGGGCGCTCCCTGACCCAGGATATCCACCAAAAACATCGGCAGCAATATAACAAATACAATCAGTATCAGGTAT